>Ga0265595_1000116_pt1 | contig 74034 bp, 73 predicted proteins | sample saktaG_15_FD_190148 | JGI IMG/M metagenome (GOLD analysis project Ga0265595, IMG submission 190148) | Saline water microbial communities from Sakinaw Lake, British Columbia, Canada - sak_2013_06_06_50m | ecosystem: Environmental > Aquatic > Non-marine Saline and Alkaline > Saline ... | reverse complement strand
CTATACCGAAACACGTGAGGCATAATAGTATAATATACATGTGCTATATCAAATAGTTTGCGGTCTGTAGGCACGGTCTAACCTGCCTTTGAAAAGGCAGGGATGCGGCCTGCTCTTTCTCCTCAAGCGAGCCCTTCTTCATATACCTGCCATTTGTCAGGACGCATTTCCCAAGCGTTCAGAATCCCAAATGGGCAGGGAAGTCAAGCAAAGGCCCATATGGCGATGGGTTAATGGAGATGGACTATCACGTCGGAGAGATTCTCGATGCGCTTAGAGAGGCTGGGATAGATAACAACACCATAGTCATTATGACAAGCGACAACGGGCCGACGCTTGACCAGTGGCCGGACTCGGGCTACTCGCCGTTCAGGGGCGGGATAGGCACGGCCTACGAAGGCGCTGTCCGCGTTCCCGGTATATTCTGGTGGCCTGGGCAGATCGAGGCGGGCAGAACGTCTAACGAGATCATGTCCGTCCTCGACCTGTTTACCACCTTTGCAGTCCTTGGAGGTGGAGAGATTCCCATGGATAGGCCGATCGATGGCATAGACCAATCGAGCTTCCTGCTTGGAAGGCAGGATAACTCCAACAGAGAATGGGTCGTATGGTATCTAGGATCCGAGCATGCAGCCGAGACCATTCCTGCGGCCATACGCTGGCATCAGTTCAAGATTCACGCGAGGACCTACGACTCGTTCCAGGGACCTGAAAGCGATTACGGACAGATTCCAGCGGTCTACAACATCGAGATGGACCCAGGTGAGCAGCATAACATCGCAGGAGAGAAGGATTTCGTCAACAATGCCTTCATCAAGATCTATAGGCAGCTTGTTGCAAGCATGATCGAGTATCCGAACACTCCGCCAAGGGCATTTCCAAACATGGCAAGGGTATCTGGATGAGGGCTTATTGGCCTTCATCTTTTATTATTTTGGCAAAAGAGCTTTTCAGCATCCGCCACTCATATCCCAGCGCGCTTGAATAAAAGTATATCCTTCGAAGATTTTAATATAAATATATTATTTTATTCATTATAGTATAATACGTGATCAATCCGTCTTCGCCAATCCTGGGGCAACCTTGAGATTGAGACAAAGATTTTTGAAGCATCGAGGGATATATTGCATCAAATGAGCAAGAAGGATACGCTGCCCGGATTTCACCTCCTGGCCAAGCCCACGGGAGCATTGTGCAACCTTGGGTGCAAATACTGCTTCTTCCTCTCAAAGAAGGACCTCTACCCGAAAAGCACCTTTCACATGTCCGATGCCCTCCTCGAATCCTACATCCGCCAATATATAGGAGCGCAGAAGGTCCCCCTGGCTACCATCGCCTGGCAGGGCGGCGAGCCTACCCTCATGGGCCTTGGCTTCTTCAGAAAGGCGATGGTACTGGTCCAGAGGTACAGGCGACCTGGAATGATAATTCAAAACACCATTCAGACCAACGGAACCCTCATCGACGACGAATGGTGCCGGTTCTTCAAGGAGAACAACTTCCTGGTGGGGCTATCCCTGGACGGGCCGCGTGAGATGCATGACGCCTACCGCGTTGACAAATCCGGGAAGCCCACATTCGACAAGGTCCTCAGGGCTGCAAAGCTCCTAAGAAGGCATAAGGTGGATTTCAACATCCTAACGACGGTCCACGCTGCAAACGGCGACAGCCCCATCGAAGTCTATAGGTTTCTGAGAGACGATGTTCATGCTGAGTTCATCCAATTCATACCCATCGTCGAGAGGGATGAAGCAGGCCGGATCATGGACTTCTCGGTAAAGCCCGAGCAGTATGGACTGTTCCTCTCATCCATATTCGACGAATGGATCAGAAGGGACGTCGGGAAGGTCTTTGTCCAGATCTTCGACGCATCCCTGGCCGCCTGGACAGGAGCCTTCCAAAGCCTTTGCATTCTTTCGCAGACTTGCGGGACCGCCCTTGTTCTGGAGCACAATGGCGACCTATACTCCTGCGACCACTTCGTGGATAGGGACCACCTTCTGGGCAACATCGAGGAGAAAAGCTTGGGAAAGCTCGCATCATCTGAGAAGCAGAGGCGGTTTGGTCAGGATAAGCTCGATCTTCTTCCCAAGTACTGCCTCAAATGCGAGGTTCGGTTCGCCTGCAACGGCGAATGCCCCAAGAACCGGTTCATGAAGACGCCCGACGGCGAGCCTGGTCTGAACTACCTCTGTGCAGGCTACAAGGAGTTCTTCAGGCACATCGACGGCCCCATGAGGTTCATGGCAAATGAGCTGAGACAGGGTCGGGAGGCTAGAAACGTCATGAAATACACCGCCTCTGACAAAATTTCCCGTGTGGTCTTCAAGCCAGGCAGAAACGACCCTTGTCCGTGTGGCAGCGGAATGAAATACAAGAAATGCCATGGCAGTGCGCCGTGGAAATAGTATTGACATACCACTGACTCAACAGTACAGGTTACCTACCTGCTTAGCACAGGTGTGCCACCTATATCTTAGGACTCGATGAGCCTGACCTCCCCTTGAACCATTCTCTACTGCAAATGCCCTCCGTGCTCAGTGCGTATCCATTAATCGCCTTTGGAGGTTATGAAGGCAAGTAGATGGCGATCGTCTATCGCAATTGAGCATCCAAAAGGAAGGCGCGATCTCGATTGCGCAAGTAGCGACGATGCGCCTCGATGAAGACGTCTGCAAACGAGAACGTAGATGCAATACGTGGTCACAGGTCTCCTCCGGCGGCAAGCGACTGGGCTTATCCCTCAAAGGGCTCTCCATAGAGTCCCGTCTGCCGATATGCATCGCTATAAAGATGTCTGCCTTCTCTTGCGGCGCCTACCACGACCTCGGCAAAGCGGCGGTCGATTCCCAGATTCTAGCTGGCGTAAAAGTCGCCGCCACGCTGGCCCTGGCCTGCAGCAGCCGTTCGCCTCCTCGTTCGGTTCGATCTGCGCCACAAGCACCGCGCGGCTCGAGCCGCTCCCGATGCAGGCTTGGAGGTTGCGCTCCTGCGGCTGTGGATCCTTGATCCTGATCATGATGACCACGTCGTACCACCAGGGTATTAGTCCAACAAGCTGCTGCACAATTTCCTCGTTCGAGCAAGCCTCAGCGAAGGCTCTCATGTAAAACAAGTTCGAGCGGGACAGGCCATTCATATCGAAGATCTCACGGTGCAGATCGTCGGCAAGGCGCCCCATTGCCTTTGCGCCCCAGCCCACCCGGGCCTAGAACTCAAGCATAGCTTGCTCAATCTGCCAGCGGAGCAGGACAATCTCGCGGTTGAATGGCACAAAGAACGCTCATCGACCAATCCCCAAGAGAGATCCGAAGCGGCCAGCCAATGTGGATCCCGGTAGCTTTAGTAACAACAATAGTTGATTTGGTCGGAGTTAATGTTAAAGTAGATACATTGATATACTCTAAAGATAATCAGCCCATGGTGATATTATGCATATACCGGACGGCTATCTAGGGCCGACCACCTACGGCGCCATGTGGGTAATCATGATCCCCATCTGGATCTATGCGGGAATGCGGCTTAATAAGGAGCTGAGGAGCAGGCAGGTGCCCCTGCTTGCGCTGGCTGCGGCGTTCTCATTTGTTATAATGATGTTCAACATGCCAATACCCGGAGGGAGCTCAGGCCATGCCGTTGGCGGAGCGATAGTGGGCATAGTCCTGGGACCATGGGCAGGTGTCATTGCCATATCGGTTGCGCTCATACTTCAGTCGTTGATGTTCGGCGATGGTGGAGTGACTGCAATTGCCGCAAACTGCTTTTCCATGTCGGTTATAATACCCACTTCGGCCTACTATATCTACAAGATCATCAGCGGGAGATCGGAAGTTACATCCTCTCGCCGCATACTAGCGGCTGCAACGGCTGGATATATCTCGCTGAACCTCGCGGCAGCCTTCGTCGGATTCCTGTTCGGAATCCAGCCGATCCTCGAGCACGACGCGGCGGGAACTCCCCTTTACATGCCCTACGGGCTAGATGTGACTATGACCGCAATGCTCGGTGAGCATCTGCTCTTCTTCGGCTTCGTTGAGGCGATAGTAACAGCATTGATTCTGGCATACATCCAGAAGGCTGACCCCACATTGCTTAAGATGGGGGGGATGAAGAGGGCGTCTCGCATATGAGGTGATGAAATGGAGAAGGCGATCAGGAATATGTTCATCGGCCTTGTGATACTGATGATCCTCGTGCCGCTAGGCCTTCTATCCACGGGGGAGACCTTCGGGGAGTGGGGAACCGAGGATATCGAGGAGAAGATAGGCTTCATACCTCAGGGGCTCAATGATCTATCCTCTACATGGAGCGCCCCGATTTCCGACTACGCATTCCCAGGAGATGAGTCGTTCAAGGGAGCGGCGCTTGCCTACTACATCTCCGCCCTGCTCGGCGTCGTCATCTGTGGCGGGCTCTTATACGTGGTTGGAAAGCATATCGCTTCAAGGAACGATTGAGGGGGAATACCCCCTCGCTCATTTTTCGAGATCGGCCATCCTCAGAGGGTGGCTTGATGCAAAGAGAGAGAGGGAGAGATATTCCCCGGCCTTCCGAGGGGATGTTCTCCCCTTTGGCCGATCCTCTCAAGATGGCTTGAAGTGGCGAGATGCGGTCTCGAGCGCCCTTGCGATCAGCTCTGCGCTTTTATCGAGGTCGTCGAGGCTCAGCACCTCCACAGGGGAGTGGATGTACCTTGTTGCGATGCTGATCAGGCCCACCTTGACGCCCCCCCTGGTAAGCTGTATGGATGTCGCGTCGGTCGTCCCTCCGCCGGAAACGTCGAGCTGGTAAGGTATATTGAACTCCTCTGCTGTTTCGACGAGCCAGTCCAGGACGTCCTGGGAGGCGATCAGCCCACGGCCCGAGGCGTCTGCCACGGTTATGACCGGCCCCTTTCCCATCTCCAGTGCGGAGTCCTTCTTCTCTATGCCCGGATGATCGCCTGGTATCGTCACGTCGGTTGCGAGGGCAAGGTCAGGCTCAAGCCCAAACGCGCTCGTCTTTGCTCCTTTGAGCCCGACCTCCTCCATCACAGTCCCGACGGCGTATATGGTGGATCTGCTCTTGGTGCGGCGAAGCGCCTCGATCATCAAGACGAGCCCTGCCCTGTTGTCGAAGGCCTTACCCGTGACCCTATCCCCGCCCAGAGGGCAGAAGGTTCGGTCTATCGATATGGGGGTTCCAGTGATTATGCCCATCTCCTCCACCTCGGTCTCGCTCTTTCCGCCTACGTCGATGAACATATCCTTTGCCTCCACCGGCTTTTTCTTATCCTCCTCCTTCATCACATGAGGAGGCTTCGATCCTATCACGCCGACGACGGGGCCTTTCTTCGAATGGAGTATCACCCGTTGGTTGAGGAGGGTCTGATCGAACCAGCCGCCGATCTTCACGAATCGGACGAAGCCCTTCTCATCAACGTACTTCGTCATGAGGCCGATCTCGTCTGAGTGGGCGGCGATCATTATGGATGGGGCTTCGCCTCTCTTGATCCCGATCAAGTTGCCCATGGTGTCTAGCCTCACCTCATCGACGAGAGGAGCGATCTCCTTCTCGACCAACCTCTGGACCGAGCCCTCCCTTCCAGATATCCCGTGAGCGTTGCTGAGCCGCTCAAGCAAAGATGCGATCTCTTTCATATGGCAGACCAATGCACCCCCTCCATCTTAAAGGGAGGGGGTTTACGTTGTGCGCACACGGGCGCCCCAGTTCCTGCACCTCGTAATCATCAGATCCCCGCCCACCGGCTCCATGCACTCCTTTGCAGCAGCCTCGATATTCCTGATCCCCGAGTCGCCTATCGCATAGACTGTAGGCCCAAATGAGGAGAGGCCGGTACAGGCCGCCCCTGCTTCCCCCATCGCCTCCATCAGCCTGTGGATCAAGGGATGCTGGAGCATCACCTCGACCCTCTTGAATCCAAGCCCCTGGATGCGATTTACGGCGTCGCCGAAGACGTCGAGATCCTCCTCGACGAGAGACGGCATCATGCGCACCAGGATCTGGCGACTGAGCTCCTGGACATCGGCCAGGGGAACTGGACAGTACTCCTTGAAGATGTCCACCTCCTTTCGGCCGTGAGCTCCCCTGGATATGTTGGGAATGGCAAGGACGATCTCCCAGTGACGGGGAAAATCATGGCGGGCGATCACCGATGGAGGGTCCACGCCCTGCGAGGCGGATGAGGGCCGAAAGTCCCTCTTCTGGCCGGAGGGGCCGAACGTGTGGCCGCCGTCGACGATGAAGCCTCCCCCCACGAAGGCGGCCGTTCCTATTCCGCTCGTGCCCCCTCGACCCACCACAGACGCGATCTCCATCGTGCTGGCCTGATGGCCGTATAGCTCGCATAAGGCCTTGCCGGCGGCCATTGCAAGCTGAGTTCCCCCGCCGAGGCCGACGTGGACCTTGTAGGCACTCCGAACGGTGAGGCGGGCAGGCGGAAGGCCGAAGCGATCCATCACCGCTCTTGCGGCAGCCTCGACCCTGTGTGCGTGCTCCCCCTCTACCGCGAGATCGGATGCGACCTCCCCTTCCAGGACGACATTGGGGTGATCAAGCGCGATTCCGATGCCGCCATCGACGCGACCGGATGCCCCGCTGAGGTCGGTCAGTGTGAGGTGAATGCGCGAGGGCGTCTCTACTATCACCCGGCGCCTATCCCTGAACTGGTTGAAGGGGAAGGTTTCTGTGATCGATATAAGGGGCGAGCCCCCCCTGATGATCTTGTAGCGCCGAGAGAGCATCATCTCCTTAGGAAAGACAGGGAATACCTCGCTGAAGCGGTCATGGGCGGGGATGCATACGGCATCCATTATATCTCGGCGGGACTCGATCCGGTGCCTCTTCAATATCGCCCCTATCGGAATATCGGCCCTCATCAGATCATCCTTGAAGCTCGGTTCAAGCCTCTTCAAGGGTGTGAATGACTCGGCATGGATGAGGACCTCGCCCGTATGGGAGTCCTTCAAGGCAACGATTCTGTGGTTTACAGGATCGCCCAGATCGATCTGGAGCTCATCTGCCATATCGCTATCTGCCGGAATGACATTCTGGTGGAGGGTCTTCACCTCGACCGGGTTTCCGGTGATAACCTCGAGTAGGCCGGTTACCGATCCGTCGGTTCCAAGAAGCATCCTCTGAACGGGGCTCAGCCTGCCCAAAGCCAGCTCGAGGGCGGCTATTCGCTTCGAGATGTCAGGCTCTGACGACTGGGATGATGGCTCTGGCATAAGCCCGTACTTAATCTGGAATGAATAAAGTATTTCCCCTGCCGGGCAATAGTCGCCCGCTAGATGAGGTGTGAAGATTGAAGACATCCCGAATCCCCGGACTCTATCGTCTCTCTCCCGAGGAGAGGCTCGACGCAATCGCCCTGATGACCGGCCTGAAAGCCGAGATAACCGAGCTTGCAGATGCGGCCCTCTCGATCGAGGAGGCCGACAGGATGGTCGAGAACGTGGTCGGCCTCTTCCAGGTGCCTCTCGGGGTTGCCACAGGCTTCCTCATCGACGGCAGGGATGTGATCGTACCGATGGCAACAGAGGAGCCCTCGGTCATCGCTGCGGCGAGCAACGGAGCCAGGATGGCCAGGATCGGAGGCGGATTTACCACGTCCACGACAGGGCCTGTGATGCGGGCACAGATCCAGGTTACAGGGTTGAGCGATCCATTCGGGGCGAAGATGGCGATCCTCGAGAGGGCGGAAGAGCTCAAGGCCATGGCCAACGAGAAGGACCCGATGCTCGTCAAGTACGGCGGCGGAGCCCTGGGAATCGAGGTTCATATCTTTGACTCCAGGGTCGGGCCTATGGTCGTTGCCCATCTCATCGTGGACTGTCGCGACGCAATGGGAGCAAACGCCGTCAACACCATGGCCGAGGCCCTGGCCCCTCGAATCGAGGAGATCACAGGCGGCAAGGTCTTCCTTCGCATAATCTCGAACCTGGCAGATCTGCGCCTCGCGAGGGCCCGGGCGGTCTTCTCCTCCGAGGAGATCGGGGGACCGGACGTTGCAAAGGCGATAGTTGCCGCGGCAGCCCTCGCCGAGGTGGATCCATACAGGGCCGCAACTCACAACAAGGGCATAATGAACGGCATCACCGCGGCCGTAATGGCGACAGGGAACGACACCCGAGCGGTCGAGGCGGGGGCTCACGCCTTCGCCTGCAGGGACGGACAGTATCGATCCCTCACTCGCTATGAGATCGATAAGCGTGGCGATCTCGTGGGAACGATCGAGCTTCCCGTAGCGGTAGGACTTGTGGGAGGGGCAACCAGGGTGCACCCTGTCGCAAAGGCAGTGGTCAAGGTCCTAGGCGTTTCGACGGCGGACGATCTAAGCCGCATCATCGCAGCTGTTGGCCTCTCGCAGAACTTTGCGGCCTTGAGGGCTCTAGCCACCGAGGGTATTCAGAGAGGGCATATGTCCCTTCATGCCCGAAACCTCGCGGTCCAGGCCGGAGCTCGCGGGGATATGATAGATGCGATCGCAAAGAAGATGGTCGCAGAGGGAAGGATCAGCCAGGAGCGAGCCGAGGAGCTCCGAAGAGAGGCATCTTGAGAATAGCAGTTCTAGGGCCTGAGGGGAGCTACTCCGAGAAGGCGGCGAGGAGGTCCTATCCCAGCTGCACTCCCCTATATCTTCCCGGCTTCGAGGAGATCGTCCTCGCTGTGGAGGGGGGGGATGCCGAGATCGGAATTGTACCTCTGGAGAACAGCCTGGAGGGCGGGGTTGGGCCTACCATGGACCTTCTGATCAGCTCTCAGGTGCAGATGGTGGGAGAGGCGATCGAGCCCATCCGCCACTGCCTCCTTGGAAAGGGGGAGCCATCTGAAGTCAGGATTGTGCTCTCTCATCCACAGGGCCTTGCCCAGTGCAGGCAGTACCTGCGAAGGAAGTATCCCAAAGCGGAGCTTAGGAGCACGGGGTCGACCAGCCACGCGGCAAAGCTTGCCCAGGAGTTCCAGGAGATGGCAGCAATCGCCGGCGAGGAGGCTGCAACAAGGTACAACCTCAATGTGCTCGAGCGCGACATCCAGGACTCCCCAAACAACCAGACTCGCTTCGCCTTCGTGGGCCTGGATGGGCCGGCACCAACTGGAAGGGACAAGACATCCTTGGTTGTCCATCTGGAGAGGGATCGCCCCGGCGCCCTCTACTCAATGCTCGAAGCGCTCAAAGAGATCAACCTGACGAGGATCGAGTCGAGGCCGAGCAGGCTCGGGCTTGGGGACTATTACTTCTTCATCGATCTGGAGGGGCATAAGGACGATCCTCTGGTGAAGGCAGCTCTGGACGAGGTACGCCGGGAATCGTCGATGGTCAAGGTGCTGGGCTCCTACCGCCGTGCCTGAGGGCTTGGCTCCTTTCCCTTATCTCTCCGAGGTTCTCGCCGGCCCGGGGATCAAGGGCGTCCGCAAAGCAGATCTGATATGGTGGGGTACCCAATGTTGAGTCAATTACAATTTCGTCCCTTATCGTGACAAAGGCGTTGCCGGCGTAAGCGATAGCTCCAGGACTGGGCGGTTTTCCTGGTCTGGATGCTCTCTTGTACAGAACCCGGACTTGGCCTCAGGATCGCTCGTTGTTGGATGCTCATTGGCTGTCTTTACCACCAGGCCATAGTTGGTAACTCCGCCTTGCCACTGCTGCACAAGAGACGTGATGTCCACTTCCACCCATGCCGGCGTCGCAGTTGCTGAAGTGAAGATCGCTACAGGCACGGGGTCGAAAGACGGTTGTTGCATCCAGCAGAGCTCGCCGGCTGCCGTTGTCTCGTCCACTTCTCCCGAGTGATATGTGTCGGTGCCCTCGTCCCAGGGGCTGATTACTCTGTAGACGCCGAGGCTGTGGACCGGGCCTGTGCTGGGGTACGATCCTGAGCAGCATTTTCAAGACCTTGCCGGCCTCCGCTTGCGTCTCCTGCAGGAAGGCCGAGAGCTGCGCCAGATCTGCGCAGTACTCGCGGCTGCAGTCCTCGGGGGCGCCGCAGATCCAGCCGGCGCCGCCGGAGGTCGCTCGTGCGCTGGTCCGGCGCCGGGATCGCAGGGCGAGCCGGTCAGCGTCATGCAGATCAGCCGTTCGAGGCCTCGTTCGCGGGTGTCAGACTTCATGCAGTTTGCCCCCCAGTCGAGAGGCTCAAAATACCCTGGATCAAGTACCCATCAAGTACGGAAAAAAGAAGCAAACCGTTATCTAGCTGGTCTTTGTCAAGGTCTGCCTTAAGAATATGGCATCCTCCCATCAAGTACCGGCCTCATGGCCGACCCTCCTTGCCCTGAGGCGCGGCCAATCTCCAGCAGCACCACTGGTCGGCGAGGTAGTCAAAGTTCCGATTGCACGTCATGCTTCGTTCTCCTCTGGGGCTTCGTCTGGGTCGTCGGCCGATTCTTCGTTAGTATCGCTCAGTTAGGTCCATCTCGTCGATCGGCTCCGGATCCTCGGCCTCCTCCGGCAGCCGCGCAGCTGCTTGATTTAACTTGCGGGAATGGGGAGGGCAGAGCGCGAAGTCCCCGGTCTTTAGTACTGGGGATGGTCTCGCCTTGATCTCCCCCTCATTCCCCTCTCAGAGGACGGCCTTTTTAAATGCCTCGAAGCCGATATCCTCTATGAACTCCCCGAGCCGCTTCTTCTCGGCGTTGGCCTTGTAGTAGCCGATCACCTTCGCGGCGAGCGCCATGGCCTCCTCGTCGGATAGGCCCTCGGCGAGCTTCTGGGCGATCCTCGGCTTTCGGGCCGCGTTTCCTCCCACAAGGACGGTCCAGCCCTTGGCAGTGCCCATGAGGCCGAGATCCTTGACGGCGGGCTCGGCGCAGGAGTTCGGACAGCCCGAGACTCCGATCTTGAACTTGGATGGCATCTCTAGTCCATGATACAGCTCGTCGAGCTTCAGGCCTACCCCTATCGAGTCCTGCAACCCCCTCTTGCAGAAGGTGGTTCCAGGACAAATCTTGACGCTTCTCACACATAGCCCGATTGCCGCGCCCGGCTTCATATCGAGGTCTGCCCAGGCCCCGTCCAGATCCTCGGGAAGAAGCCCTACTATCGCTATCCTCTGGGCCGAGGTTATCTTCAAGGCTGCAGCGTTGTACTTCTCCGCCACCTCGGCGATCCTCTTCAGTCCGGCCGGGGATATTATCCCGCCTGGTATATGGGGTGCTATGGCGTAGGTCTCCTTGTCCCTTTGGAGAATTGCCGCCTTTTCCATCAGGTCTTTAGTCATCTTCTCAAGCTCCGTTGCTTCTTATTAATGATGATGTTCAAATGATTTATATATGCGCATGCACTGCCCGCAAACCGGAGGTCTAATCCGCCCTGGAGTCCCATGCCTCAACCTCCCTTGCGCGGGAGATCGCATCCTCCACGGCCTCGCGTATGATGTATCCGGCCTTGTGGAGGATGGTGTCCTTGAGTTCGAGGTCTTGGTCCATGCTTGCGGTGCATGGGTATGCGTGATGCGCCTCCGAGATCCTCTCCCTGAGATCCTCTTGATCGGTCTCAAGGCCTGTCATCCTCTTAGCGACGTACCAAGTCGATCCGCAGGGAGCGCTCCTTATCACGTTTGCGGCAAGGATCGTCCTCTTCCCTTTTCGGCTCCTCTGTGTCAGGATCTCGATTGCAGGCTCGCCGAAGTGGGCCTTCTCCATGAAGGCCAAGATGTTCGGCTTCTTGGGATCGGGCCGAAGGGCGCAGAATGGTTTGGCAAACGCTGCCTCCATTCCGAGCTTTGAAGCCTCCTCCTCGAGCTGAAGCCTCGTCCCCAGGGGAAGATCCGCGGGGTTCTCGGATCCTCCGATTATGCCCTTGTACCCCTTCTCCTTGAGGACGGGCAAAAGCCCGAAGATTATGTCGGGATGGACGCCTACGACGATTGCGATCTCTGCTGCGGGGATATCTGCTGGGATGTAAGGGCCGACGTCGTCGATGAAGTCGTCGAGGGTCTTTGGGTCAGGCATCTCTATGATGGAGACGAGGTCCTCGGCCATGCTGTACTTGCCCGACTTGCAGAGAGTGCAAGCGTCGCCGCAGGATATGCAAAAGCCCGAGAAGTTGATCAGATTCCCGATGAGGGAGATCCCGAACTCGCCGTTGTAGAGGACCGCAACCTTCATAATTTTGCTCCTGGGCGAGGCGTTTGCCGCCGCCCATGGTATACTTATAATACCAACGTATATAGAATGAAGGGTTTCTGCGAGGATATCATGCAGGAAGGATGCACCGTCAATATGACTGTGAAGTACCTCGCGAGGAAGTGGACGCTCTTGATCCTTCTCGAGCTGTACAAGGGGGAGGGCCACTCTAGGCGCTTCTCGGAGCTTCGAAGGTGCCTTGGCGGCATCACACCAAAGGTCCTCTCTGCGCGGCTAAAAGAGCTCGATTGCGAAGGGCTGATCGAGAAGAAGGTCGATGAGAGTTTATCTCCCGTCAGAACTGAATACGTCTTGACGGAAAGCGGCCAGGAGATCGTAGATATAATCAAGGATATGAAGCGCTGGGCATTGAAATGGAAGATCACTAACATCGAGTGCGAATGCAAGGACTGCAGCGAGTGCGTGCTGTGATGGGACTGGAGGGAATCGCTCCGAGCAGATAATGATGAGGGAGATCAGGCCGCCCTCCCCCATCGATCCCTCGACCCCCGCCGCCTGCCGGGCGCTGGCTGAAGTCCTCCCGGCCGGGCCGCTTGCGCCTCCACAGCCCGCCCGCGGCTGCGATTCGCAGGTCCCGTCTTCTCTCCTGGCGGTGGCATGCTAGCGGCGCGCCTATCGCCTCGTGGGAAGATAGCCGAGATGACGGCCCCCAGGGCGGCCTCCCGAAGGCAGGCCAAGGGCCTCGATGGGGCAGGGAGCTGGCAAGCGGGCAGCGATCCTCCTCATGGAAAGGTTAAGATAGTTGGAACGAACCATTTCATCATCATAGTTCTGGGAGAATAGGCGCCTTCCGGCGACGTCGAGGGCCATCCGGACCCGGATGGATGGGTAGCTCTCGCCGAGAAGGCGGAGCCAGAGAATCAGCATGCATCGATCCTGCGCCTTGCCGATATCGGTTTTTTTGGGATTGGTGGTAGAAGGGGCAAAAAATTTCACGCACCTACCCCTGAAAAACCCCACCGCTAACAGCCGCCGCATAGGGCAAAATCGCGCGTGAAACGGGTCTGCATAGCGAAAATGCCTCCAAAAGGGAGGTTACTTCGTAATGTTATTCGAACAGTTGACGAGGTGCGTGAAAATCGAGTTTTTTTCGATATGCGGGAAGGCCGCAAAAGCTTTACTCTTACCATGACCTCCGGGTCGTGGCCCCATTGAAACATGTCGACGGCCTCATACCACACTAGCATTTTGTCAAACTTACCATGACCTCCGGGTCGTGGCCCCATTGAAACCCACGTATCGGTTCCGGGTCCTCTCCCTCGATCAGAAACTTACCATGACCTTCGGGTCATGGCCCCATTGGAACACGGCTTACGCCAGCGGCTTGGCCTCGAAATAACTGCTATGCCTGCGGCTCGTGGTGAAGGGAAAGGCTGGCCGAACGTCAGCGCTAAAATCCCTGAGGCGCCTCGAATATCTGCCTATGGCTACTGAGGGGCCGGGCTCGTCCCCCCCCCGCCTCCATCGCAGGCCGGGAATCGCCGCAATCCGCCGCTGCCCGCCCCTCTTTCTCAAAAGCTCCTCGACAAATCCGGAGGCCAAAATCCCCTGGGAAGCGAGAACAGCCCAATCCTTTCATGATTGTGGTCCATGCTCTCCTAATGGCTCCTTGACCTGTTTCAGCGACGAGGATAAGCCGGCTGCCCGAGAGACGGTCGAGGGAGGTTTAGCATCTATTTAATTTTCGAACTGCCTCGGATAACCGCATCAAAATCATCATGGCTAGATATTTTTATATTCCCTTTTCCAAAAATCTCTTTTAGCCTTTTATCATCCGAGTTATCGTGTGGGGACGAACCATGAGATCTGATGTACCCCTTTAGGGTAATCTCTCTATCGAGACCCATCTCCTTAAACTTCTCGTTTAATATTTCATGTGTTGCATCAAGCTGCGCAGAAGCGTCTCCACGTTTGCCTCTCTTAAGTTCGATCAGCCAGAGGACTCTCTCAATTTTTCCACCATTACTATTATTTTTATGATAATATGCCAAGAGATCGCAGAGCTTTCCTTCATAGCTCATGCGTCTGCAAAATGGGGAATCCTGACCTTCATCTATACGAAAGAACAAGATCGTCTCATCTTTCTGGCGTTTAGCGCTTACCTTGACGCCTTGTTCCCCAAAGCTGAGCGTATCAAGCAGGCAGTATACCATCAGGGTGTTGAAAGGCATCAGTTCCCCCCTCTACAGCTCGAAGTAGATCTGGGATAAGCGATCCGAGACGTCTCCAAAGGTCCCCCAGTCGATCATCCCATCTTCGGAGAGGATGTTCTTTGCTTTTCCCTCTTCAAATAGGTAGATTGATACCTTTTCCTGAGCGATAAAAGCCTCAGATCTCTTCAAATAGAAGCTTTGAGCTACCTTATCCCGATTATCTAGTTCGGATGCCTTAATCAGATTTGCAAGATGGTCGACGATGTACGGGCTATGGGTCGTTACAAGGACTTTGATGCCTGCATTCGCCAATATTGACAGGAGCTCTATAATTCTGGCCTGAGCTTCGGGATGAAGGTTCATCTCTGGCTCGTCTATCACTAAGAGATCCCCAGGCCTTGCGATGTAAGTAAGATAGAGATAAAATGGAGAGAGCGCTTTAACAAGTGAGGAGGCAGCAGGGATCTCTAGCGCCTGCCCTTCTGCTCCTTTCGGCTGATATGTTACCTTGCTATGCTTTATCTCGCTGTCCACAGGAACGAGTAAGATTTCTCCCTTTAATAGATCCATTTTCATGATGTCGGCCGCATCGAGAAATTTTTGAATCGCAGGATCCGAAAGCGCGAACCTTCTCCTCTTATCGATGTTGCCCCACATCCTTATCTCTCTTATCATATCCATCATATCGCTAATTGGATATGCTAAGCGCAAGGAATCCATAAGGCGAATATCAGAGTACCTGCTTACACGATCCTCGAAGATGCCGCTGCCCAGGGCCAGTGCTGCATATGCGACTCTCTCAGGTGGCAGATATATCACTCTCGGGCATAAGGATTGACGAAGGATCTGGAATATGATGTCGGCCGCAGCGATTTTAAAATAGGGTGGCAAAATATCTAGATCGCTCTCACGACCTATGATATAAAATTTTATGATTGGATCTCCATTCTCCTTTATAATCTTTAGCTTCATACTACCATGTGTTATATATGCTACTCCATAAGATACCTTTCTACTATAAACAGCTTCACTCCACTCTTTAATGATATCATCATAATCCAGCTGCATCTTGAGGCCTTCAAAGGAGAACTCATCAGTGCCAAAGAACGATCCAAACCAAGTTTGAGCCTGGCTGGATAGATCGTTTAGAAACTGTGCCCCATAATCGTCTAAAACCCTTTGCAGATCGAGAACCGCAGAACCATTACTGACTACTTCCTCTGAAACATTATCTATATAATTATAATTATACTAATTTCTGTGATATGCCGACAAGAATTTATCGTATCCAAAGCTGGACAAGGCTGCCGCGATAAGGTAGGCCGTCCATGTCTTACCTGTATTATTCTTGCCAATAAATATGGTCAGCGGTTTTAATTCGATATCCGCCTCCTTCACAGGTCCAAGCTCTCTGATGCTGGCTTTCATCCTGGATCGGTCTGCGCAGATATCAGCTATATCTATGTCGGTATGCAGTTACCTAAAATAAATGTATATTTGATCGGAGAGATTCCAGAACAGATGGCGGCAGTATGGCCCCTGCCCTATCCTCAATCCCCCCTCAGTTCGGAGGCTCTCCGCGCTTCATCCTCTTCATGTACTTGGATAAAAGCGGCCTTGAGAGGTGCGATATGGCCGAGAGGCCCATCTGTATCGCAGGCCCTGCAGTCATCCGTTCGCGGTACAGGCTGTGCAGCTGCTTAAGGTGGCGCAGGTTGTACTCGAGACAGGTCCCGACAAGCTCCCAGTGCTCGGGAAGGGCCTTATCCCGCCCAAATCCGCTCGCAGCGCCGAGGCGGGTCTCTGACATCGGGCTGAAGAAGAGGGGCAGCATCAGGCCGGTGTAGCCCATCAGCGACTCGACGAGATCGATCGTTCGAACCACATCCTCCTCCTCCTCGCCCGGAAGGCCGAGGACGAGGCTTGCGACAGGCAGCCATGACTCGTCATGGAAGAGGCCGTAGCAGTCGCGCACGATCTCCGGCCATCGGTCGGAGGTCGACGGAAGCGCCTTTCTCGGCATATGCATATCGAGTATGCGGCAGCTTCCAGTCTCCACTCCGATCCAGGCGGACATGTACCCCTGGTCGACTCCTACGCCCACGATCTCCGAGACCTCGCCCAGGAGATCCATCTCCTCGTGAACGGTTGCAAGGCTCAGGTGAGAGACGTCAATCGTGGCCGGGGAGAGCTCCTTCACGCGAGAGAAGAGCTCGATAAGCCTCCCTCGATCGAGATTCATGCCTCGAGATCCGTATGTGAAGACGTCTTCTGAATGCAGGAGGACATCCCTTGCTCCTGAATCCAGGTTGACCCGCACGTCATCCAGGATCTTCTCCAGAGGCCTATGGCGCAGAGTGCGCATGGAAGGAGAGCAGAACGAGCATCCCCTCCAGCAGCCCCGCCCTATCTCGACGATCCCGGCAATCGTTGCCCCTCGATTCACTGGGATCTCATCGCCCGCAACCGAGGACCCGTGTATTACGCGAGGTATGTCCTCCCCTCGCGAGATCCTGCGGCATATATCGGGAAAGTCGGCCTCGCCCTCGCCCAAGTATACGTAATCGACATCCACATCCTCGTCCAGGAGCTCCCATGCGCCGTTTCCTCCAACGACAACCTTGGGTCGATGCTTGCGGATGAGCGGGTGATCGACGAGTGCGAGGAAGCTTGTTCGGTTGTGTGGTGGTCCGCGGTCGATGATCTCCTCGATCTCCCTTAGAGCGATCTTGCCGAGTGGATCGTCATGGGTAATCCCCACGACCTCGGTCTTTGGCCCTATCGCCTTCTCCAGATGGGCCGGGTGTGCCACCATCACTTCCTCTCTGGAGAAGCCGGCTTCCAGGAGGGAAGCCTCCACCTTTCGCATGCCGCAAGGCGCAAGGATTGCCTGGCCGTCCGGCCCGGCGGGAACTGGGGGCGCAAAGAGCCCCTTGAAGATCGAGCGCGGCATGACCGCGCTTGGGAGGGTGGAGACGAAGCCCAGCAGAACCCCGCCGTGATATGTGGACATCATGGTCTCGTCGCTCGTAAGGACGATCCTTCTGCCGGGAACATCGCAGTTCATGGAGGTCGCAGCTTCCACCCGCCGTTTGCTTGAGGCTCTCTGATGCGGCGCAAATGGCTCCGGATCAAGGGCAAGCCCACCTGGATCATATCTCCCGAAGCATCGCCTCTTGACGGATGGGCCGGAAAGGTTTGGTTCTGAGGCATGGCCTGGAGGAGCCCTTCAGCGCCCTTATGGGCCTTCGCCATTCCCTACCTCGTCGATCTCGCATGCTCCATTTTCAATGCGGCAGATCTTGCATTCTTCCAGCTTATCGTCGAGCTCTCTCGTGGCAGCTGCAAGGACGCTCGCATTGACCATATTCCCAGCAATAAATAAAACAGCAGCTATCTCCTCATCTGTGATGCCAATCCGGGAAGCAATACGGATATGCATCTCCAGACAGTGGTTGCAGCGAATGGCAGCGGCGATGCCGATGGAGATGAGCTCAACAGTCCTCATATCCAAGCTTTTTGCGCTTCGCAATATGGCGCTGTTCTGCAGCATCTTGGTTACGAGAAGCTCGGGATTCTTCTTCATGTAGTTGAAGATGTATGGGACCTCCCCGTATGCCTCCTCCACAACCTTGATCATGTCCTCGGCCGACTTCTCTACTCCCTTATCCAGGATCCGCTCCATATCGTCCTCAAGCGACATCGTTCCTCCGGAGAGAGGTGGTCCTTAGAAGACGAACCCCGTCTCCGACATGGGCAATATCCGGACCACTATATAGTTCTTCATCTTGGAGGGAGTGATCCTTGCGATCTCCGCGAGCGTCACACCCTCATCGAATGCGATCTTCTCAACCTCTCGGCTGTACTCGTCATAAGGAAGCTTGATCCGGCATCCGTTCAGGTTGAGGGCGATTGGAAGCGGGGAGAACGAACGCTCGATATCCGGTATCTGCTCTCTCACAGCATTCATCACCCTGGGGGGAGAGGTCGTCAATGGATCCATCTCAATCTCCTTCCTCATGCCGTCGAGCGCCCGGCCAACGGCTGCTACGATCTTATCGAGGCTTGCAATCTCCGAGGCCTTGCGAGAGCGGTGAGCCTGTCGGCCCACAGTCGAGACGTACTCGAATGCGTATGGGAGATCCTCCTTCGGTATCTCGGGGCCGCCGGTGACAATTACGGGCACCTCGATGTTGCGATAGAGCTTCTCCTTTCCCAGTATGCAGTCAATGAAGTTGCCGAAGAGAAATACCGCTGCATCATGCTCGTTGATGAGGTCCATCTCGAACTCGTTTATCTGGGCGATCTTCTTTCCGACACCTCTCGCCATGCCGATCATATTGCTCTTGGTCCCGAATCGGCGCAGATACTCGGCCACGTCGCAGGCTACGTGAGGGAGATGGTGAATTGCAAGGGTTGGAGTTACCACGGCAACCTCGGTCCCGGCAAGTGGGGCGCGTGTAAGCTCTCCGCGAAGCTCCTTTACGAGCGATTCCAGGGTCGTCATATCATTCGATGGGATGAGGAGGAGCAGTATGATCTCGGCCTGTGTCACGTTCCTCTGCAACACGTAACCGCCCAGATCCTCCACCAGCTCCAGCACCAGGTCGTGCTTGTAGACCCCGCCTTTGAACATCACCGGCTCAAGCATCCGCCATCCTCCTTATTTGCTCCTTGGCTTCATCGATGAGCTTGGGCACTATCGTCTCCTCGGAGGCCAGGAAGAAGAAGCCCTCTTCGTTCATCTCGTTCCTGCGGTTTCGAAATCCCTCTGGGGTTATCCTCCCCAGGGCATCGACGAGGTCTTGCCTGAATTCCACCTCTATATCCGTCACCACGAGGTCCTCGGGAGAGCTCTCCGTCGCCACTATGAGGATATCTCGGTCCGGCTGATCGACTCCCTCGCGGCCATACTTAGCCCAGAGCACCTTGAGCAGATCGTCCATGTGCTGCTCTTCCTCGACTTGAATCTGGTAGCCTCCATCGACCTGAGTCACATCCCCCATGTCCCTAACCTTCAGTGGCGGAAGCGACCCTCGAAAGAGGCCGTATATGGCAAAGTAAGGCCTCTTGATATCGGAGTATATATAGATCCGTCCGATGGACTTGTAGAGGCCCAGGTCCTGAAGGATATCCAGCAGTATCTCCCTGTATTTCTCGGCCCCGTAATCCTCTCCCGGCACCTCGACCGCGACCACCTCCAGCGTGTCCATCTCAGTCCTCCAGCAGCCCGGAGACCAGCAAGGCCGCCCCTACCGAGCCTATGAACTGGGCGTATGGCGGCACTATGACCTCTATTCCCAGCAGCTGTTCCATGGCCTTTGGAAGCCCCTCGATGAGAGATGTGCCACCGACCATGATCACTGGCTGCTTCACCTCCACCTCCTGAAGCTGTTGCTCGAAGACCTGCTCGGCAACGCTGTGACAGGCGGCCATCGCCACATCCTCCGGCCGGCTGCCCTTGGAGAGGCTGTTTACCAGGCTCTGGGTTCCAAAGACTATGCAGTAGCTGTTCATGGGGACGGTCTTATAATCCCCTTTAAGCGCCAGCTTTCCCAGCTCCTTGATATCCACCCCGAGCCGGCGAGCGGTCAATTCCAAGAACCGTCCTGACGCACCGGCGCAGATGCCGCCCATTGTGAAGCTTCCAGGGATTCCGTCCTGGACTGAGATCGCCTTGTTATCCATGCCGCCGATATCGATCACTGTGGCAGGTCCTTTCTGGGAGCCTGCGAGGAAGACTGCCCCTTTGGAGTTGACGGTGATCTCCTCCTGGATCAGCCGCGCATTGAAGTGCTTACCTACGAGGAACCGCCCGTAGCCTGTGACGCCGAGTCCCTCCACCTCCTCCGCCTTAACCCCGGCCTCTTCAAGGGCGTCCGAGAAGGCTTGCTCTGCGCTCTTGATCACATCGGTCGTGGGGACCCAACCGGTGCCGATGACCGAGTTATCCCTCATCACGACCGCCTTTGTGGTGGTCGAGCCTGAGTCGATCCCCGCGGTGAGGCCGGTCTGCCTCTCCCTCGCGAGGAGGCCCTTTAGACGGGCGGTTGTGACGAGCGCCTCCATCCTCGTGAGCAGCGTCTCCGCGGTCGTCCTCTCCGTGTAGGAGTAGCTGAGGACGGGAAGGCGGGTCTTCTCGTGGATGTAGCGCCTGATCTCCCCGCGGATTATGGCTCCCTCGGCGCATCGAAAGCAGGTGGCGACGAAGACTGCATCGGCCAGATCCGGGTTCTCCGCAAGGCGGGTCGCCCTCGCCATTGCAAGGTTCAGATCGCCGCTAGGCACTGAGACGCCGAACCTTTGCTCGACATCCATCACATCCTCCAAGGAGACCTCGATATGGACCAGACTGGCTCCTACCGCCGCTGCGGCCTTCTCGAGCTCCGGCTGGATCCCGCTATACTCCGCCCCGCAGGATAGCTGAGCAATCCTGATCAGCTCAATCCCTCCAGGAATGTCCTTATCTGATGCACGAAATGCCGGGCTTGACCGTCGTCTCGCGGGTATTTTAGCTCCAAGTAGGGGATGCCCTTCGTCTTTATCAGCAGCCGGACGAGCTCGTTGGTTCGCGCACAACCGGTGCAACCTACTAGGCAGTTCTCGTCGTTCACAACCAGGGCCGCCTCGGCCTCGTCTATCATGGGTCCAAGCAGGGACATCCTACCTCGGATGCCCGAGGGGACGTCGACTGCGGCGTACTTGAGCCCTTTCTTTGGGTCCTCTGGTGTGATGTTCAAGGGGGGCGACTCCAAGCTGGCTGAGGTGACCAACTTTCTCATCTCCTTGGAGAGAACCAGCGCCTCATGCCCCATCCTCTCCACCAGGTCGGAGAGGATCATGCTTGTTGGAGGATAAACAATGACTTTGACCATTGGATTTGCCTCAGGAAAATTCGTCTTTAATCAACTCTTTAAGCCGTTCCAACTTCAGGGGCCTCTCTTCGGCTGCAGCCGGAGGCATCGTCTCCCCTCGGGCCTCGCAGGCGAGCGCCCTTGATATCAAGGGGAGCGTCTTTGCCTCGCATTCCATCATGAAGAAGCCGGGCCTAGGGCCCCCGCCCCGATGTCCTCTGCAGCGACGGGGATCTCCCGGGGGAAAGCCTCTGTCCTTGATGAAGATGCCGTAAGGGTCGAGTGCCCTGATCTCAGCCACGAGGCTGTCTATCTCCTCCTCCTCTCCATCGACGATCACCCCGAAACAGGCCTCCTTGACGTTGACCTTGTAACGGGAGCCATAGATCTTCAAGGCGATATCAGCTGGGAGGATATCCGACTCCGAGGATGTCAATATGTACTTCGTGACCCTCACCTACTTCACCTCCAGGACGTAGATGGTATCGCCCTCCTTTGCCGCCTTCAGCTTCTCTAAGTCCAGTACCCGCCCTATTATGTTGGTGGCCTCGAACTTCTCGCCCGAAGGGCCAAAGCGCCGGTCCTCAACCATCTTAACGCCAACCAGGCCTATCTTCTTCGCCACCTGATTGCTCACAGCGATCATGCCAGCAGGTACCGGTTCGGTTGGCTTGTTCTCGGGAAGCAGCTCTTTGTACCTTCTGGCATTCACGGCCGGCTGGAAGAGGACGGTGTTCTCGTATACGAAGAAGACGGGCAGAGGCCCAACCGGCCTCTCCTTGAGCCCCACGACGTGGCGGAAGTAGTCCAGTGTCTTCGGTGCCAGGTCGTCGAAGAGCTCTATCGCGACAAGCCGATCAGCCTCTATCGCCTTCAGACTAACCCGTCCCTTGGCGAGTATCTCCAACGTAGTCTTAGGATCCTGGCCGATGACCATGGCACCATCCCCCTGGAAGCCCTCGATATCTGCCACTATCCCTCGGTCCTCCAAGGTCGCCCTCGCCTCCGAAAGCAGCCTTCCCATCAGCATGATCCTCTCAGGCCTGACGGTAATCGAGATTGTCTGACCTGGCTCTATGAGCTTCACCAGGTCCATCCCCTTCTGCACACGGCCAACGACTGAATGGCTGGGATGCGATGTGCGATCGGCCTTGTATACGAAGATCCTTCCGAGGCCGCGACCCTTCGTCCTTATGGAGACCGATCCCTCCAGCCGAGGCTCCCGATGCTCGAACTCTATGGGCTCGCCCAGAAGAAGATCGGATGCAATATAGGAACTCGATAGGGCAGCCACAACGAAGGTGCCGGACATCGCGGAGGCCAGGAAGAACTCTGCCCCATGTGGGGCCTCATCGATCAGGTCCACCCACACCCTGGTGAATATCTCCATCCCCTCGGAGAGCGGAATCGATCTGTCCTGGGTGACCATCTTGTCGGTTAGATCCTCCCACTCCACGATCGGCTCGACCCCAAGGATGCGGTCTCCCTCATCGAGCCGGTCTATAGTGCTCTTGCCTCCCACAACCCGGGCAAATACGCCCCTCCCTTCCGGGGCTCCGTAAGCTGCTGAATGCCTTCGAAGGATGATGATGAGCTGGGACCGATCGGCCTCGAAGCCGCTCGTTCCGAGGACCACCTCCCAGCGGTTATATTCATGGGCAGCCCTGCTCGGCGCGATTCCCGTGGGAAAGGTTCCGAAGGAGACGGCATCTTGTGAGGACCAGAGGGCGCTCGAGCCGCCGATCGAGCCGACGCATTCGTGCCAGGCCTCCTCCAGGCCTCCTTCGATCAGCTCGATCCTCATCTTCCCCTTGGTAGTCTCCAGCCAATAGGAATTGGTCTCCTTGGCCTTTTCGCCTCGGCCCACCACCACTCCGATCACGGATCCCGCATGTGGATCCACCCCGGCCGCCTTCAAGGCATCTCCCAGGGTGGCTCCATCGGGGAGGAGACACTCCTCTTCGTCGACAGTTACCTTCAAATCAACTCCCCATCATCTGTTGCTCTTCCTCTTCAGTTATCAGGCCCAGGACATCGTCAGGGACACCGATGCTGATCGCCCGGCCGTCACGAATGAGGAGCGCCCTATCGCAGACGTTCTTGACGAAGTCCATGTCGTGGCTGACTATGATGAACGTCTCTCCCAGCTCCTTCCTGGCGTTTAGAATGGACTTCGTGACCTCAATCTTGGTGATGGTATCCATGGTTCCCGTAGGCTCGTCCAGGACAACTATGCGTGGCTCCTTTATGAGCACCTGGGCCATGGCAACGCGGTGCCTCTCCCCCTCGCTCAGCTCGTCGGGGTTCTTCTCGAGGATGGCCTCGGCCTCCTCCTCGGTGAAGCCCGCGGTTGTCAGCGTGTGGATGGCTTTCCTCTCGCCGAGTTCGGCTGGAAGCGAGAGGCCAATCGCATCTGTCAGGTTATCGATGATGCTGCGGGACGGGTATAGCGTGTACTCCTGGTGGAGAACGCCGATGTACTTGGTGGCCCGACCGCGCCCCTCAGACCCAAGGAGCGTCATATCCACCCAATCGTCGCCAATCCTCACCCAAGCAGCTCCGTTTGTGGGCGTTATCAGTCCGGAGATCAGCCTCGATAGGGTCGTCTTGCCCCCCCCGCTAACTCCCACGAGGCCGAATATCTCGCCTTCCATCACCTCGAAGGAGACCTGGTCGACTGCCTTGACCACGCCTCTGTCGATGCTGATGTACCTCTTGGAGAGATCCCTGACTCGGATCATCGTCTCTCCCACCTCGGTCTTCTCCCTCTTCGCCAGCACCCCAGCCATGGAGATGAACTTAGCGGCAACGTCCTTTGGCTTGCCATCTACCATGATCGCACCATGGTCCAGGAGGATCGCCCTATCGGCGAGGTCAATCATGACATCCTCCCAGTGGCTGGTGATGATGAGGGTCATCTTGAAGTCGTTCACAGCGTGCCTGATGCTGTCGTGAACGAGGGCGGCTGTTACGGGATCCAGAGTGCCGGTGGGCTCATCTGCCAGGAGGAGCATGGGTGACTTGGCCAGTTGCCGGGCCAGCACGACCCTCTGCTTCTCCCCACCGCTCAGCTCCCTAGCTACGTGCATCATCCGATGTGAGAGGTTGACCTCGTCGAGAAGGTCGGCTGCCGTATGCACGCTGATGCTCCCGCCGGTGTCCTCGACGGCTCTCATAACGTTGACGATGACGCGCTCGTCCCCGTAGAGGGCGAAAGTCCTCTGAAGCATGATCGCTAACCGTTTGGCCACATCCCTGCGCATCTTGTCGTTGACCTCGAGCGCGACGAAGTCCACGTCCTGGGGCTCGAGCACTCCTCCACAGGTGCATTTCTGGCCTCTGTGGCTCGGGGGTTCGACCCGCCCGCATTTGGGACATCGGCCTACGTGGTAGATCACACTGCCGCTAATATCCTGATAGGACTCCGTGCCTCGGAGGACGTGCATCAGCACGCTCTTTCCCGAGGCGCTCCTGCCTAAGATGCCAAGGGACTCGCCCTCATCTATCGTCAGATTCAGATTACGCAGGGCCTCTACTTGGCCGAACCGGACGGTCAGATCCTTTATCTCGATAAAAGGTGCCAATTTATCACGCCTCGCTGATCCTTAATTCGAACATCTACAATACAAAATCTCAAATCGATTCTACTTAAGCCTATCCGGGATGTCTTTACAGGGTACGGCCATAGCGCTCTGATCACCCTTAGAATGTAATCGGCGATGGCCGCCGGGGGGAGATGCGCCCCATCCAAAGGGGCCGACGGAGCAGACCTCGGCCTAATCGCGTCATGTTGAAGGCCGCATGGCATGGAGCATTTCGGCATCTATTCGACCACTCAATCAATGGCCCTTGCCGCCTGTTCCTCCCTTGACCAGCAGGAACTCCTTGTCCAGATAGGCCTGGTGGCTGAGTTCCAGACACTCCTGGCAAATATAAAAGGTGGTCTGCTTCGGACCGTGAATGGTCGCCTGGGTTGCCTTCACCGGAAATATCTCCTTATCCACCCCGCATAGCTGACACTTCATCCAATTCACCTGACATAAGGCTTAACAACCATCATTATAAGAGTTTCCGCTGATGCCTCCCCCGACCGAAGTCGATGGATCCGTCGTTTGTTGCATCCGCCTTATCATACAAATATTATAAGGCATCTCATATATCACAAGGCTTTTCGGATTGGGTACATTCCACATCAACTCCCCAGCGCGGATGGAGCCTATGCTCTATCCCGAGGAGGTCGAGCGCCCTTCCGACGACCAGGTCTATCAGGTCATCGAGCCCTCGGGGCAACGTGTAGAAGCTGGGGGACGCGGGCATGATCACCCCTCCCGCTTCGGTCACGGCAACCATATTCCTCAGGTGCACAAGGCTTAGTGGCATCTCGCGCGTTACGAGCACGAGCCTTCTCCTTTCCTTGAGGCAGACATCGGCGCTGCGGGCAACGAGGCCATCCGATATGCCGCAGGCGATAGCGGCCAGGGTCTTCATGCTGCACGGGGCAACCACCATCGCATGGATGGGGTAGGATCCGCTCGCTATTGATGCCGCGAGGTCGCTTTGCTCGTAAGCCCGGCTCGCAAGGCCGAGGACCTCATCGACCGCCCACTCGGTCTCCAGCCCGATGATCCGCTTGGCGGCGCTGGAGATGATGAGGTGCGTGATGCATCCCCTCTCCCTCAGCACCTGTAGCAAGCGTATGCCGTAAATTACGCCCGAGGCCCCGGTGATTCCTACAACGATCTCCCCTATCTTACCGCCCCCCGCAGTTATTGGCCGGACCTCCCCCATGGTTCGAGTTCGCCAAGCGGCTTAGCGTTGCGGAAACGAGGATGGGGAGGTTGATCGTGGCGTCACCATAGACCGTCACGAAGCGGGCACTCGGTGCGATCTTTCCCCAGGAGACGGCCTCCGAGAGGGTGGCACCCGAGAGCCCGCCTGCCTCAGGATGATCGGTGGTGAGCTGGATTGCGAGCTCATAGCTCCGGGGGGTGACGAGCATCGCCTGAAGGCAGAAGTTCTTGGGCACTCCGCCTCCAAGTATCACGATCCCTGAGCGTTCCGATTCGTAGCATATGTCGATTAGCTCATTCAGCTCAGCCAGGGGGTCCAGGCGGAGCTTCTTGGTCTGCCGATGCAGCCATGCCTGCAGCCCTATCATGGAGTCGGCAAGCGCCGGGCAGAATATGGGGACTCCCATATCGTAGGCGGACCTGAGGATTGATCTTCTGTCGTCGATTGTCGGTCCCAAGCATCTCAATAGATCAGGGCCGGATATGGGCTCGGCGCGGTCGGGAAGCGCGGCCTGCATGATCTCCTCGAACTTGATGAACTGGTCGTCGGATATGTAGACATCGTAGATCCGGCTTAAGCCCTCCTCCCGCAAGCAGCTGTCCTCCGCATCGGGATTTCCCAAGAGATGGGGGCCGACGGTTTCGATGATGTCATGGACGAGGTTTGCCCCGGTTGTTACGAGCACGTCCACATGACCCCTCCTAATGAGCCCGGAGACGATCTCCCTCATCCCGGCAGGGACGAGCGCTCCGGATAGGGTGAGGAACTTGGTGCACCTGCTAGATAGCATCTCCTCGTATATGTCCACCGCCAGGGCAAGGCGCCTTGCACCAAAGCCGCATCCTCCCATCCTCTCTACGAGGACTTCCACGCTCATCCCTGGCTCGATATCCATCTGTCGCACGGCATCGGCCAATCGATCACCTCCTCGCCGGATTATATCCGAAAAACCAGCTCAAGGAACCATCGTAACGCGTTTTCATAAACCTTTTATACCATGCCTTGTGTTTAGCTTTTACGGAGGAAACCATGACTAGCGAGCCGTTACCAGTGGACTATTATATTCCGCTTATTATGTTTTTGATAATGGGCGCCATTGTGCCCATAGCTGCGTTAGCCGCCGTGAAGATCATATCGCCTCTGAAGCCTAATCGTCGTAAGCTGTCCACCTACGAGGGTGGTCTCGTCCCCATAAGGGATGCGAGGATTCAGTTCAATGTGCAGTACTACCTCTTCGCCATCGTCTTTGTGATATTCGATGTTGAGGTCTTGTTCCTTTATCCCTGGATCTACGTATACGCTTCTGAGTTTATGCAGAGATATATGGTCTTCGGCATCATGAACATAGCCGTCTTCGAGATGCTCATGTTCATCGCGGTGCTGCTGATAGGACTGGCATATGCCATTAAAAAGGAGGCGTTGCGTTGGGTATAAGCGATGTGATTCCCATACCAGCGGTCGTTGACGATGAGCTGGAGAAGTGGACCATATACGGCAGGCCTCTGAGCGACGTATGGTTCACAACGACGGAAAAGATCCATCAGATCATCGAGATGGGGCCGATAAAGAACGTCTTGAACTGGGGCCGCAAGAACTCCCTTTGGTTCCTGATGCAGCCCATGGGCTGTTGCGGCGTTGAGATGCTGGTCTTTGGCTGTCCCCACTACGATTGTGACCGCTTCGGCATAATCCCCAGAGCCACCCCAAGGCAGGCTGATGTGATGATCATCAGCGGTTACATCACCAGGAAGTACCTGCCTGCCATCAAGAACCTTTGGGAGCAGATGCTAGAGCCCAAGTGGTGCCTGGCAATCGGGGAGTGCGCGATCTCAGGCGGTCCCTTCTTCGACTCATACAACATAATCCAGAATACCGGCGATTACTTCCCGATAGATGTCTTCGTGCCCGGGTGTCCACCCCGGCCGGAGCAGTTCATCAAGGGATTCGTGGAGCTGCAGGAAAAGATAAAGCAACGCAAAGACAAGCGAGGCTACTAAGGAGGATCTATCAATGCCTTCCACAAGCGACGTTTTGAGCGCCCTCCAGTCGGCATTTCCAGGATCCATCCAGGAGTCGAGGGTGGAGTCGGATAGCCGGCTTTGGGTCACAGTGGACCAAAAGAAGCTCCTGGAGATCGCCAAGTTCCTCAGGGATAAGCAGGGTTTCGATCACTACTCCGGGTCGGCGGGCGTCGACCTGATGGCCGACAACCAGATGGAAGTCGTCGAGATCATGACGAGCTACGCCAACCACAATATAGTGGTCATGGTCAAGGTCAAGACCCCGAGGGATGCCCCCTCGGTGCCGAGCCTGGTTCCCCTCTTCTGGAACGCCAACTGGTACGAGAGGGAGAGCTGGGAGATGTTCGGCATCAACTTCGAGGGACATCCAGAGCTCTATCCTTTGCTCTTGGGCGACGATCTGGTTGGGGCCTGGCCCTGGAGGAAGGACTTCAAGGGCTATCCTGATACGACAACGGGTAAGAGGACGTTGGAGCGCATAGACGCATCCGGCCTAACCTCATACAGGATTGGGCTTACCGACGAGCAAGTTGACTTGGGACAGATCCCTCAGAGGATCGAGTACCCCACATTCAGGGAGAGGGAGGAAGCCCATATCGAGTCCGAGTCGGAGATGATACTTCACCTAGGGCCACAACACGCGATAGTGCCCGGGCCGTTCCTCCTCGACGTCCTAGTAGATGGTGAGCGGATCAAGAAGGCCTTCTTGGATGTGGGCTACATCCACAAGGGCATCGAGAAGATCATGGAGAACCGCACCTATCTGCAGGGAATCGTCTACACAGATCGGATGTGCTATCTGGCCTCGATCTCCAACAACGAGGCTTACTGCGGTGCGGTGGAGAGGCTGCTCGGGGTAACCCCACCGGAGAGGGCTCAGTACATACGGGTGATAGCCGCAGAGCTATCGAGGATTCAGAGCCATCTGCTGGGGACGGGGGAGTTCCTGACTCTGCTCGGCAGCGCCACCTACTCGCCGTTCCAGTACATGATAATAGACCGTGAGGCTGTGATCTCCCTTCTGGAGAGCATCACCGGTGCGAGGATCACACACACCTTCGTTCGCTTCGGCGGCGTAAGAAACGACCTGCCTGACGGATTCGCTGAGCAGGCCCGAAAAGTGATGAAGATGGTGCGTGAGAAGACCATGGAGTACAAGGACCTCATAGCAGCCGATCCCATCTATCGCAAGAGGATGGATGGAATTGGCGTGATCTCGCCCCAGGACGCTCGCGATCTGGGCTTGTGCGGTCCGCCGCTTCGGGCATCCGATACTCCCTACGACATGAGACGGGAGGACCCCATCCTCGCATATCCCGACCTGGACTTCAAGGTCATAAGCAGGAAGGAGGGCGATTCCGCGGCCAGGGTGGATGTGCGCCTGGACGAGATCTTGGAGAGCGTCTACATCATAGAGCAATGTCTGGACCAGATTCCCGAGGGGCCGGTCCAGGAGAAGCTGCCGAAGAAGATAAAGCCGGAGCCTGGAGAGGCGTACTACCGCACAGAGGATCCCAGGGGAGAGATGGGCTTCTATGTGGTCAGCGACGGCTCGGCCAAGCCCTATCGGGTGAAGGTCAGGGGTCCGTTCTACGCCACATTCCAGACATTCACGCCCCTCTTGGAGGGAGTTTATCTGGCCGACGTCGTGGCAATCGCCGGCAGCATGGATGCATGCACCAGTGAGGTGGACCGGTAGAGGGGGTATTGGAATTGGAATTATCGGCAATAATTGAGGCGATCAGCAGCTGGGCTGCCTCAGAGCCTCGCATATATGCATTGATCATCGGGCTGATTGGAGCGGCCGTCATCTCCGCAGTGATCAATATCGTGGCCATGTACGTGGTCTGGCTGGAGAGAAAGGTCCTCGGCGATATCCAGGCCAGATATGGTCCTAACCGCGTGGGCTCCCGCTGGGGCGTCTTACAGCTGGTGGCCGACGCAATCAAGCTCTTCACAAAGGAGGACAGCATTCCAAGGGATGCGGATAAGCCGATCTATGTATGGGCGCCGATAGTGGCATCGATGACCACCATGTTGGTCGCCGCGGCGCTCCCCTTCGGAGCCGTGAATATCGGGGGCAAGCAGTATCCCCTGGTGGTGGCCAATATGGATCTGAGCGCCCTCTACGTGGAGGCAGCGCTTTCCGTAATGACCATCTCCGTCTTCATGGCAGGGTTTAGCTCCAACAACAAGTACTCCCTTATGGGGGCATTCAGGGGCATGGCGCGGATGATCGCTTACGAGGTTCCGATGGGCGTATGCGTGATAAGCGTGGCCATAATGGCGCACAGCCTGAACCTCGTGGAGATAGTCCAGAGCCAGACACTGTGGTATGCCTTCGCCCAGCCCCTGGGCTTCGTAGTGTTCACCGTTGCACTGATCACCGATCTTGGAAGGATCCCATTCGATCAGTCCGAGGCCGAAGAGGAGATCATCGCCGGGTACACCACCGAGTACGGTGGCATCAGGTGGGGATTGCTATACTTCCAGGAGTACATCTGCATGTTCCTCGGATCCATCATGCTGGTTCTTCTCTTCCTGGGCGGATGGAACGGGCCCAACATTCCCTTCCTCACGCCGATCGCGCCCATGATCTGGTTCTTCATGAAGGTGCTGATCGTGCTCGTCTTCCTCATCTGGACCAGGGGATCGCTTCTGAGGTACAGGATAGACCAGGTAACCGATCTTGGGTGGAAGTGGATGCTTCCCTTATCCATCGTGAACCTGGCCTGGGCAGTTGTAGTGGGGCTGTACTTCGCATGAGGTGGTAATAGTATGGTGCTAAAGGTGCTAAACATACTCAAGGGCTACAAGATGACCTTCAAGACCGCGTTCAAGGACGTGGAGGTCACGAGGACATTTCCAGAGTTCATGATGGAGCTCCCGGCAAACGAGAGGGGGATCCACGAGCTGGATGCCACCGTCTGCATCGGCTGCGGCTCTTGTGCCAGGATATGCCCCAACAACTGCATCGAGATGGTCCCCTTCAAGTATGGGAATCCCCTGAAGAATAAGAAGATGGTCTTTCCATCCATCGACTTTGGACGATGCATGTTTTGCGGGCTCTGCGTTGACGAGTGTCCCGTCTCATGCCTCAAGATGGGCAAGAACGTAGTCATGGCCGGCTGGGATCGCGATGATCTAATCCTGGGGCCCGACAAGATCTCGGTCAAGAGGCATACCCCCCAGGAGGTCGCCGCCCTGGAGGAGGAAGCCAAGAGGCTGGCAGCGGAGAAAAAGAAAGCCGCCGCCGCCAAGGCCAAGGCCGGAGATAAAAAACCTGCCGGCGCCAAGAAAAAGAAGGAAGAGGCAGGAGGTGAGTCCTGATGGTCGCTTCCAACCTGAAATATGTCAGATATTTATTCCAGCTGTTCGTGCTGGTGTTGGCCCTGGGGGTCATCTTTGCCGCCCTGGGACTTGTGATATTCCTATCGCCTTGGAGCAAGGTGGTACTGGATAAGATCGTAGCCCTGGACCTCGGCTTCATCATTGAGCTATTGGTCTTCAAGGTGCTTGGGCTGGTGATATTGGGGCTATCTGTGCTGATGGTCTACTCCAAGAACGTGGTTCACAGCGCCCTTTATCTGCTGGGAAGCTTTGCCGGAGTGGCCGCACTTTACATCTCCCTGAACGCCACCTTCGTCGGCGTGGCTCAGGTGTTGGTATATATCGGTGCGGTGGGCGTCCTGCTTCTATTCGCGGTAATGCTCACCAGGAAGACGATAATGGAGGAATCCCATGGTGAGATTTAGGAACATTATCCTGGCCCTAGCCTTTCTGGCGGTGGTCTTCGCCTCCCTCTCGGTTACACCATGGGGGCAGGGAGTTGAGAAGCCGCAGTACAGCTTCGAGCCTAGGGAAGGGTTGAGGGTGCCTGAGAGCGGCATAGGTGATATAGGAACGGAGATATTCACAGAATACGTCTTCCCCTTCGAGGTGCTGGCTTTGGTGCTGACGGCAGCTCTAGTAGGGGCGATATATATCGCCAGGAAGGACGCCGCCTGAAGGAGGGATGAGAGATGACTAGGAGGGAGACTTACAGATGATCCCACTGGAGCTATACATACTGCTAGCTGCGTCCATGTTCACGATCGGCCTATATGGCACATTTACGCAGCGAAACGGTATCAAGCTGATGATGTGCATAGAGCTCTTGCTCAACAGCGCAAACATCAACCTGGTGGCATTCTCGGCCTACCAGCCCAATGTGAATGGACAGGTATTCGCCCTGTTCTCCATAGCGCTGGCAGCAGCGGAAGCAGGCGTCGGGTTCGCCATACTGATTGCCCTTTACAGGCTGTATGGAACCATCGACCTGGATAAAATTAACACGATGAGGTGGTGACGACGTACTCTGATTACGCTTATCTGATCGTAGGATTGCCTGTTCTGGCATTCGTCCTCACGATCTTCCTTGGCTGGCATCTGCCAAAGGGCGGAGGGTTCATCACCATACTGGCCACCTTTGCCGGGTTTATCATATCTGCGGGAATCTTCACGGAGATCTTCCCCGGGGAGGTCCTCCACCAGTCAATGCACTGGTTCGCCACGCTGAACGTGGGCATATTGATAGATCCACTGGCCCTGGTCATGTTATTGATGGTGACCTTCGTCTGTACGCTGATTCACACCTACGCCCTTGGATACATGGACGGAGATCCGGGCTTGGCCAGGTACTTCGCCGAGGCCGGCCTCTTCACAGCTGCCATGTTGGGCCTCGTATTCTCGGACAACATACTCCAGCTCTTCATATTCTGGGAGCTAGTGGGCTTGTGTTCGTATCTCTTGATCGGCTTCTGGTATCGGAAGCCCTCCGCAGCCTCTGCGGCGAAGAAGGCTTTCCTGACGACGAGGGTTGGCGATGTGATGTTCTTGGCAGCGATAGTGGTGCTGTACAACAACATGGCAAGCCTTAACCTGAACCTGGCTCCCGGCGAGTACCTTCTCCAGTTCCCGGTGATCTACGAGAGCCTGGCACTTATCGATCCAGGCCAGCTCACCATCATTGCCTTGCTCTTCCTGGGAGGCGCGGTCGGCAAGTCAGGTCAGTTCCCGTTGGACGTCTGGCTTCCCGACGCGATGGAAGGCCCCACAACGGTCTCGGCCATGATACATGCGGCAACGATGGTTACCGCCGGAGTCTATCTGGTTGCGAGGATGTTCCCCTTGTTCTACGCGGCACCCTACGGCCTTCTGGCTGTAGTCTACGTTGGAGGATTCACTGCCTTCTACGCCGCTACGATGGGGTTAACGTCCTTCGATATTAAGCGAGTCTTGGCATTCTCAACGGTATCCCAGCTCGGCTACATGATGATGGCTATCGGGACTGGGTCAATTCTCGGAGCCTTCGCTGTCGCCGTTGGCATGTTCCATCTGATCGCCCACTCGTTCTTCAAGGCCCTTCTATTCCTCTGTGCCGGAAGCGTGATTCACGGAGTCGGCACAAACGATATGCGAGAGATGGGCGGCGTGGGCCGGTACATGAAGTGGACGATGCTCACGATGCTCGCAGGCGGCCTGGCCCTTGCCGGGTTCCCCTTGACGACGGGCTTCTTCAGCAAGGACGAGATCCTCGTCGTCGCCTACGAGTACGGTGCCATCAGCCATCAGTGGCTTCCCTACATATTCGGGATAGTCGCAGCGCTGATGACCGCATTCTATACATTCAGGATGTGGTTTGTAGCCTTCGACGGGGAGCCTAGATCCGACTACCACAAGCACGAGTCGCCCTGGGTAATGCTGGTGCCTCTGATGATCCTGGCCGTATTCGCCCTGGGATTTGGCGTCTTCGCTCAGTCCGGCTTCTACGATGCGGTAGGCAACAACTTCGAGCATTATGGAGTCGACTTCGAAGAGCTCGCCTTGGTGGGCGGCCACGCCGTGGCTCATGCCGAAGGGCATGGGGGCGAGGCTGAACACGGTGGCGAGGAAGCGGTTGAGGAGCCCTTCATAATCAAGATACTGCCGATAGTAGTAGGCGTCGGCGGCATATTCCTTGCCTTGCTCTTCTACTCCAGGTGGAAGAAGCTGGATGTCAGGAAGTACGTGGGCGAGAGAGATCCGATTCGTGGCCTGCTGCTCAAGAGATACTACCAGCACGAGATATTCACCGCTTGGTTCGCCGAGACGGTGGTCTACGGGCTGTCTTTGATCGCCAATATGATCGATATCAAGATAGTGGACGGAGTGCTCAACAAGATTAGCGAGGTGACGCTCGCCTTCGGTGGAAACCTCAGGAAAGTTCAGACAGGAATCATCGAGAACTACATAACGGCCCTCGTCTTGGGAGTGGTTGTTCTCGTGATCTTGGTCAAGATCGGGATGGAGGTGTCCTTATGATCTCGAACGCCATCTCCTTAATGATAGCAGTGCCCCTGATAGGGGCGGTACTGTCATTCTTGACGAGGACGAGAGCTCAAGCGAGGATCGTCGCCCTGGTCGCGTCACTGATTCCCCTGGCTCTCTCTCTGCAGATGTTCATGGAGTTCGACAAGACCTCCAAGATCATGCAGTTCGTCGAGAGCTACGAATGGGTGCCTTCAATCGGAGTCAAATACACCTTGGGGGTTGATGGAATTGGGTTCCCCCTAGTGCTCCTCTCGACGATCGTCTCTGTCCTCGTGATAATCTACTCCTGGGGAGAGGATAAGAGGCCCAACCAGTTCTTCGGCCTATTGCTGTTGAACGAGGTAGGGGTACTCGGCGTATTCACTGCTCTGGACTTCTTCCTCTTCTACATATTCTGGGAGATAGTGCTCATCCCCATGTTCTTCCTCATAGGCATATGGGGTGGGCCAAGGAAAGACTATGCTGCCGTAAAGTTCTTCATATACACCCATGTGGCGAGCCTTGTGATGCTGCTTGCCATCTTCGCGTTGTACTTCACGTACACTATGCCGGATGGGTCGAGGACATTCGATATGCTCACCTTGATCCAGGCGACATCGAACACGGCGATCTTCCCAACGAGCCTGCTCAACATCATATTCGCAGGGCTTCTATTGGGATTCCTTGTGAAGATGCCAGCGGTGCCATTCCACACCTGGCTTCCCGACGCCCATGTGGAGGCGCCAACGGCTGGGTCGGTAGTCCTCGCAGCACTGCTGCTGAAGATGGGCGGCTACGGTCTCTTCAGGGTGATTCTGCCCATGCTGCCCAACGTGGACAAGATGTTCGTCACGGTGATCGCTGTGATCGCCGTCTTGAGCATAGTATATGGCGCCTTCTTGGCTCTCGCCCAGAAGGACTTGAAGAAACTTGTGGCCTACTCGTCGGTCAGCCATATGGGATTTGTGACCCTGGGGTCTGTGGCTGTCTTAGGAGCATCCGCACCCTTCCTGTCTCTTCAGGGAGCCATGTTCCAGCAGTTCTCCCATGGTCTGATCACATGCGTCCTCTTCATGTCGGCTGGAACCATTCAGCATAGCGTGGGGACGAGGATAATCGCCGACCTCGGTGGCCTCGCAGATCGCATGCCAAGGTTTGCCTTCCTCATGATGGCAGGTTTCCTGGCATCGCTCGGGCTTCCGGGGATGAGCGGCTTCGTGGCCGAGTTCCTGGTCCTCACCGGATCCTATGCCACGATGCCGACGGCGACGATGATCGTGATCTTCGGAGGCGTGGCGGTGACAGCAGGTTACCACCTCTGGGCGGCGCAGAAGGTCCTCTTCGGGCCGATACTGAAGAAGTATTTGAACGTGCACGATGCCCACAGCTACGAGCTCCTATCGATGAGCTTGATCATCATACTGGTCCTGCTCTTCGGTCTGCAACCGGCCCTGATAACGGACATCATGGGAGTTGCTGCAGAGCAGCTGATGGAGCCGGTTATGACGCTCGCCCAGATGGGGGTGATCTGAAGTGGACCTTGGTTACTATGCACCGCTGGGAGCAGAAGCCCTGCTCACTGCTCTGGCACTGCTGATACTGCTTGCGGGCTTGTTCATCAAGGGCAAGTCGATGATGGGATACCTGAGCCTTGCCGGCCTCGTGGCATCGCTTGCGCTCGTTATGAGCGCAAAGCTCGGAGGAGTCTTCTTCTTCGATACCGTGCAGGTCGACGGTCTCTCCCAGTTCTTCAAGGCGGTATTCCTCATCGTCTCAATACTGGTGGTCATGGCTTCGCTTAGCAGGTACCAGAATCATCCGGGACACGATGAGTACTTCGCCCTGATCCTCTTCGGGACGGTGGGCATGATGGTCGTTGCAAGCGCAATCGACCTCGTGACCCTCTTCATAGGGTTTGAGCTTGCGAGCCTCTCGACATATGCTCTTTCCGCGTTCGACAAGACCAAGAAGAACCTGGAAGCGGCGATGAAGTACTTCATCTTCGGGTCGGTCTCCTCGGCCTTTCTGCTATTCGGCTTCTCCCTTTTGTACGGGATGACCGGAAGCACAAGGCTTGCGGATATCGCGGCGGTCTCTCTCGACCAGTTCGGCCCGGCAACATTGATCGCGCTCGTCTTCGTTATAGCCGGGTTTGCCTTCAAGATGGCCCTCGTCCCATTCCATATGTGGGCTCCGGACACCTACGAGGGCTCTCCGGCCCTGGTCTCGGCCCTCCTCGCTGCAGGATCCAAGAAGATGGGATTCGCAGCCGCCTTCCGTGTCCTCCTGGTGGCGCTGATGGCGCTGCGCATGGAGTGGTACCTGGCCTTTGCGATATTGGCCGCGGTGACGATGACCTTGGGCAACCTCGTGGCCTGCTGGCAGAACAACGTGAGAAGGATACTTGCCTACTCCAGCGTGGCGCAGGCGGGATATATCGCCATAGCATTCGTGGTGGTCGGGGCTGCCTACGGCATGCCCGATGTGACCCTTCCAAACGGCGCATCGATTCCCCCCGCTCAGCTGGGATTGGCAGGCGGCCTGCTGATGATACTGGCTCACGCCTTGATGAAGACGGGGTCATTCATCGGCGCATCCCTCGTTGCGGACAAGGTCTCCTCGCCGGAAAGCGAGGACCCGGACGACATATCCAACTACGCAGGCCTCTCCCGCAGGGCTCCAATAACGGCGTTCTGCATGTTGGTCTTCATGTTCGCCCTGGCGGGCATCCCCCCAACGGCTGGTTACGTGGGCAAGTTCGTCCTCTTCAGCTCGGCCATATATTCCGGCCTGGTCTGGCTGGCGGTACTTGCCATCCTCAACAGCGCACTCTCGCTGTACTACTATCTGAGGATAATCAGCTACATGTACCTGAAGGAGCCTGCAGGTCCGAAGATCTCTGAACCCAAGGGATATGCGGCGGCTCTGGTTTTGACCATGATCGCCGTGTTCTGGATAGGAGTCTTCCCCGAGGGTTTCGTGGACTGGGCGGTTCAGGCAGCAGCAGTTCTGCTGCCCTGAACTTCCTTCCTCCATCTTTTTTTTTTCCGGCCACCGCAATCCATCTTGCATTCTAGCGTCTAGAGCATCGTCGCACTAAGGCATTCGTCCTTTGATATGGATGGAAAGCCCAACTTCTATCATCCTTGGCAGCCTTGCCTGGAAATTGCGGAAGATCCTTAACCAAAGAGAGGGAATATATATGCGATAAAGATGACCGAGGAGATCAAGGGTCTGGCGGTTGGGCAGGCAGGGCCCTGTGGGATAACTTGTGGATCCTGTCCCATGGGAAGCGGTGTCGCAGCGAGTGATGCGAGCAGGGCAAGGGGGGTCATTGCAAGCTGCAGGATCGCGGAGTGGGCCCCCCTCGTGCCAGGGGCGGGCGGAGCGGAGATCGCCTGGGATCAGGTTGAGAAGGGCCTCATTTGGGTGGAGGAAAACGCGCTATGTGCCGGCTGCGAGGCCGGTGGCGGACCACCAGAATGCCCAATAAGGATCTGTGCTAGAGATAAGGGTTACTCCCTTTGCAGCGATTGTCTGGATTTGGAGTCATGCTCCAAGTTCGATTGGCTTCAAGGTCGCGGGACATCTCTAAAGGTAGCCTTGAAGGCCTCTCTAGGGCAGTCCAAGGATGAATACATACAAGCCATGGAGGGGCGATCTCCCTGGGAGTGATCCTCCTTTTGGGTGAGTCGTTTCTTCTGGAGGGATCATTGTCATATTGCGTTCCTGGTTCGGCTTCATGTCGACTACCCGCTTTAAGGGACTTGAGATGAGGTCGGCCCACTGGGCGATTTCCCTGCTCTTGCTGATCGGTTCGGCATCTTCGGCTGATCTGCACGATCGAGCGCTCCTGAGCCATCAGAACCTCTCAGGGCAGGATCTCTCGATGGCGAGCCTCAACCTCTCCGATCTTACCTGGTCTGACTTGAGCGATTCCAACCTAAGCGAGGCCTATCTGATATCGGCGTGGCTTTCGGGGGCAGATCTTGCCCGGGCGGATCTCGTAGCTGCATGGCTTGAAGGGGCGGTCGTCTGCAAGGCAAGGATGGTCGATGCAAACCTGAGCAAGGCAAGGATGGCCGGAGCGAGGCTCTTCAGAGCCGATCTCTCCGGCGCGAACCTCTCTGGCGCTCAGCTGGCTCGGGCGGACCTATCTTTCTCAAACTTGAGCCATGCTCGGTTGGTGGGGGCGGATCTAGCTGGATCCAACCTCTCCGGCGCGGACCTTCGAGGTGCCGACCTCTCGGGTGGCACTCTCTTCTTGGCTGATCTGAGGAATGCCCATATGGCGGGCTGTAGGATGGAAGCGGCGAACCTCACCGGCGCCAACCTGGAAGGGTGCGACCTATCTCGAGCTGTGCTCAACCAAGCCGTGATCGCGGAGGCCATGATGGCCAGGGCAAATCTCCGCAAGGCAACCGTCAAGAGGGCCTTTCTGGCAAGGACGAATATGAGCGGAGCCGACCTTTCCGGGGCCGACATGGGCGAATCGATCATGACGGACGTCGATCTGAATGGAGCGAATCTGCATGAGGCAAGCCTCGACAAGGTCGACTTCACCAAGGCCGACATACAGGATGCGGACCTCACCGAGGCGGATCTAACCGACGCCCGTCTCTTTCGATGCGACCTCAGCGGCTCTACGCTAACGGACGTCCGCCTCCCACGCGCTAACATGTTGGATGCTTACCTCAACTGGGCAGATATGAGGTACTGCGACCTCTCCCGAGGCCAGCTATCTCGAGCAGAGATAATGGGCTCCGACCTCACAGGTGCCGACCTGAGCTATGCAGACTTCACGAAGGCCTACATCCTCCGCTCAAAGCTCGTAAATGCCAATCTAAACGGCGCCAATCTGGAGGATACGGACATCAGCTACTCGAACCTGAGCGATGCGACGTTGAGGTGGTCCAAGATGATCATGACCAAGATGAACGGCGCAAACCTTTCTGGGGTTGACCTTTCCGACTCCACCCTTTACTTCATCGTCTCAACGAGCACGAATATGAGGGGGGCAGTTCTCAGGAACTGCAAGATCGAGAGCGTATCGCTTTGGGATTGCGATATGCGAGGATCGTATCTCAGATATGCCAAGCTCAATCTGGTGGCCTTGCAGAAGGTCAACCTATCAGGGGCGGATCTGAGGGGCGCCGACCTTAGGTTTTCTGCGTTGATCGATGTGGACCTAAGCGGTGCCAATCTGATGGGAATAACCTATGACGAGATGAGCTTGTTATCGATTGCTGGATCCCGGCTGGATGGCGCGCTGATGAGCGATAGCCTCCGAAGGGATATCACGGCTTTGTTTGATGGCGCAACGGTTGCAGGGTAGGGGGTTTATCCGAATATGATGAGAGAGACTGGCTTGGCTGCATGCGCGATCTTGCTTATGGCTTTAGCCCATGCCGCCACTTTGACGGTAGATGACGACGGCGAGGCCGACTATTCGAGGATAGCGGATGCCATAGTTGCCGCCCAACCGGGCGATACTATCGTTGTCATGAGCGGGATATATCGGGAGCGATTCGTTCTGGATAAGCAAATGACGATTCGGGGGCTTGATACAGGATCGGGAAGGCCGGTGTTGGACGCATCCGGCCTCGGCTCGGCGATGACGCTTACAAGCGACGGAATCGTCGTGGAGGGCTTTGAGGTGACCGGTGGAGGGGATCGCTGGCCTGAGGCTGGCATAAAGGTGAAGAGCGATCAAAACAAGCTTTTCGACAACAACATCCACAATAACGATGTAGGCATCGGCCTTGAAGGCAGCTACAACAACACGATCGAGGGGTGCGACCTCTCTGAGAACAACGTGGCCGTCCTCATGTGGTCCTGCTCCGGAAACATCGTTCAAAAGGTTCGCGCCTGCAAGAACAATGCAGGCCTCCTTTTTCTGATGTCCGATGGGAACTTCATCGAAGATAACCAGCTCTCTGAAAATCACTACTCCATAATATTGGTCGAGGGATCGCGGGGAAACGCGGTCAATTGGAACAACATCTCCTCCAGCATCGATTATGGTATCTACATTGATGCGGCCGATTTGAACCTCATTGTGGGGAATATAGTTGCCGATGGCGGCAATTATGGCATCAGCATCACCGATTCCAAGGGAAATATCGTCGTCGAGAACGTGGTCCGGAAGAACGGAGGGGATGGCCTATATCTGGAGGGCATGGAGAACTCCTCAATCATGAGCAACAACATCTGCGAGAATGGCTACGATGGATTGTCGCTCATTGGGTCGACCTGCAACCGACTGAAGGGAAACCTCGTATGGGGAAACATTGATGACGGAATCTCCTTGGTCGATTCCATTGGAAACACGATCATCGGAAACGTGATCCGCGAGAACGGTTATGGGCTCTACCTGGACGGCTCCGATAACAACCAGATCTACCTTAACAGCATCAAGGATAACGAGAACGCCTACTATATCGTCGAGTCCAGCAACTCCTGGAACTCCATCGAGGAGATCAAATACATCTACCAATCCCGCTCATTGCGAAGCCATCCGGGCAACCTTTGGAGCGATTATGGAGGCGAGGACTCGGATGGGGACGGCCTCGGTGATGAGCCCTACCACTTTGCCGGGCAGTTCGATTATTATCCACTGGTCGGCGGCCTGGAGGAGTATCGCCTAGCCTGAAGGGATAAAGGGGGGACCCTCCCCGCCTCAGGCGCGGTAGATGTAGAACCTCAGGGGATTATCATCGCTTTGGTCTGCTGTGCGAATGTAATACCGGTCCATGAGCTTTATCTCATCGTTCCTGGAGAGGGTGATGTTATCATCCTCATTCCTCATCAAAATTTCTGTCGCATCGACGCTAACTACCCGCATCTTATCGAACTGGGCCTGCTCCTTAACGTCCTTCGGCATATCCGAGAGCTGGAATACGCCGTCGATCGATGCAATGCCGCTTTTCGGATCCTTCTCGTCGCCGAGGAATGCGCTCTTGAAGTGGACGGCGACGATGACGATCTCATCTCCTCCAACGAATCTCTTATAGATGTAGGTCGCGCTTCCTGTGTCCGACCCGGAGGACGATGGCGATATCACCTTGGCATCGAGCGTTCCCCCATCCTTTCGAAGCTCCAGGCTCACCTTCTCCCCGTTCACATCGACCGACCTGAGGTGCAGCTGATATCCGTCCTCAAGGTCCAGGGGAGATCCGGAACTCAGCTGGTGTTCTGAATCGTCGTCTATAAGGACCCTCAAGAGCATCTCGTCGGCGAGGGGCTTGGGATCGGGCGATTCGTCGTAGAGGCAGCCGGACCCCTCGCCGACCTCACGATTGCTATAGCCTGCGAAGTAGCCCTCCCCCAGGAATCCTATGACGTAGTACATTCCCCAATCCTCGAAGTCGAAGGCCTTCTCCTGTCTGATCGAGTCGTATATCACGCCGTCGGGCTCGCAAAGGCGGCCTTCCTTGACAGTAATCGATATCTTCTCCGTGCCCAGACCGTCGTCGAGATCGTAGTAGAAGCCGGAGAAGTTGAGGGAGTCCATGACGGAGGTCGAATTGTCAACGGCCTCCATAACCACCCCTCGATCTCTCATCTCGTCATCGGCCGCGGAGGCCATTAGAATCGCCAATAGGGCGAGCAAGTATATCTTCATCATACAACTCATCTCGTCTGCCCTTCCTTCATTTACGATCTCTCTCGCGATGGATGGAATAAATACATGTCGGTTGATAAAAAGATGAGCAACCCTATTTAAGCCTACCTGCATTTTGAATTGCCCGAGGGGCCTATGGCCGAGGGCTGGTGGATTACAGCGAGGCGGCCCACGTAGACGAGGAATACGAGTATCTGCTCAAAAATATAGATCAAGGCATTGCCTTCGAAGAGCATTGCCGTCAATGCTGGATCGAGATATAGACTGCCCATTATCTTATGGATGGCAGCTCATCATGGCAATGAGCATGAATTATTTATGCAGGTAGAGGTATTGAATAGCATATGATCGAGATGGGACTTGTGGTGCTCGTCCTGGCAGTCGCGCTGGGGATCCTCATCCTGCTTAGGTCGATCAAGAACTTCGCCATCAACGCCGCAATCGGCCTCGTCATCCTCTTCGTCGCAAACAACCTTGCGGACTTGAACATCGGCTACAGCTGGATCGTGATCCTCATTTGCGCAATCGGTGGGGCCCTAGGGGCGATCTTAGTAATACTGCTCCACTTCCTAGGGATCTATATTTGATCCCTGCTATAGGGTCACGGCCAAGGGATCAGCTCGGCGCCTTCGATCTCCAGCTCTCCCGAGACGCCGTTCCAGATCTTCTTGAACTTGGGGACGATCCTTCCTCTCATGTGAGGGCCGGAGAGGACGAACGACTCGTACTCGCCTCCCTCCCCGCAGGGATGGATGCGGAAGCGCTGGCAGAGGTCGAGGAAGCGATCCAGGTTGGAGGGCCCGAGGATCTCTCCCAGCCACCCCTCACCCAGGCCATCGGCCGCCACTCCCACGATCATGATCTCAAATCCATCCCCGAGCATCTCCCTTAGAAGTATCGTCGGGTCCCTGTGCCAGAGCGGCGCAACAAGATCGAGGCCGAGGTTCTCGCATATCCCGTCTATGCGGGAGCGTTGATACTCTGATGCAACAGCGCCAGCGAGGACGCCCTCGACATCGATCTGAGATAATGCCCCCTCCAGGGGTGAGAGCTCGTCGTCCAGGTTTACCTCGAACCTGACCTGCTCGATTCCGAGCGCCTCGGCGGCGAGCTCAGAGAGAATTATCGCCGGCACATGATACATATAGGAGGCCTCGGGGGCGTATGCTGTGACGAGGCGGACGACCTCGTGGCCTGCTAACTGAGCCAGCCGGATGCAGTAGGAGGAGTCCTTTCCTCCGGAGAAAAGGGCAGCTAACCTCATATCTGGCACTTCCTCTCTTGGAGCTCATAACGTTTGCCGTCACTTTTTGTACGATCGGTTGAAGATGCATACAACAACCGCTGCAAGCAGAACGGCGAGGATGCCTGTTAGGAATATGCCGTCGAATACGCCCGCGCCGCCAATTGATAGGACGAGGGGCAACTCATAGCTGCCCGGCGGCGAGAGCGTTGAAAGGACGCCGGGCGTAAGCAAGGTCATCAGATCGGCGCCTATAAGGGTTCCCATGGTGCCGCTCACGTAGGCCAGGGCCGGGGCCGATCGATAGCCCCTGGCGAGCACCACTCCGACGAGGGCTGCAAGCATTGGGGGAAGGTAGACTGGAAGGACGATTCCCTCGCGAGGCACCGGCATTGCTGCGGCGTAGGTGATGAGGGCAACGATTGCGATGCCCATGGCCGCTCGGCTGGTCGATGCCCTGCGCTTGAGGAGTATCTCAGCGGAGATGAGAACCGGTATGACGCATCCGCCGAGGTTGACTGCTATGAGGACTGGATGAAAGTCGACGGGAAATGTTATCGAGAGGGCCTTCGTTGCTGCGAGAAGCGCATGGGGATAGGCGGAGATGGGAGCTTCGTTGATCGGGATATCCACGAGGCTTCCAATAACCGAGCCGAATACCATCAGCGTTGCGTGCCAGTGGCCGAATCCCACCTTCTCGAAGGCCTCCTCGGTCAGCCTTATGAAGAGGTATATCGTAATTATGGGCAGCGCTAGGATGAGCAGGAGAAGTAGCAGGGATAAGGGGATTGCTAGGTACTCGAACACTTCTATCCAACGCCGGCATCTCTTCTTTTCAAGGGGTTTGCCTGAACATTAATAGACCTTTCCGCAAGTTAGATATGAGCTTAAAATCAAATGATCTATCGTGGGGGAAATCCCCAGGAGTGAACTATGTCGGAAGATGGACCTCGAAGCTTGGAGGAGATCGACTTCGTCCCGAGAGGCAAGGCCTTTTCCTCTCCTAGGGACTGGAGGGACCAGTTCATCTACCACCTGCTTGTCGACCGGTTCAATGATGGTAGGAGGAGGCCGCCATATAGGCCCGGCCTCGAAGAAGATCGCGAGGAGTGGGAGGGCGAGGACTGGCAAGGTGGAAACCTCTTGGGAGTCGCGGCAAAGCTGGACTACATTCGCGATCTCGGCTGTTCTGCGATATGGCTTAGCCCCATCTTCAAGAACCGAAAGGAGTGCAATACCTATCACGGCTATGCCATACAGAACTATCTCTCGGTCGATCCTCGCTTCGGAACAAATGAGGATTTGAAGCGGCTTGTAGAGGCGGCACACAAAAAGGGCATCTACGTCATACTAGATATCGTCCTCAACCATACCGGGGACAACTGGGCCTACGAGGGCGGAGGCCCTCGCTTCTACTCCGGCGGGGAGCGATACCCGTTCGGCTTCTGGCGAAAGGCCGGGGAGGGTGGAGACGAGATCAGCTGGCCAGATGACGCCGTCTGGCCGGTCGAGTTCCAGGAGATGGAGTGGTACCGTAGGATGGGGGAGATCAGTCACTGGGATGAGTACCCGGAGGCGAGGGATGGCGACTTCTCATCGCTAAAAGAGCTATACACTTCAAAGGGTCCGGTTCTTAGCGCCCTGATCGACGTATACAAGCATTGGATTGCCAAGGCAGACGTCGATGGCTACAGGCTCGATGCCGTCAAGCACATGGAGGACTCGAGCACCGCCATATTCTGCAACGCCATTCGGGAGTACGCCCAGTCCATAGGAAAGATGAACTTCTTCCTCTATGGCGAGGTTGTGGGGGACGATTCATTCATCGATAGCTACATCGGCCGCAACATTCGCCAGGAGAGCGGCGAGCGCTTTCCATCGCTCGACGCAGCTCTGGACTTCCCTCTCTGGAGGGTGCTCGAAGGCGTGATCAAGGGTTTCTTGGATCCCCAAATGCTTCGGGATCGCTATCGAAGCCTCCAGGAGCTCTATGCCGATCACGGGCAGGCAGGCCAGTACTTCGTAACCTTCGCCGACAACCACGACCAGATAGGGCGCTCTCCGATAGCTCGCTTCCTCCATAAGGATCCCTATCGCGAGCAGGCCGCGCTTGTCGTAGGATACCTCCTGACAAGCCTTGGGGTTCCTTGCATCTACTACGGAACGGAGCAGGGTTTCGATGGCGGAGGAAACCACGATAAGTATATACGGGAATGCTTATTTGGCGGAAGATGGGGCGCGTTTGGAACGTCTGGCCATCATTTTTTCGATCCCAATCACGAGGTATATCGAAGGATCGCGAAAGTTGCGTCCATCCGGGAGAGGGAGTTTGCCCTCAGATACGGCAGGCAGTACTTCCGCGAGGTCTCCGGAGGAGACGATCCATTTCACCATCCGGATAAAGGGTCGTCTCTCGCCTACTCCCGCATACTCGATGCAACCGAGATCCTGATCGCCATGAACCTGAGCCAAAAGGAGGCGTCCTATCTCGCAACCGTCGACAGGAACCTGACTCCGCCGGGATGCGTTATGGAGGACCTCCTCCATCCTGAATCGCGGTATCCCGTGCGGGAGGCGCACTTGCGGGCGGCTGTGGAGGTCTCGCTTCCGCCGCTTGAGATGATCATCCTCAAAAGGCTCCCCAAGGGCAAAGGATAAGGTGCGTTGCCGCCAACCCGGCAGCCTGATGACTCTGCTTGCTGGCCCCCAGTTGGAGGCCTTGATGGATGCAGGCCTCGTCGAGGCCATGTTGGATCGAGAGCTGCAGACGCAGATGTGCGGCGTTGAGCTGACCCTCCAAAGGGTCGAGCGCTTCGTCTCCGCAGGAGCTGTTGACTTCGACAACAAGGAGCGCGAGGTTGCAGAGACCGAGGCGATCGAGTTTGATTCATCCGGATGGGTGAGGCTCGAATCCGGTTCCTATCTGGTCACGTTCAACGAGATCGTCTCGCTTCCGCCCGATGTATCGGCGATCGCGCGGCCTAGGTCGAGCCTTCTTAGAAGCGGTGCCCTGCTTGGAACGGCCCTATGGGATCCCGGCTACCGCGGGCGCGGCCAGTCGCTTCTCGTAGTCTACAATCCCTGCGGCCTTCGCCTCAAGAAAGATGCCCGCCTGCTCCAACTGATCTTCATCCCCTTGAGCAGCAGCGCATCAAAGGTCTACGCCGGAGCCTACCAGGGGGAGAACCTCTAAGCCAGGGAAAGCGGCCCTGGCCCCTGGGCGGGCAATCGCGCGCGAAGAATGAAGACCGGGATCCTCGTTGTTTTATGTGGGTGAACGTATCTCTACGTCAAATGGGGAGAGATAGAGGATACGATGCTGGGCAGGAAGGATAGAGGTGAAGCCCCCCTATACCGCCTCGTCGAACTCGCTCCTGTATCTCGCAACCCCCGAGGCTTTCGCCATGGCCGGCCGGTCAAGGACGAGTATCATGAAGGCATCATCAGGGACCTCCAATTGGGAGCGTATGCCATAGAGCGATGCCCTCTCGAATCCGAAGCGGGGATAGTACTCGGGATGACCGAGCAAGATTATGAAGGGGCAGCTTCGCTTCCTTAAGGCATCGATTCCCGCCCTGACGAGAAGAGAGCCTATGCCTTGCCGCTGTAGATCCGGCAGGACGGCGACAGGACCAAGCCCCATCCCCACAACTCCGCCGTCTTTCTCGGCCGTGCTTAACCATGGGTGGTCGCCATTGCGAGTCCTAATCCGGGTCAGCCCAACGACGTCGCCGTCGATCGCGGCAGGGGAAAATAGTATGTGGCCGGCAACATCCCCTTCATGGATCGCAACCAGCGAGAGCAGATCTTCGCAGCTATCGCGAAGCCGGTCGACGATATCTGCCTCTGCAGCCCGGCCGAATGCCTCCAGGTTGACCTTCCTTATCGCTTCGATGTCCTCGGGAATCTCTTCTCGAACGTATGTCATGCGTCCACCTTCGTCTGCTTCCTTCATGGAGAGATCCTTTCAAACGATCTCGCAAGCCCAATAATCTCCCATTCAGCTGATTGGGACATCTGTACGATCCATTCTGCCGGATGATGCGGCCCCTGGGGGGGCATTTTGTCGAAAAAGCCTCGCTTCTCATCGAAAGAGCCTCATCAGATCCTCCAGGGGAAGGGCGTTTGCGACATCTCCTCTCTCAAGCCAGCCCCGGCGGGCGGTAAGGACGCCAAACGGCATCACATCCAGCCCCTCGGGCGAGTGTGCGTCGCTGTTTATCGCAACCTTCACCCCTAGCCCCTTCGCCGCTCGACACCAGCAGTCGCTCAGGTCGAGGCGGCTTGGATGGGCGTTGACCTCCATTATCGTCCCGGCCTCGGCCGCCGCCTCGAGCACGGCTTGCATATCCACATCGTATGGGTCTCTCTTTCCTATTATCCGCCCCGTCGGATGCGCTATGATATCCACGTGCTCGTTACCTATAGCCCTCATCAGCCGGCCGTTGATCTCCCTTGCCTTCTGGTCCTGGGCCATGTGGATCGCAGCCACAACGACGTCGCACTCTGCAAGGAGGGAGTCGGGGTAGTCGAGGCTCCCGTCGGCCCGAATGTCCACCTCTGTGCCCGCAAGGACAACTATTCCATCGAGCGACTCGTTTGCCTTATGCACGGCCTCGATCTTCTCTCGAAGCCGCTTCGGGGAGAGCCCTCCTGCGATGCCGACGCTAGGAGAGTGGTCGCATAAGCCGATATAGCTATAGCCTCGGGCCTTTGCCGCGGCCGCCATCTCGACGATCCCGCCTCGTCCATCCGACCAGGAACTATGGACGTGCAGATCCCCCAGGATATCGGATGTCTCCACGAGGCTGGGGATCTCGCCCCTTAAGGCTGCCTCGATCTCCCCTTCATCCTCGCGAAGCTCTGGGGGGATGTACTGCATCCCGAGTCTGGCGTAGAGATCATCCTCTCTCTCGAAGTATTCCTCCTCGCCGCCTGCAAGGCGCGTAAGAGAGTACTCGCTTAAGGAGTAGCCCTTTTGAAGGGCGATTCCTCGAAGCTTCACGTTATGCTCCTTGGAGCCTGTGAAGTACTGCAGGATGGTTCCATAGGATCTATGGTCGACTATCCGGAGATCGACCTGTATCGTCTCTTTGACGATCACGCTCGCCTTCGTCGGGCCCTTGACCAATACATCATCGACGAGGGGCATCTTGACGAACGATGCGATCGCATCTGCCGGCCGGCTTGAGGTTGCGAGGATATCTATATCGCCTACCGTCTCGCGTCCCCGCCGAAAGCTTCCCGCCGGCGTTACGTGATCGAGCCCCTCTATCCCATCGAGATACCCGACCATTTGCTCGACGAGCGGCTGGGCGATGCCCAAGGGTATGCGCGACGACCTCTTTCGATAGCGTTCCAAAGAGCGCAGTATCCTTGCCTCAGATGTCGCCCCCATCCGGGGCAGCCGGCGGATCTGATGCCTCCTTGCAGCCTCCTCGAGCCCATCGAGGTCGGATACGCCGAGCTTCTCGCTTAGCAGCATCACGGTCTTCGGTCCAAGCCCCGGCACCTGCAAGAGCTCTGTGAGACCTGCTGGGATAGATGACAAGAGCTCGTTGTAAGAGCCGATCTCCCCAGTCTGCAGATACTCGGCTACCTTCGCAGCTATCGCCTTTCCAACGCCCGGGATGCTCTTGAGATCGCCTCGGGCCGCGACTGCCCCCACATCCTCCTTCATGCCCTCCAAGGCCCGGGCCGCCTTGATGAAGGCGGTCACCTTGAAGTGGTTCTCTCCCTTAAGCTCCAGGAGTTCTGCCATGTGGTATAGGATCGCGGCGACTTCCTTGTTCTTCACGGGATGCGGTTTATGCTCGGCAGGTGTTTAACCGTTTCGCGAGCCCCTGCTACAGCTCATCCATTTGCCTCATCTCGTAGATATTGGTGAGCCTGGAATCCGACTCCGTGACTTTCCGTCTACCCCACACTCCAGGGCGGCCGCGGTGAGGTTGGTCCCCCCCCCCATAAGGGCGATTCCCAGATGGTCCTTCTCACCGCAAGCTATTTTATATAACCGAGATCATACCCAATTGATGTTGCGCCAGAGGTTTGTTCTCGATACAACCGCCCTAACCGACGCCCAGGCCTGGGAGAGCGAGGGCTGCACCACCATATGCGAGGGGATGAATGCCATTCTCGAGCGCGTAGCCCAGGCCAGGCTCTACCTGGACATAAGCTGCTACGTGCCTTATCCATCAGTCTACAGCGAGATCAGGGATTTCGCCCGGAACAACAACTGCCCATCGACCGTCCTCAGCAAGGTTGATACATGGCTCGTGAAGAAGACGCCGGATAGGTATAGGGTCAAGGTGCCCTCCAAGATATTCTACGAGTATGTGGACTATATGAGGAGCAGGATAAACAAGGGGATGACCGTCTCCGAAGAGGCAATCTGGGAGGCTGTATCGAGATGCATAGCGCTCTCCGCTGAGGGCCAAAGCCTTCCTGAGATGAAGGAAGAGATCGAGAGGGAGGTGATTGGGGGCATCATCAGGAAGTTCAGGGAGAAATACCGCTCTGCTCTGCGCTACGGCATCCTCGATAGCGGCCCTGATATCGATGTACTCCTCCTCGCAAAGGACCTGGATGCGGCGGTGGTATCCCAGGACCTGGGCATTCAGAGATGGGCTGAGCAGCTCGGGCTGCGGTTCATGGAGTCTCGATCGTTTCCAGTGATGATCCGCGATTATATGGGGCTCATCCCCGGTCGCAAGCTGGACGAGGAGGTTGAGTATGAGGGTAGGATGATATGATCAATGGGAAATGCCCCGATAAAACGTTTGATCTTCCCCTCGCTAGCCCATCAATCGATCCACAAGCCAGTTCGCGTCGAACTTGACCAGGTCCGGATAGTCCTGGCCAACGCCTAGGAAGAGCACCGGCTTGCCCGTAATATATGCGATGGATATGGCCGATCCGCCCTTGGCATCGGCGTCGGTCTTGGTCAGGATGGTGCCGTCTATGGGCACGGCCTCGTTGAAGAGCCTTGCTCGCTCCACGGCATCGTTGCCTGCTATCGCCTCGTCGACGAAGATGAGCATGTCCGGGTCGGTGACGCGGACTATCTTCCTCATCTGGTCCATGAGGTTGATGTTCGTGTGCAGCCGTCCAGCCGTATCGGCGAGCACCACATCCTTGTTATGAGCCTTCGCAAACTCCACTGCATCGAAGATCACAGCTGCAGGGTCGCCGCCGGTCTTGTGCTTGATCAGCTTCAAGTCCAGCTTCTGAGCATGTATCTCGATCTGCTCTATGGCGCCTGCGCGAAACGTATCGCCGGCGGCAAGTACCACCGAGTATCCCCGATCCTTCAGATATCTGGCGACCTTCGCAATCGAGGTCGTCTTCCCCGTGCCGTTCACGCCCACGAAGAGGATCTTCGTCGGCCTTTTCCCATCCTTGACGAACTCGTCGAAGTCTAAGCTGTTTTGGGAAAGGACCTTCAGCAAGGCAGATTTGAGGACGCCCTCGGCGATATCGCCCGTATCGGCACCGATCTTCTTCTTGTGTCCAACGAGCTCCTCCTTGACCGCCTTTACAACCTCCTCAGCCACGGGAAGGGCAACGTCGCTCTCCAAGAGCGCCATCTCCAGCTCCCAGAGGGGTTTGGTCAGGTCCTTCTCGCTGAGGATCACCTCCTGCTCGAAGATGAGGGCCTTGGCCTTCTGGGCGAAGGATGCCTTAGGCTTGAGCTCTGCATTCTTTAGAGTAGATGCCGCCGTCGGCTGGGTCGCCTCCGGCTGAGAAGCTGCAGCCCCTTCCTTTGCTGGAGAGGCATTCACAGGCTTGACAGCGGTGGTCTTCTCGCGGATCTTTGTAGAGAGCGAGTCCTTGAACCCGGATAGCTTCTCCTTGAAGGACTTAAACAAAGCCCTCGCTCCTAGCAGCCTCGGCCTTCTGGAGAATTGACTCTATCTTTGCCATCTCTTGCTCGATCTTCCCCAGCAGATCGGCTATCTTCTTAGAGCCCGCAGCTACATCTGCCTTTCTGGCGGTGAGGGCCTCCTTGGCCTCGGCAGGTGGCTTCTCGACCGAGATTCCCGCGCCAACGTTCAGGACAACGGCCGTGGATGCTAGCGTGGCGTGGAGGAAGGACCCAGATCCGATTGGAACCATTAGCTCCTCTCCCGGCTCGGCCTTCTCCATGGCGTCGACTGTGCTCACGGCCCGGCTCAGCTCTTCCATCGTCATCTGGGACAGGTTCAGTTGCCTAGCGAGCGTCTCTGCCTCGGCTTGGAAATGCTGATAGGCCGAGACGAGCTGGCGAACCTGTTCCTCCGGTGTCCCTTCATTCAACTCTCTTCACCTCATCGATCCTGATAAGGCTGCGCTTAATTCCATGCTCGCTTCCCATCAGCGAGTAGGCCTTCTCCACGGCGTTCTTCTCGTTCTGGCTCTCCAGCGCCTTGGTGAAGGATCGCCAGACGTTACCGATGATATCTGCTCTAAACCTACCACGGATCTCGAATAGACTCATAAAGTCACCCCAAATAGCCAAGCGTATCCACGACGCGGCCCAGCTCCGGGCCGGTCGTCTCCCAACCCGCGGCGTAGCCTCTGCTGTTCGCAAGGAGGCCCGATCCCACCAGGGGCGATCCCATATTGACCGTTCCCACATCGACGGGAAGCTGGAATAGATCCTCGAGAACGGCAAGCTCCTCGGGCGATAATCTGGGATGGGCCAATATGCCCTTGTTGGTGGCAATCGACGACATCCCAACTGTCTTCAGTCCGCCGATCGTCCCCTTCTGCACGGGCACTCCCAGCGTGGATGAGATCACCTCGCATGCCTTGGAGGATAGGGCGGGGTGGACGAGCGCTGCGCTGTCATTTGCGAGGACGATGTTCCCTGCAGCACACATCTTCCCTGGAAGCTGGGCCACACGGCCATGCTCGGAGAGCCGGACCAGATCGGCCTTGCTCGCATGAGTGGTCACGACGAACCCGTGGGAGTTTCCGGCCACTAGCGACCCTATCACCATGCTTCCTCCAATCGTCTGAGGAATCACACTTACCTGGAGAAGCTTCTCAAGGGACTCGATCACCTTGCCCCTCGCCTCCAGCGGGGCCAAGAGCACCTCTTCCGTACACCTGGCAAAGACGCCCAGGAGGGAGCTGCCGGCGATCTTCACCCGTTTATCTCTCACCTGCGAACTCCGCCTCAACGCCGCCGTCATCGAATTTGACCGCTCGCACCCTGACTCGGGATGGGGGCTTCTCATTGCCGCGGGACCACAGGATCTCGTTGAGGTTGGATGCAAGCTTGATGTTCTCGGGGGCGGCCTTCATATGCCGGGCGAGATACGTCCTGACCTCAGAGACCGCCCGCTTAGTCCTCCTCCATCGAGGGACCCTCTTCACACAACGAAGGGGAATCGTATAGATCTGCTCCTTCTCCATCCTTTCCACCTACTCGAGCGAGCTTCGGCGCCAGTGTCGCCTCTTCGGGTGAGAGACCACTGCTCTCATAGTCTTCATGATAACCCATGTAGGCACTCGACGATTCTGGTTGAATGCCTTGGCAAGCCTGATCTTCTTGCCCTTCATCTTCTTACTCAACGCGCTTCCTCCGAACTACTCTGGAATGTGTATGTTTGGACGGGAAGATCCGATCTACATCCGACTCGCCATATTGGTTGGCCAGGGCATATCTGAGCCCCACCTCGAAATCCGCGGCGGGATACTTGTCGCTTGGGCAGACCTCGAACTCCATATGGCGGGAGGCCATCTCGTTGATGGTCTTCCAGCCCCATCCGGCCAGGGGGCGGATGTAATTCATGTGGAACCTATCCTCAAGGCTGCGCACAGCGCCCGGGCTCATGATCGGGGCTCGATCGTCCCTTCTCGTCCCGTCCACAACGTAATCGCTCTCCTTGGCCAAGCTCTCTACTGCGAATGAATGAACGTAATTGAGGGCATCGTTGGGATATCCCTGGGAATGGAGCATCTCCAGCCCCGTTTCCAGCACTTCCCTCGGAAAGCGTATGGTGCGGTGGGGATGGCCCAGGGCCTCAGCCGCCCTCTCGGCCACCTTCCAGGCATCATCAACGCCAAATGTGAATGTGACCATCTCCATCTCCGGAAAGAAGGGCTCCATTATTATGGTAGACAAGCCGCTATCCTTTCCCCCGCTGAAGAGAACGCTTACCTTCATGGCATCTACATCCTCTTGATGTTGATATCCCTCTTCTTGGGCTGAGCCTGTTTCAATATAGCCTTCAACTGCTCATCAGTTATGGCGCTCCTGAGTCGGCCGCTCTGGGCGAGCATTATCAGCTGGCCCTCGATCTGGTCGACGAACTCGGGACGGGTCATGCGGATGGTGTTAAGTCGCTCCCTGGCCTCGGTCGTCAATATGGTCCTAAGGGCCGTCTGCTTCCGGGCTTCCATCTCCTGCTGGGCTTGCTCCTGTTGGGCGGCATACATATTGGAATCCATCTGCTGCCGCTGTATCTGCTCCAGTTTCCTCTTCCTCAGCTCGGCAAGCTCATCCGCCATCTCCTAATACCTCGCAAGCTCCGGAATGGACTCCTGGAGAACCATCTTTGTCTTATGTGCCATGTTGTCCAGGAAGGACTGCCCCGTTGGGGTGATCTGCCTTCCGCTCTTCATCTTCTTCACATATCCGGCTTTCTCCAGCTGACACAGGATCTCTCGCACGATGGAGCCAGATCCCTTGGCGAAGTTCCCCGTAGCCACGGTACGAGCACTCTTGCCCCCGTAATGGGACCTAAGCCTAGATACGCCAACTGGCCCGTTGATGTAAATCCTTCGGAGCACTGACGCGCTCCTCACGAACCACCAGTTAGGGTCGGCTGGGGGCATTTCCTTGTGCACACCCGTCTTCACATATGCGGACCACTGGGGAGGGACGACCACCTCGTTGGCCTTCAACTCCTCAGCGACCGCGTTTATGAGATCATAGGGAGGCACGTCATAAACAGTCGTCAAATCCTTCAATCCTCCAAGACGATAACGATCAAACCAGGAACCCTACGCAGAAACAAGTATAAATGCTTTTTCCGCAATCCTGGGCAGCAGCTACAGGAGATCCCTCTCTCCCTCGGCGATTCCGAGGACGTTGAGCAGTCCGATAAGGTTCTCCCGGGATATAGATCCATCGGAGACCTTCTTGAGGATCTCCTTAGCGTTGAAGGCGACGCCGAGTCCGGCGTTCTGGATCATCAGGCAGTCGTTTGCCCCGTCGCCAACGGCGACGATGTTATCGGGGCTTATCTTCTCCATACGAGCGAGCATATTGACTATACGGCCCTTGGCCGTGCCGTCGATGATCTCCCCGGTGATCTCCCCGGTGAGGATTCCGTCCTCGATCTCCAGCTCGTTTGCGAACGTGTAGTCGAAGCCAAGCCTCTCTTTTAGGACGTCGGTGAAGTAAGTGAAGCCCCCGCTGATGAGGGCGATCTTGTACCCCATCTGCTTGAGGTGATGGATCAGCTCCTCAGAGCCCGGGGTGAGCGAAAGGCCCTTTGCGATCTCCTCGAGCGTCTCGACCGAGGTCCCCTTCAGGAGGCGCACCCTCTGGCGCAGCGACTCCTCGAAGTCCATCTCGCCGTTCATAGCCCTCTCGGTGATGGTTGTGACTTCCCTGTCCACTCCAGCGAAGCTGGCCAGGCGGTTGATCACCTCGAAGTCGACGATAGTCATATCCATATCGAAGACGATGAGGCGCTTCTCCTTCCTCGACCGGCCGAGCTCCTGGATGACTACGTCGAGCCCCCGCATCTCGCATTCGTGGCGCATCTCATCTTTGCCGGAGCCGATGGCGCAATCGGCGAAGTCCATGACGAACTCGATCGATATTAGATCCCCTCGAGCGGTCAGGCTCGTCTTCTCGATATTGATCTGCCTCTCGGCGGCGAGCCTCGCCACGTCGCGGATGATCCCCACTCGGTCCCGGGCGAGGATCGTCACCACGAAAAGGTTCTTCCTGGACCTTCGCCGTCCCCGGTACAGCTCCAGGGGAAGGAAGCTCGTCTCAACGCCAAGCTCCGCAGATATCTCCTTGTAACGCCTCTCCATCTGGGCGGGTTCCAGGATCGCTCTGGAGAAATCGGCCACAAGGGACATAACAAACAGCCCCTGAAGCACCCTTTGATCCAGGTCGACTATGTTCACCCCACCAGCTGCTAGCTCCTCGGTGATATCGCGGATCAGTCCGGGGCGGTCCCGGCCTTGAAAGGAGATTACCCAGAGATCGCAACCCTGCCTACTCTCCATCTCCTGGCCTGCTGTCTCTCTCACCGCCACTTCGTGGGCATTCCAGCCTAAATACTTTTTCCGCCTCATCTAAAACGTTCTCGATTCGATGATGGCTCCTATAAGCCTTTTATATAGTAAGATGTCTGAGAAGAAGGATTTGATATGGACCGGCAAGAGCGCAATCATTATGCCGTTATGGCTGCATTCTTCTTTCTGGCTTTGATCCTCAGGATTTCGGCCCGAATGGAGGTTCTCACTGCAGGCGGAGTCCTATTCGACGGCTTCGACTCCTATTATCACATCAGGAGGACGATCTATACCTTTCAGAACTTTCCGCATACCCTTTGGTTCGACTCCTACCTTGACTACCCCCACGGAATGGAGATCACCTGGCCTCCCCTATTCGACCTCATGGGATCGGCCTTCTCCCTAGCCCTTGGGGCGGATGGACCTTTAGGGGTGGAGAAGGCATGCGCATTCTTGCCCCCTCTGATCGGATCCCTCACGGTCGTTCTGGTCTATCTGCTCATGCTAAGACTATTCGATTCAAGGACTGCAATCCTTGCAGCATTCCTCTCCGCCCTTGCCCCTTACAGCCTCCAGAGCAGCATGCTCGGCGCATACGACCATCATTGTCTCGAGGTATTGCTCTTCGTGGCCACCATTCTATTCCTATCCCGCTCTTTTTGCGAGCCCACCATCGGCCGGTGGAATCTGATGTGGGCAGGAGCATCTGGCCTCACCCTCGCGCTGCTGGCCTATGCATGGATGGGGGCTGCGGTCTATTTTGGATTCATACTCGCTTTCGGAGTAGCTCAGATAACGCTCGACCTGGCAAGAGGCAGGCCCTCGTCCGACCTCGCTCTCCTGCTGCTTGTGTCATTCGCCCTCGCCCTGATCGCGGTCCTTCCCTTCAAGAATGCCCCTTGGATGTATCCATCGTTCCTCGCGCTCGTTCTGATAGTCGCCGCAATCCCCTTCCTGCACATATTGGCCTATGCAATGCTGAGAAGGCATATACCATGGCCGGCTTTCCCCGTGGCTATCTTGATCATAGGCTATGCTCTGCTCATCGCCTCATATCTCATAGAGGAGCGCATCCCAGCGCTCGGCCAGATGGACAATATCCTATGGTGGGGCATCGCCTATCTCTTCGGCGGAGGGCTGGGCGACAAGATCTCTGAAGCCGGGCCCATATTCAAGGACATAAGCGTCCTCTCATTCTTTGGAATAAACATGGTCCTCTCCCTTGCAGGCCTCGTGGTTCTATTGCGGAAGAAGGACTTCTCAAGGGCTCATACCCTCTTCCTTGTGTGGATAGTCATGGCCTTGATCTTGACCGTGGGACAGAAGCGCTTTCTCTACCTCTCATCCATAAGCATGGCACTCTTGATAAGCCTCCTATACTTCCATGTCGAGGGCCTGGTCAGGGGACGGCTGAAGGAGGCCTGGCAGAGTCCGGCTGCCATCATCTTGCTTGTGGCAATCGTCATCCCTTCAGCTGCCGAGGTGGCATCGATCGCCCAGGAGAGGCCACAGATCGCCGGAGACTGGCAGGAGTCGCTCGACTGGCTGGAGATGAACACCCCTTCCACAGAGTTCTACGACCATCCCAATCGGCAAGCGGAGTTTTGCGTGATGAGCTGGTGGGATTACGGCAACTGGATCCTATATCGTGGGAAGCGTCCTGTCGTTGCCAATAACTTCCAGACTGGCGTGCTCGATTCGGCAAGCTTCTTCCTCTCCGAAGACGAGGAGAGCGCCGCAGAGATCATGGACCGTCGCAGGGGACGCTATGTCATCACCGATATGGAGTTGATATACGGAAAGCTCCCAGCAATCACCGCATGGCTTGGAGAGGACGCTTCCAGCTATCTCTCGATAGAGGACTGGGACTGGTATGTGAACGTCCGACCGCTAAAGAGGCTCTACTCCACGACCCTTGCCGGCCTTCAGCTTCTCGACTGCAGCGGGATGGGGCACTTTCGGCTGCTATACGAGTCCAGGACGACCGTTGGCTCCAACCCTCCAACTGCAAGGGTGAAGGTCTTCGAGTACGTCCCCGGAGCGGAGATCATGGGCACGACAAGGCTCGACCAGCCCGTGGGCGTCCTTCTCAACCTCTCCTCCAACCAGGGACGCAAATTCCAGTACTTCCATATGGGGGTGCCGGAGGACGGGCGCTATTGCATCCGCGTTCCCTACTCGACCGAGCCTGCTCATGGAACTTTCGCGATTGGAAGATACCTTGTTTTCTCAGGGGGGATTAGCAAGGAGGTGGATGTGACGGAGGAGGACGTCCTAAAGAGCAGGTCGCTCGAGGTCGACTTCTGATGTCACAAGGGGCGATCTCCTTGCGATATGTTCCTCAGCCTCTCGACTCCTCCCACCTCTTCGATCACAGAGACGACCCCTGGAGGGACGAGCGCCCTCCAGTCGTCGCCTGCCATCATCATCTCGCGTATTGCCGTCCCCGAGTAGACCTCTCGGCGAAAGAGCGGAGGCTTTCTCACCTCGATCCCAGCCTCGGAAAATAGTTGGACCACGAGGGAGTTGTTGGAGTAGACCAGGTCGAATGGGGGAAGCATCGAGCGGACGTGTGCCACCCAGACGGCATTTCGCTCCAGGTCAGGCAGCGGTATGATGTAGAACCACTTGCCTAGCTTCCTCAGGGCGCCGGAGATCATGGCGAGCCTCTCGCCGGCTGTGAAGGGATTGGAGGTCGTATGGCTCGCCTGAGCGCTGCCTATTCCAACGACGATCTCATCCGCCTCAAGCGCGATCCTCTCCAAGACGGCCTGATGGCCGAGGTGATAGGGCTGGAACCGCCCGATATATAGGCCCCTCATCTATACCTGGAGACGATCTCTCTTCCAATCAACTTGATGGAGCGATCCTTATTCGGCCCCACTGGAGAGCCTGCGACGATCTGGGTGACGCCGGTAGAGAGCAGTTCGTCCACTCGTGCCCTGCAGTCCTCTGGGGTGCCGCAGATCGAGAAGGCCTCGATCATGTTCGCGGTAACCCTGGCCATGACCGCGCCGAAGTCCCCCTTGGAGATGGATGCGGATATCGCGAGAGCCTCTTCTTGGCCTATCCCGTGTCGTTCCAGGACGTTTTCAGGGGATCCTGCCACGATGAAGGCCACAACCACCTTGGCCGCATCCACGGCTTTTGCCCGGTCTTTGTCCGCGCTGAAGCTCGCGTAGGCGGAGATCTCAACATCCCGCGGATCTCGACCGGCCTTCTCCGCCCCGCCCCTTACAAGCGGAACGGCGAACTTGAAGTCCTCCGGATGGGAGGCGTTGATGAGGACGCCGTCGCCGATCTGCCCTGCAAGCTCGAGCATCTTCGGACCCTGGGCTCCGATGAATATGGGAATATCCCTTGCCTTGAAGGCCATCTGAGCGCCCTTGAAGCCGCCCTCGCTCAGGCGTTCTCGCTTCAAAAGGGCTCGAATGGCGGAGGCGGAGTTCTTCACCTGCGAGAGGGGCCGCTCCCACGCTATGCCCATTGCATCGAATGTGGCCTTGTCACCGGGCCCTATCCCGAGCACCGCCCTGCCTCCGGAGATCTCGTCGATCGATGCGATGCTTGATGCTGTGATGGCCGGGTTCCTGGTGTATGGATTGGTCACGCCGGTTCCTAGGCGGACCTTATTTGTGAGCAGAGACAACAAGGCAAGCGTGCTGTAGACGTCTCTGTTGTTGTAGTGATCTGTGATCCATACGGTATCAAAGCCGGAGTCCTCGGCAAGCTTCGCCATATAGCCAATCTTCGATGCGGGTTCGTTGGGCACGAACTCTATTCCGAACGATAGCTCTCTTTCGAACATGGTCCTTCCTCCAGTACGATCTCGTCGCCGGGGGCTAGATCGAACAGCTCCGCTGCCGACCCCTGATTGACGGCGATCTCCTCATGCCCATGGCTGCCCTGGATTATAAGGGGTTCGACGGCCCGCGCCTGGGCATAGGTCCTCTTTCGCCGGAGGTGACGGCCTTTGAGGCATACGCAATCCCATGGGATCTGCTTGCAATTGAGGACGGCGTTTCCGAATCGATCGACGTAGATCACCCTCATCCGCAGGCGTCTCCCCTCCTCGATCGGAACTCCATAGTCCAGGTCGATCGGCAAAATTACCTCTCCCAGGCTCTCGGGCTTGCGGCCGGATGCGAGGAGTGCTGCGATGGGTGCGAATATGTCGCGGCCGTGGAAGGTAGGGCTCGCCCGAGGCCCCACGCCGATCTTCCATGCCTTGGGCTTTCCAAGCGCCCTTGCCGCTGGGAGAAGGAGGCCGTTGTCCGGCCCTACGAGGAGATGGCCCCCGCTCTCGACAATGACCCCCGCCCGATCGGTGCCGACCCCTGGATCGACGACAGCCACATGGATCGTTCCGAGCGGGAAGTGGACGGCAGTTGCCATCAGGGCAAAGGCCCCTGCTTCGATATTCTGGGGGGGGATATCGTGGGCGATGTCCACGATCGTCGCCTCCGGGATGCGGGAAAGGATTGCTCCCTTCATCTGAGCGGGGTAGAGCGACCCGAAGTCGGTTAAAAGGGTGATAATGGGCATGGAAGGCTTGACACGTCTCGGGTTGAGGTGACGGCCAAGGGGATGTTCAGGTGAACATCCTCTCGTCGCCCTTCTTCTCCTCGTCTCCGAGAACCTTCTTGATGGCCTCCATGAAGTAGCCCCTCGCAACTGAGGATCTACCGTTTCGAATGGCGATCATGCCCGCCTCCACGGCGACTGCCTTCAGGTCGGCGCCGCTTGCCCCATCGGTCTCCCGGGCCATCTCCAATAGGTCCACATCCTCGGCTATCTTCATCTGACCGGTGTGGATCTGCAGTATCTTGAGGCGACCCTCGGCGTTAGGCATTGGGATCTCTATGATCCGATCGAACCTGCCAGGCCGCAAAAGAGCAGGGTCCAGTATATCTATGCGGTTAGTGGCAGCGATTATCTTGATATCACCGCGCTCCCTGAACCCGTCCATCTCTGCGAGGAGCTGCATCATGGTCCTGTTGACCTCAGCGCTTCCCGTCGTGCCGTCGTGTGTCCTGATGCTGCCCACAGCATCGATCTCGTCGATGAATATGATGGTTGGAGCCTTCTCCCTCGCCATCTGGAAGATATCGCGCACGAGCTGGGCGCCCTCGCCGATGAACTTGTGGACTAGCTCGCTTCCGGACATATGGACGAAGGTGGCCTCCGATTGGTGGGCAACGGCCTTCGCAAGGAGGGTCTTTCCAGTTCCGGGAAGGCCGAAGAGCAAAATCCCCCTCGGCGGCTCGATCCCGATCTCGGCGAAGATCTCGGGATTTGTGAGGGGAAGCTCGACCGTCTCTCGCACCTCCTGTACCTGCGCTTCGAGGCCGCCGATATCGTCATAGCTGATCGTCGGAGCCTCGATCAGCTCCATGGTCTTGGCCCTGACGTCCACTGATCGGTCCAGTATCCGCACGATGGTCAGCGAGTTGTTGATGGCGACCCTCGTGTTGGGCTCGAGCTTGTGCATTATATCCGGGGGTGCCGATGTGATGAACTCTTGATTGTTGCCGTGCTGGCGCAGGAGGACGTAATCCTCCCCGATCTCCATAACGGTTGCCAGGAATAGGGGCATCCGGCGGAGAACCGCGTTCTCCTTCTTCAAACGCTCAACTTCCCGCACATACTTCTTATTAGTGATCAAGGATTCGAACAGCTTGGCCCTGGCCTCCTCCCTCTCCACCTTGACGGTCTCGAGCTCCTCTTCGAGTGACTTCGTCTCCATCTCCAAGGCCGCTATCCTCTTGGCGAACGACTCCTGAATTGTGTCGATGTCTGACACGGTCGTTGATTCACTCATATAAATAGGCCAGGGTTTTCACAAATATAAAGCCATTCCCTCCATGGATCTGGATATCTCGATCGACAACTAGCGATGAATCGCGGTCTTCGCGTTCCAGGGCATGCTGCAACCCTCGCAAAGGCGCTGCAGAATAGCCCAACAGCCCTAGCCCGCATCGCCGCCCGGCGATCTGCCGCCGAGCTTCTTTGCCCTCTTCAGCAACCGCCGGCACTCACGAATTGCCCTTTGGCACCCCTCCGCCTCCTCTCGATCATTGCCCGAGTAGAACCGAAGCGCCTTCTTGTAGGCCTTCGTTGCCATACGCGAGTTCTCCTCGCCATCCTCCAGTCGGGCAAGGCATGCGAGGGCAAACCCCAGATCCTTCTGCAGTTCGGCATATGGGGCTGTGTTCGGCTCGTAAAATGGCGCCACCTCTCGAAGAAGCTCAGCTCCCCGGCGGAGGTGAGCGGGATTGCCCTCCCGGCAGCTGAGGTGGCTGTGGGCCAAGTTCCTCGCCATCATGTACCATTCTTCGGAGCCGGGCTCATAGATGAGAATGGCCTCCTCCCCGGCGGAGATTGCGAGCTGATGTTGCTCGATTTCCTCCTCGGGGTTTGCATCGGCATTGTCCGCGTACGCGGCCCAGAGGAGCGATTGCATATCCGCGTACTCTTGCGGGTACTTCTCCTTGACATAGAATCTCAGGGCCTCTCTGGCCGACGCTTGCGCCCGGCCGCTCCATTCGGGGTCGCCCTCCTCCTGGGCCAAAAGCGAGCAGGCGAGGGCGAGGCATCCGCCGGCTCTCGCGCGCTCCGGCGTATCGGGGGGTATCCTCTCCAAGGCGGACTCCAGGCACTCGACTGCAAGCATCAGATGCTCGCGGCTTGCCCCCTCCTTGTTCGCGATTGCAAGGTACGCCTCTCCCAGGTTGGCCTGTGCCGAGGCCATCTGCTTGGGCATGGCGTCCACCGATGCCTTGAAGGCCTCGACAGCCCTCGAAAGGTGCTCGTAGCCCATATCATCGAGCAGCCCGCCGAGGACGTAGTACGCATTTCCGAGGTTGTTCTGGACGGAAGCCCACTTGGCAGAACCCTCTATGCGCAGGTCGAGGGCTTTTTCGAAGGCTTCTATCGCCAAGCGGCAGACCCCCTTCCCCTCTTCGGGGGGGAGACGTTCTGCCAAAGCCGTCAGCGCGATTCCCAAGTTGTTCTGGAGGGCTGAGTTGAGCTCGGGCTCTTCCTTTGGGGATATCGCGGGAAGTGCCTCGCGATATTCGCGAATGGCGGCTTCGAGGCTGTAGGTCTCCCCTTGGCACTCCGAGAGGGTGAAGTAGGCGTTGGCAAGCCTCATGCGGGAGTAGGCCTGCTCTGCCGTCCCTCCGGCCTCCCTATAGTAGGACCAGGCCTCTTGAGAGGCCGCGATCGCAGAGAGGCAGTGGTCCTCGCTTCCGTCCACCTCAGCAAGCCTTCGGTAGGCCATGGCGAGAGAGGACTGGATCTCTGCCCTCTTCCTATCCATTGGGCTGTGCAACGAAAGCGCCTCCTCGAAGGCCTCGATCGCCCTTCGGCATCCATCGGCGCCCGGCTCGATCTCGTATAACGCAAGATGGAGGCGTCCAAGCTCCATCAACGCAACAGCTCTCTCTTCTCCTAACAAGCCGTCCAGGGTTTCTGAGAGGGTGGACCGTGCGAGCTCGAGGTTCTCCGAGGCGTCCTGGAATTGGGACAGGGCTTGATGTGCTCGGGAAAGCCCGCGAAAGATATTCCGGCGAGCGTCGGGGGTCGCAGCCTGCAAGGCCTCGCTATACGCCCCGATCGCCTCCTTTAGATCCTCGGGCGCATTCGAGATTCGAAATCTATTGAGATGGGCGTCGCCTAGCTTGTGCAAGACCTTTGACCTCTGATGAGGTCCAACTTCAAGCCGGAGCATCCGGCGATAGAGGTCAACTGTCATCATCCCTTCACGTCCATCATCCAAAGCTCATCCTTCTCGCTCAAAGGGCGTACGATCCCAGATCTGCCAGCGTCAACAGGATCAATGAGACAATCCAATAGGCCGGCCTATCGTAGCTGGAGGAGATCCTGCCCCTGCTCACCAGATAGGCGACGTATAGGAGGAGGGGGGCTAGTGAGACGAGGACGACTGGTTCAACCAACAGAACGTACTCGAAGAGATAGCCCTGGGCAACCAAGCAGGTGGCTGCAATCAGGGCCACCTTGGTGCGGTCGTTCAGCCTCATGGAGTGGTCATCTCCGCCCTTGATTCATAAACCTTCCACAGGATGGCATCATGAACTCGTCCTGACCGACCCTCCGAGGTCCAGGAAGGGCATCGCGCCTCCCGTCACCTGGGGCAGGTGGCCGTCCCACCGATCGATGGCCTTGGCCTGCATCTCGATCTTCCTTAGCTCCACGAGTTCTGGCGTTACAACCATCTTCTGGAGCTGCAGGGCCTCTGCCTCGGCCTTGGCCTGCTCCACCTTCATCCTGGCCTCGACCTCCACCCTTTGCAGGTCCAGATCTGCCTTCTGTTTCTGCTGGGTGGCCATGACCTTGGCCTCGATTGCCTCGTTGAAGGACTGGGAGAACTCGAAGTCGGTTATGGCTATTGACTCCACCATGATGTTGTATGGGGACAGTCGATCGACGAGGGCCTGCTGGATGATGTCCTTCACCTGAGTCCTGTTAGTGATCAGCTGCTCTGCGCTGAACTTGGCGGTGCTCGCCTTGATCACCTCTTGTACAGTGGGCTGGATCACCCTCTCCGCATAGGCCGGACCGAGCTCCACGTATATCTGCGGCACGGCCTGTGGGTCGAGATGGTAGTTAACGGCGATCTTTGCGCGGACCGTCTGCAGATCTCTCGAGGCAGCGCTCGCATCTGCCTCGTACTTCATCGTGCGGACATCGAATATCTGGGCGGTCTGAACGCCTGGGATCTTGATGTGCAGCCCCGGCAAGACGGGATCCATGGAGGCCTTTCCCCAGGTCAAGAGAACTCCCCTCTCCCCGGCATCCACTGTGAACCACGAGACCGACAACATGACGAGGGCAATCGCAATTACGCCCAGATAGGCTATCCAGATCAGCCTGCCTCCACCTTCCCTTTTCCAGAAGAACAACTTGGGACCTCCCAATCAACCCTTCACACCCCCATGGGTATATGTCCCTAACCCGTAAGCTGTGGGTTGCCGTATGCTGTGGGTTGGCATGAGCCGCCAAACTAAATAGTTATAGATTTGAGGACGGACTTGGTGTTGGCAACCGACAGTTTTAACTAGTTATGGATGCTATAAGAGTATTGAGGCTCGGAGGATCGCCAGGCCCCTCATCAATCACGGTGATGGGTCCCTGTGATAGGGGCGCTGCGGGAAAATTCCAGCTCTGGCCCCTCCAGACCTCGCCCAAGGGTGGGATGAAGCCGGCTTTGAAAGTCGGTCCCGATTTGCCGGACGCTGTGGTCTGTTATGTTCCAGCGTTCGTCCCCCCCCATTACCCTTCTTGACGGCTTTGCTCCCTTCCAGCTAGAGGTCGAGCATCCTCTGGATTGCAACCCTTGCCTTGCTGGCTACCGGCTCGGGCACGACCACCCTCGGCTCCAAGGTCTCCAGAGCTTGCCTGACCCTGGAGAGATCCGTCTTCTTCATATCATGGCAGATTGCCTTCGTGAAGAGGGGATGGAACTCTTTCCCGGGCATCTTCGCCCTCAGGGGGTGGAGCATCCCAACCTCCGTCCCTATGATGAACTCCTGGGCATCGCTTGCCTGTGCTTCTCGGATCATGCCAGACGTGCTGCAGACGGCGTCAGCTAGATCGATAACCTCTGCGCGACACTCGGGGTGTACCAGAACCACTGCGTTTGGATGCTTGGCCTTGGCCTCGCGGACCATATCCGCGGTGAATTGGTCGTGAGCATAGCAAAAGCCGTTTCCGGGGATGATCTCCTTCGATGTATGCCTGGCGACGAAGGCCGCTAGGTTGCGGTCCGGGACGAAGATGATCTGATCCTGCTCCATGGAGTTTACGACCTCCACGCCGTTTGCCGAGGTACAGCAGATATCGCTCTCTGCCTTGACATCGGCGGTGGAGTTGACGTAACATACCACTCCCGCTTCAGGATGGAGGAGCTTTGTCGCCCTCAGATCCTTTGCCTTTATCATGTGGGCCATGGGACAGGTCGCGTTCGCAACGGTTAAGACAACCCTCTTCTCCGGGGATAGGATGGCAGCCGTCTGGGCCATGAAGTCGACGCCGGCGAAGACTATCGCTTTGCAGTCCAGCTCAGCCGCTGCCCGGCTCAGTTCCAGGGAGTCCCCCACGAGGTCGGCCACCTCCTGGACCGCGGCGTCCTGATAGTTATGGGCAAGTACAACCGCTTCTTGCCTCTCCTTCAGCCTGGAGATTGCATCCATTTTCATGCCGGATGGCTAGCGGTGGATATACTTTAAAATCCTATCTGAAGGTCTAATAAATATTAACTAAACTATCTCATGTCCTCGCATCGCAGATCTGCCTGATGCGCGAGAGAGCCTGCAAGGCGTCTTCCTTCTTCAGATCGGGCAGGTCTCCTTCGAGGAATATGCGCAACCTATCGAGCCTATCTTCCGGGACCTCTCCTTTCGCCCCCTCCAGCATGCGCTGACAGTTCCTCTTTGGAAAGTAGAGCGATCGCGCAATCCCCAGGAGGGCCTCCTCCATCGTGGAGTCGATCATCCCCTCCCGGCGGGCGAGGCCCAGCTTGTGCCTGATGTTGACGAGGGGTTCTGAGAGGGGCTGGAGCGAGAGGGGATCGAAGATCAAGGCTACCTCGTCGTCCGACTCGAGGGCCCCTCGATGGTAGAGCATGTAGATCTCTCCGATCCCTTCCATGCCGAAGACGTCCATCTCCGCGGCCCGAAGCGCTCCCATGCTCGAAGCCCCGACTACGCGGACCCCCTTCTCCAACGCATGGAGGATCTCCTTATGGGCAACCGAGCAGCTCTGGAAGAAGACGCCGTCGATGAGCCCGATCACATCCGCGCCCTCCTCCGCTGCCCTATATATGTCCCCTCGCCTGGCCGGTGGTCGATAATCGGCATCCAGGACAGCTCGGGCTTCCTCAACGGCGAGGCTTGGACCTAGAAAGACCACGGCTCTTGGCCGCATCCCTGCACCGCCTGCCAACGCGATCCGAGTCCACCGCCGATATCTCCATCCCTGGGACTATCACCCTGACAACTGGAACGCCGATCTCCTCTCGAGTCAGGTCCACAACTATCGCCCTCTCCAGTCCGGAGGCCAAAAGCCTCTGGAGCATATGATTGATATCGTCGAGGAAGTCCTCGTTCTCCTTGCTCGATACGCCATCGAACTCCTCCTCACTGGAGATCTCGAACCAGTGCTTGTTCAGCCTCTTGGTCCTCTCGTAGCCCACCCTCCTCTTGAAATCGGCGGCGATTGTGTCCTCCCTGGCCCCATGGATCTGGGTGAGCCTGGACTGTGCAACCTCGGTGAGCGCCCGAAGCAGGGCGACGCTGGAGCTCGTGTGTGTCCCCATGCCTGTCGTCAGTAGGATCGGGTCCTTCAGCTGTACGTCGTCTGATACCGCGGCGAACGTCGGAATCCCGATATCGCTCGTGATATCCTTCACATGTACTGCGACGTTGGCCTTCGAGAACTTATGAAGCAGATCTCCGGCAAGGCCGCGGCCCATATTCACCAGATTGGGGCCGGTATTCCGGGACGCTTCTACAAGGGACCAGGCATCCCTCTCGATCACCTCGGCAAGGCCGTGGAAGATCGCCTCTTCCATCTCGTTTCCCGAGGCAAGGCCGGTCGTGTTTGTGCGAAATATCGGCAGATGCTCGGGCGAGAGGGGATGATAGACCGCGTTTGCCGGGACGAGGATCTCCTCATCATGGATGATGTCGTAGCCCCTCACCCAGGTGATCGATGCATCGGGATCGGCTGTTGGCGGGAGCACGAGCTCGGCCGGATCGAGGGCCGGCTCGGAAAGCTCCGAGAATCGGGAGGTTATGAGCTCTTCATCTCCCACCTCGCCGCAGTAGCGCTCGATTCCCTCCATCATAGCAGAGACCTTGGCTTCCTCGGGAGTGGCGCCTTTGCCGTTATAGACCGAGATTGCTCCCTTTTGTGCCATCGGCCTGATGCTCGAATAGACCGGTATCCCTATGCGGTCGAGGTTGGTGATATCGGCCACCCGTGTAATGCCTGCGGCCGGCATCAATGCTCCCACCCTTGCGAGCGTTTCTTCGGGCGAGACGGCTCTATGCGTATCCTGTCTGTATCTCTTGATGCAAGATCTCAATCTCATGGATCACCATCACCTATGGTCTCGTCTCCTCCCCTATTAGAATGATGCCATCTGGAAAAGATAAGCCGCTTGGTCCCTCATCCGTCGGAGGGAGATGGCAGCGGATCTCCTTTGATGAAGGCCATCGCGTGACAGTTTGCGATCAACTTCCCCGACTCATCCTTTACCTGTATAAGGTATGTGGAGATCCGACGCGAGCGGCTCACTTCGCTCGCTTCTGCGTAGAGCCGATCGCTAGTGTTGGCCGGCCTTAGATAGCTAACATTGACGCTCAGGGCGACGGAGACCATGCCGCAGGAGTTGGCAGCTGCGCCGAAGGCCTCGTCGATGAGAGAGAATATGGCCCCCCCATGCACCGTCCCGAAGAAGTTGCCGAACTCAGGCGTGCAGGTCATCTCCACCCTAGCGTATCCCTCTTCAAGAGCGGTCAATTGCATGCCCATCCTAAGGGCGAAGGGCTCGCGCTCGGATAGTACCCTTAGCCTATCGAGTCCCTCCATCATCATACCCCCCTGAAGTTCGGAGCATGGAAATCGCTATGCTTTGGGCGGATTAGACATATGATCGTGTCATTGTCACTCCTCCTGACCATGGCTCGATTGCCCTGGATCGAGGACGGAGGATACGTCGGCGGCGTTGCCATCATGATCGAAAGGGATAGAACGCATCCATATGTAATTTTTCCCCGGAGGGTATCTCATCCCTCGCATGTATCATCTCATCCCTCGCGATCTCCTCCCCCTCCACAGACCATATGGAAAGGATGATAACCTCGGGATCCTTCTCAGCAACCCACTCAGGGCTTACGGTGGGATACTTGACGGTCTCCCCGGCTGCGATGTTCTCCCCGCCGGCAGCATCGATCAGCTGGTTGTCGCTCGTCTGAGTCGAGGCGGTCTGATAGGCCTTGTCCCTATCGAGGAATACTCTCGGCCTATCGGAGAATCCTGAGACTCGCCCTTCCGCTATCTCCTGGTAGCCTTCGATGAACTCGATGAGATCAGCTGCCCGAGCCTCTCTTCCAAGGATATCTCCGATGTTTGCTATCGCTTGGGCGAGGTGCTCTGGGTCGACGAAGCTCTCCTCGACCACAGCAATTCCCGCATCCTCCATAAGGGCCCGGTTCTCCTGGCTTATCCTCGTGTCTGCGATGACGACCCCGGGTTGGGCCTCAAGTATAAGCTCCATGCTGGGCGAGTAGGAGCTCGTCCCCATCTCGGGGACTGAATCGAGCGATGGGGGAAATTGAAATGTCCCGCCCCGTCCAACCAGTTGCCCCCCCCCATCCAGGGCGCAGATGAGCTCCGAAGCCGAGGAGGAGAGGGATACGATCCTCTCGGCCGGTCCGGCGAGGTCCACCGATTGGCCTGTGTAGTCTACGATCGTCACGGCAGCCGCGTCCCCTGCGGCGCTGCTCCCTGCAAGGCTGACCGGGCGGGTTCTTCCCTCAACCAGGATGCCAATGGAGCAGAAGAGGGTGCCAGGCGAGATCGTATGGCGGTCCTCCGTCGGCTCATGAGGCATAAGACTGCAAGCTCTTACCCTTCTCACCTCGCTGAAGGAGGGCGGCTACGGCTAAGAATCCCCCTTCGCCGCCTTGGGCGAGAGAGACCTGATGCAGCCTTCCCAATCACGCATTAGTTCACATTCAATAGCGTTATATGCTACTATTGTCAATCTCATATGCGGTGATCTCCCTTATGACAAGGTATCTTTTGGCGTCGTTGTTGCTCTATTGCATAATTGGACTTGCGTACCCCTTGGACGAGGACGCTGCAATTGGCAGTGCCCTTGACGAGGTTGGAAGCCAATTATCTTTCGCAAACATCTTTGAGCTTGCAATGGAGAATCCTCTCGATGAGGGGAACTCATCGTCACAAACGCTAGTCTTCTCCGAAGAGAATGCGAGCGTCTTCCTCATGCAGATGGCTCCAGGTGCATCGATTGAGCTTCATTATCACCAAGCACACGACGAGCTGGTCTATATGATATCGGGAGTTGCGATCTCGACGGTCTATGCAGAGGAGCCCGAGGAGCTCCATCTCCAGCCAGGCGATATGCTCTATCTGCCCACAGGTGTTAGACATGCGGTGAGGGCGGTTGGAGATGAGACAGTGAAATCGATCTCGATCTTCATCCCTCATTTCGATGGACGGGATCGGATATTCGTCTCTCCTAGCTCATGAATGCAGAGCCGGTGTCGACTCCCGATCTCCCCTAATACAGCGGCCATCTGCGCCTGGCAGCCTTGTGTATCTCCATTGCGAGAAGGATTGTGAGGGCAAGCCCTATGAGCTCGATCCAGTGCTCAGGAGAGACCGGCCCCAGGCCTAAAAGACCGCTCAAGCCGGGAGTATACATGGCGGCCACATGGACCATCAGAGCTCCGAAGGTGCCCAATAGGAGGAACCGATTTCCTAGGGGGCTCTGTGAGAACGCCGAGAGCCGCTCGGAACGGCTGTTGAATACCTGAACGTTCTCGAAGAGGACCATCAGCAGCATTGTGTAGTTCCTGGCCTCATCGAGGCTTCTGCCCGCATGGAGCAAGGCGGTATATAGAGAGAACGCAACCGTCCCTATCACCAGGGCCGAGATCGCTATACGTTCGACCATCAATCTGTTGAAGATCCCTTCCTTTGGGGATCGCGGGCGGCGGCGCATCTCGTCGCCTTCCGCCGGCTCGAAGGCGAGGGCGACGTCCTGGATGCCGTTTGTGACTAAGTTGAGCCAGAGCAGTTGAACCGCCAGGAGCGGCAAGGGAAGGGATGCAGCAAGCGCCAGTATGAAGAGGACGATCTCCGCTGCACCCGTCGATATCAGCAGGAATATGACCTTTCGAAGGTTCGAGTAGACTATGCGCCCCTCCTCGACACCCGAGACCAGTGAGGCGAAGTTGTCGTCGGTTATGATCAAATCAGAGCTCTCACGCGCAAGGTCGGTCCCCTCCTTTCCCATGGCGACTCCTACGTGGGCTGCTCGGAGGGCGGGGGCGTCGTTTGCGCCGTCGCCTGTAACCGCCACCACATGGCCCTGGCGGATGAGGGACTCGACTATCTGCAGCTTCTGCCTGGGCTCGGCACGGGCGAAGACCCGGGCGTTTCCAGCGAGGGCGTCGATCTCCTCAGGCCCTACTGCCTCCGCTTCGCAAAGCTGGGGACCTGTTACGACCTGGTCCATCGTCTGGGCAAGCATCAGCTCCCTTGCAATTGCAAGCGATGTCTCTGGGTGGTCTCCTGTGACCATGGCTACCTGAATTCCAGCCTCCCTGCATGCGGCAACTGCCGCGCAGGCCTCGGGGCGCAGCGGATCGATCATCCCCACGATCCCGAGGAACGTGAGGCCTTGGAGGTGTTCCTCGCTAAACGACTCCTCCGGCCTTGGGGTCATCTCTTTTGAAGCGAGCGCCAGGAGGCGATACCCGCCCTGAGCAAGCTCCCTTGCCTCTCTCTCCACTGCCTCCGAATCGAGCGGGATGTCTCCTTTGATCGTTGCCATCGTTGTGCAGAAGGATAGCACCTTCTCAGGCGCGCCTTTCACATGGGCATGATAACAACCGGGCGCCCTGTTGAGCGATGCTGAGAACTGTCGTTCCGACTCGAAGGGTATCTGGTCTACCTGGGGGTGGTCGGCAAGCATCGCTTCTTTTGTTACGCTGGCCTTTTTAGCCATCACGAGGAGCGCTACGTCCACCATATCACCCCGATGGATCCAGCCCCCTTCAGCCCTCACGAGGGAGGCCTCGTTGTCGAGGACGGCCGTCTTGAGGAGGTGGAGGAGGAGGCGCTCTTCCGGCTCGCCTCGCGAGCCTGAAGGGGCGAGGATCTCACCCTTCGGCAGGGTGCCTTCTCCGGTGACGTTCCAGGTCTCGCCGGCGGGAAAGGCGATCCTTCGGGCGGTCAGCTCGTTCATGGTCAGCGTTCCCGTCTTGTCCGACGCGATGAAGCTGCAGGAGCCGAGGGACTCGACTGCGACGAGCCTGCGGATGATGACGTTTCGCCGCGCCATCCGGCCCATTCCCACGGCAAGGGCGACCGTAAGTGCAACCGGCAGCCCCTCGGGTATGGCCGAGACCGCGAGTGCTACCGACTGGAAGAATACCTCCTCAAGAGAGACCCCTCGATAGAGGGATGTTGCGATGATTACGACGACAGCTGCTCCGACGGCTGCAGCCACGCGGGATGTGAAGCGCTCCATCGCGATTATGAGAGGGGGCTTTGCCTCCTTTCTCTCAAGAAGGCTTGCAAGACTTCCGATCTCGGTCGACCGGCCGGCAGCGGTCACAACGCCTTGGCCGCGGCCGCGAGAGATAAGGGTTCCCGCAAATGCCATGTTCCTTCTGTCGCCAAGCGGGCAGCCTTCCTGGGAGATCGACTCTGCGTCCTTCGAGACCGGAAGAGACTCGCCTGTGAGAAGAGATTCATCCGCCTCAAGGCCAAGGGAAGAGAACAGCCTGAGGTCGGCCGGGACCTTGTCCCCGGACTCCAGAAGGACCACGTCTCCTGGCACGATCTCACGGGAGTCGAGCTCCAGGCATTCGCACCCCCGAACCACCCGGGCCCTTGTCGTCACAAGCTCTCGCAGGGCTTCGGCGCTTCGCTCTGCCGAGTACTCCTGGACGGTGCCGATTGCGGCGTTAACGAGCAACACAGCGAAGATGAAGAATCCGTCCGACCACTCCCCAAGGAGAAATGAGATCACTCCTGCGAGGAGCAGGATGTAGATCAGGGGGCTTTTGAACTGGCAGAGGAATATTGTGGCGATCCCGGGGACACGGGGCTTTGGAAGCTCATTTGGGCCAAACCGCTCCAGCCGAGAGGCGGCCTCGGCCGGGCTCAGGCCGTGGGGGGTTGCTTCCAAGTCCTGCATGACCTTCTCGACGCTTTTCGCGTGTGGCTGGGATGGGATCTTCACCGATTGCCTCCATTCAGCTGATTGGGCAGGCCGAGGCCTTAACCGTTCCGTTGGGGGGACGATTAGGGTTAAATAGGACTAGTGCATGAGGTCTGCTGCCTCTTTTGCGGGGGTTGCCAAGTCAGGTCAAAGGCGCTGGATTCAGGGTCCAGTCTCGCAGGAGTTCGTGGGTTCGAATCCCATCCCCCGCACCTAATTACCAGTATGTATTGGTATTAAACTATTTTTATTGTGGTCATCAAAGGGTCCGCGGTTTCTGTAGGGATTCCCGTAAGGTCCTGCCGCCATCCCTGTCGTCAGGTCGAAGACGGTGCCCTCGTTGAGTGACGAAATATATCTACAACCTCCCTTCGGCTAACCCCTTATAGCTCTTGGATGAACTCCTGCTCCATCCCAGCCCGCCGCAAGTGATAGGTATGCTAACGCCGGCGACAATGGGGATTGAAGTGATCCTCCCCCCTCTGAGATGTGGGATCATGGGGAGGCCTGCCCGCACCGCTCATCTCCGCCCGATCTCCTCCCGCGTTCAAGAAGAGCGAGGGACATCCCTTCCGGGTCATCCCCGCCCGGATCTTCAGCCAGAGGCGGAGGATGAAAGGCGCCTCGCAGTTATTGAAGTGTTCGATCCTCTTGGGGATGGGCTTCGGCTTGATCGACTGCTCCACTAAGCCCGCGTCCCTGTGGTCGAGGGCGATACGCTCGTTTCTCCTGATCCCGGCCTTAGTCAGGAGGACGATTGCCGCCCGGCCTCGGGATGTCCAGGGTTCCATTGACCCGCCGGGCCATCTCATCCACGCCTGTGCTTCCACTCGTGCAGGCCTCCATCGTCCTTGTATCGCTGGATGTAACGCTTCCGGATGGGCAAGACGTGGTTGGATTGGATCATCTCCTCGAATATGGAATTACTCATAGACCTCGGTATCGGTCCTTCAGTGAGACATCTAGATTGAGAGATGGGGCAATCCAGGGGGGATCGCCAAAACGAAACCTATTTCATCTCATCGTGCAGAGAAATAGCATGGCTGGCGAGAAGGGCAGAGCGGAGAGAAAAATGAAGGATAGGCGGGAACAAGAATTGAGCATCTTGCCTACGGAAATCCGTGATACATATTTAGATGTCACAAGGTATCATCGCAAGCTATTGGCTCGCTTGGCTCAGAGGTAGTCGTAGATTGTTTTTTGGGTTGTCTTCCACCATTTATGGCTTTTCTTTTTCAGCCATTGTTCTATTTGATGCAAATCACAATCTATTTCCGCATCAGATATCTTATTCAATACATAAAATATCTCATCCTCGTCGGACTTGTTAAGAAAAAAGCCGTTCAGCCTCAAAATAGTAGCAGCTATAATAAAAGATGTCCGCTTATTGCCATCAAAGAACGGATGAAGACGGGACATATATAAAGCCCAAGCAACTCTTGCATGAATACCACTCTGCATATCAATTTGATTCAAGATATAGTCAATAGTGGGTCGTGATTCTGAAATAGGTTGGAGTTTCTATAACCCGTCTATAGCTTGCGATCTCATGTAAAATTTCTTTTTACAAGAAACCTAACCACAAAGGAACAAAGCCACAAAGGACGCACAAAGAGC
>Ga0265595_1000112_pt1 | contig 74944 bp, 75 predicted proteins | sample saktaG_15_FD_190148 | JGI IMG/M metagenome (GOLD analysis project Ga0265595, IMG submission 190148) | Saline water microbial communities from Sakinaw Lake, British Columbia, Canada - sak_2013_06_06_50m | ecosystem: Environmental > Aquatic > Non-marine Saline and Alkaline > Saline ... | reverse complement strand
AAGCTAAGCCCGAGAAAAAGTGATTGACATCTTCTGATAAAAAAGTATAATAAAATAAAATCTAAAGGTCGCGAAGAATTACGATTAATGATAAATAACTTAGGAAATCATGGCAGCAGATAATGACAAAGATTTTCTTGAGTACATTGTCAAGGAATTAGTTGACCATCCTGAAGACGTCAAAGTTGAAAGAAAAGTTGACGAAATGGGAGTATTGCTTTCTTTGAAAGTAAACCCAGAGGATATGGGCCAAATTATTGGCCGAGAAGGATCAACAGCCAAGGCAATCAGGAATTTGGTCCGAATTGTTGGGCTAAAGAACCACGCCAGAGTCAACCTCAAAATTGAGGAACCAGAAGGCGGACGTGCTCCAAGAGCAGAGAGGAAACCTTCCTCAGACGATATAGATAACATTTCTCTGTAATTTTAACGGGTGAATTACTCGTTTACAGAAAGCAAAAACCGTGCTATGATTAGCACGGTTTTTGTATGATTAAATTTGATATAATTACAATTTTTCCGGAAATATTTAAGTCCTATTTGGGCGAGAGTTTGATTGCACGGGCGCAGGTAAAAAAGTTTATCAAAATAAATTTGCATGATCTACGAAAATGGACAAAAGACCGTCACAGAACAGTGGATGATAGGCCGTTTGGTGGGGGGCTGGGAATGGTTTTAAAAGTGGAGCCTATCTTCAAAGCCGTAAAACAAATAAAAAAAAATAATAACAAAGCGAAAATAATTTTATTTACACCAAGGGGTCAAAAATTTAATCAAAAATTAGCTTTTAAATTATCAAAATTCAATCAAATAATTTTTATTTGCGGAAGGTATGAAGGAGTAGATGAAAGAGTGGCTCAAAAAGTTGCTGATATGGAAATTTCAATTGGAGATTATGATTTGATGGGAGGGGAATTGCCTGCAATGGTGGCCGTAGAAACAATTTCCAGGTTAATCCCCGGAGTTTTGGGAAAACCTGCCCTACTAAAAGAAAGAGTTTCAAAGAGCGGAGGATTTTTGGAGTATGCCCAGTATACTCGCCCAGAAGTTTTTGAACCGATAAAAGGCAAAAAATGGCGCGTGCCAAAGGTTTTGATTGGGGGTGACCACAAAAAAATAGAAGAGTGGAAAAAGGCGCATGGCAAAGTCATTGAATAACCCAGAAATTTGTGTTATTATTTTGAATACGGGCGCGTGGCTGAGCAGCAAAGGCATCAGACTGTAAATCTGACGGGTTTACCCTTCGGGGGTGCAAGTCCCTCCGCGCCCACATTTAAAAGGCCGATGTAGCTCAGTGGTAGAGCACTCCCATGGTAAGGGAAAGGTCGCCAGTTCAATCCTGGCCATCGGCTCAGAAAATATAAACAGCGGCATCGCCGCAATTGAAACAAGTGTATACGATATATCATGTTCCAATTGCGGCATGAATTTATTCGCTCCGCTACATAAATTCACATGGCAACAAAAAAAGCATTAACAAAAATACAGTGCACTGTTTGTAAAACAACTAATTATTTTACAAATAAAACCAAGGCAGTAGCTGAGAAAAAACTTGAGATGAAGAAGTTTTGTTCAAAGTGTCGTAAGCATACCCCTCACAAAGAAGGTCGTAAAGGATAAGACAGACTTTATAGGGGAAATAGTCGTAAAAAGGGGCCGTTATTTAGGTCTCTTTTTTGCTTACCGATTGAATTTTTGTCAAAAAAGGACTAAATTAGACTTATAACAATGAAGGAACCTCTCCAAAAAAAATTAGTAGATATTGAATACGTTGTTTTGGATATTGAAACAACAGGACTAGACTTGAAACATTCCTCCATAATTGAAGTGGGGGCTGTTTTAGTTTCTGGAAATAAAATACAAAAATCGTTTTCGTCTTTTGTCAGGTATGATGGAGTGCTTCCTGAAACCATAAAGCGAGTCACAGGGATTTCAGAAGATATGCTGAAGGGAGCTCCTAAATTGCCCGAGGTTATGTCTAAGTTTAAAGATTTTATTGGGAAAAAACCGGTTGTTGCACATAATGGTTTTTCTTTTGATTTCCCAATACTTGAAAGGCACGGGCTAAAATTAAATGAGAAGTATGATTCAATGGAATTTGCTTTTTTTGTTCTGCCCACAAATATAACAGGGCATTCAACCGCTACTTTAACTCAATATTTTAGCATAAAAGATGTGCCTCATCGAGCACTGGCTGATAGTCAGATTGAGTTTGAAATAATTGTTAATTTGCAAAAGGAGTACCTAAAGGGAAACAAGAAAAAACGTGAGGCGTTAAATTATCTGGCAAAATCTATCCAATGGTGGTGGTATAACTTTTTGTCCGGGGACGAAGCCAAGGTTGATAGAATTTCAGATTTGGTTTCTTCATATGAACCTTACAGAAAAGAAAATGCCTCACAGGAGATGTTAGATTTTACTGAAAGCAACAAAGTTGACGTTGCTGAAATTGACAAATACTTTAATCCGTTATTGCTTCCAAAATCTTCCGATTCTGAAATGGATTATTCTGAAGACAGGCCAGAGCAAAGGAAAATGGCCTCAATTGTTGCTTTGGCTTTCAACGAACACAAACACGCTGTTATAGAGGCAGGTACAGGAATAGGAAAATCAAAAGCATATCTTGCTCCCGCACTTGTGTTTTCAATGAAAAACGGAGTGCCGGTGATTATATCAACACACACAAAAGCCTTGCAGGACCAGCTTTTTGTTAAAGAAATTCCGCACCTAAGAGATATTATAAATCCCGATTTGCGTGTAGCCCTGTTAAAGGGAAAGAAAAATTATGTATGTTTGCAAAAGTTTGAGGAATTTAGCAAAGAGGTTCAGACAGAGTTGTCGCAAAGATCTTTATATGAGTTTGGGCAAGAAGGCACTAAATTTTCAACCAGGCTAGCGTATCTTTTAATTGCTTCTTGGATTATAAAAACAGAAAGAGGAGATTGGGATGAACTCCCGTATTGGTTTAAGGAAAGAATCCCAAAAAGAATTGAACAAGACATTTGTAATTTCGATGAGCTTTGCGGAAACGGAACGTGCGAACTTTATGAAAAGCAAAAATGTTTTCTTGCGAAAGCACGTATCAGGGCAAAAGATGCGGATATAGTTGTGGTTAACCACGCTTTAACTCTTTCGGGAATTGTGGTTGACGAAGAGCAACTGGAAGAAGGCGGAGAGATTGAAAAAGTTTACAGTCATACTGTTTTTCCTGGAGAGGCTAAGTTTTTAGTGTTTGACGAGGCACATTACTTAGAGGATGATGTGACATCTGCCTGGGAAAATATAATTTCGTATGATGGGATGCAATATCTTTTTAACAGATTGTTTGGTAAATCTGGTGCTAAATCCTATTTGGGTGGCATTGCAAGAGATAATCCTGAGTTGGCCCCAAAGTTTGAGGAATTTGATTCTAAAGAAAAGAGCGTGAAAGCAAACGCAGGTAATTTATTTGATTTAATTCTCCCGCAGGCGGTGCCAGAAAATAATAGCGATGGGTTTAGTACTTACGCAATGCTTGACGAAGTGCCAGCAGGTTTGAGGGAAGCGATAAACACTTCCTTGAATAATATAAAAATAAATTTGAAAGATGCGGCAAAAATTATTGATACATTTGCCGACCAAAGCAGTTCTTCCAAAGTTCAGAAAATTTTGCAGGTCAAAATCAAAAACATCAAAGGATTTATTGAACCTATCGATTGTATTTTGAGCGAAGGAAAGGAATATGTTAAATATCTTAAAAGGTTTGGTCGCAGTGTTGAAATTAAAGCCACACCGCTTTCGGTTGCGCATTACTTAAAAGATTATGTTTACGATAATTTTTCCTCGGTGATTATGACGTCTGCAACACTGACTGCAAATAAAAGTTTTAACTTTTTTGCTAATCGGTGCGGAACTTGTTTTATTGAAAAAGAACAAGTCGGTTATCATTCGCTCAAATCCTCTTTTGATTATGCAAAACAAGTAAAATTCTATGTTCCAGAGGGCATTGCCTATTCTGGGGGGAAAGACAAGCACCTTGAAAAGAGTGCAGAATTTTTAGAAAAGGCAATTTTAGCTTCTGATGGCGGAGCCTTGGTTCTTTGTATGAGCCATAAACAGGTGGATGCTTTGTATGGTTTATTATCAGGACCTCTGTCTAATAATAACGTTTGGTTGTTGAGGCAAAACAGGGGCGTTTCTGTGGGAAGTGTGGTTAGAGATTTTAAAAGAAGTATGAATTCTGCTTTGATAGGAACCGAAAGTTTATGGCAGGGTATAGACGTGCCCGGAATGGCATTGAGAAGCTTATTTATTTATAAAATTCCTTACCGTATGCCGTTTCATCCTGTCTTAAAAGCGAGGAAACAAGAAATTGAAGATAGGGGCGGTGATAGCTTTGCGGAATACTATGAACCACTTGCCGCCTTAATGCTGAAACAAGGGTTTGGCAGGTTGATTCGTAAATGCACTGATTCAGGCATTGCTGTTTTGCTGGACGAGGACTTACTTAGCAAACCACGCCTATTAAATTCTTTGCCCGATGGAGTTTCTCCCCAAAAAGTAAGCCCTGAATTTATAATTAGCGAGTTTCAAAATTTTTTAAAATCAATTATTGCCGAGGAAGAGGTAAAAAATGAGTCGGATAAAGAATTGCAAATGAAGTCGCAGGTTGTGGCTGACGAACTAAAAAAGTCGAAAACTTCTGAAAGGAAATTCAATTGTCAAATTTGTGGTAGACCAATAAGGCATAGGGGAAATTGCTTAAAGTGCAATGTTTCGAAAAAAAAGAGTGAGAGCCATCTGAAGAATGAGGTATAATTGAAGTTTTGTTAAAAAAAGAGTAGATTAAAGCAATAAGTATGACTACAAATGGAATTAAATCTAAAGAGAGAGTCAGGGATCATGGGGAGGTTTTTACTCCGGAGTATATCGTTAACGACATGCTTGATTTGGTTAAAAGCGAGACTGAAAATATTGAGTCTCGTTTTTTAGAACCGGCTTGCGGAGATGGTAATTTTTTAGCACCCATCCTTCAAAGAAAACTTGCAAAAGTAAAAGAAAAATATGCCTCTAGCCAAACTGAATTTGAAAGAAACGCAATTATAGCGATTGGTAGTGTTTATGGCGTGGAAATATTGCAAGATAACGTTGAGGCGTGCATTGAAAGGCTTTTTGGCGTTGTTGATGGAATATACTCAAAGTTATATAAAGATAAATGCAAAGACGGTTTTAGGGACAGTATTCGGTTTGTATTGAAATGTAATATTTTACTTGGCGATGCAACAAATTTGAGAAGGCCAGATAATAACGAGCATATTATTTTTTCTGAATGGTCGCCGGTGAATGGCAGTATGATAAAAAGACGAGATTTTATGTTTGCTGAATTGGCTGAATTTAATCCAAAAACGCCAACACTTTTCGCTGTAAAAGAAGTTTCAGACACAGGAGAGTCTGTTTTTTCTCCGAAACCAGTCAAGGAATATCCCTTACGTCATTTTTTGGAAATTCATCATGAAACAAACTAGTTATAATCCGGATGTACTTTCTTGTCTTGCTAACTTGAGCAACGATGAGGTTTTTACTTCTCCTAAATTAGCAAACGAGATATTGGATTTACTCCCAAAAGAAATTTGGAAAAATAAAAATGCCACCTTTTTGGACCCGGTTTGCAAATCGGGAGTATTCCTTAGAGAAATAGCAAAAAGGTTGCTAGAAGGATTAAAGGAAGAAATTCCTAATGTTAAAAAGCGCATAGAACATATTTACGGGAAGCAGCTTTTTGGAATAGGAATTACAGAATTAACCTCCTTGCTTTCGCGTCGTAGTTTATATTGCTCAAAGACCGCTAATGGAAAATATTCTGTGCTAGGTTCTTTTGATAATGAACAAGGGAGTATTTTTTTTGAAAAAACAAAACACGACTGGCAGAATGGCAGGTGTTCGTTTTGTGGTGCCAGCCAGTCAGAATATCAGCGTGAGGAAGGGCTCGAAACTCATGCTTATCAATTTATTCATAATAAAATACCTAACAAAATAAATAATATGAAATTCGATGTTATCATAGGCAACCCACCATACCAATTAAGCGATTCTGGTGGTAGTGGAACAAGTGCTATTCCGATTTATCAAAAATTTATTCAACAAGCCAAAAAACTTGATCCTCGATTTCTATGCATGATTACTCCATCAAGGTGGTTCTCTGGTGGCAAGGGCCTCGATGAATTTAGAGATGAAATGCTACATGACGATAGAATGAGACAAATCCATGATTTTATAGACGCATCAGAGTGCTTTCCGGGTGTTCAGATAAAAGGGGGTGTAAGTTATTTTTTATGGGACAGAGATAATAGAGGAGATTGTCTTGTTATTACGCATCATGGCGGAAATGTAAACAAGAGCGTTGAGCGACCACTTCTTGAAAAAGGAAACGATATTTTTATTCGCTATAACGAAGCAATACCTATTTATCACAAAGTATCCTCTCTTAAGGAGGTAACAATGGAGAGCATCATTAGTACGCGAAGACCTTTCGGCTTATCATCGAATTTTCGAGGAAAAACGAAGTCAGTTCCTAGTAGCATAAAAATTTTTCAAAATGGTGGTTTTGGTTATGTTATCCAAAAAGATATTACTGCAAATCAGGATTTCATTAATAAATGGAAGATTTTTATACCTTTTTTAGGAAGTGGAAGTGATTCTTTCCCTCATACTATACTAGGAAAGCCCTTTGTTGGTGAACCCGGAACTGCTTGCACTGAAACTTATCTTGTTGTTGGTCCCTTTAAGTCTAGGAAGGAATGTGAAAATGTAATATCTTATATTTCGACACGCTTTTTTAGATTTTTTGTTTTATTAAGAAAGCCATCGCAAAATGCTACAAGAAAAGTTTATTCTTTTGTTCCGATGCAGGATTTTTCTGAAACATGGACGGATGAAAAATTATATAAAAAATATAAATTAACAAAAGAAGAAATTGAATTTATCGAATCTATGATTCGTCCAATGTAATAATTATGAGTAAAGATTTTTTTCCACAAAAACCTGAAATTAGCCCCACTATTTACGCCTACGAACTTATAGGCGTTGATTCGCATAAGGGCTTATTAAAAGTTGGCTATACTGTTCGCAATGCTCAAGAACGGGTTGCCGAACAATTAAAAACTAGCCGACTTGAATACAGAATCGTTTTTGAAGAGATTGCTATTAGAAATGATGGCACGGCTTTTACAGACCATGAAGTCCACCAGCATTTGAAACGTCGCAGTATTAAGAAGAAAGACGGAGAATGGTTTAAGTGTACGGCGAAGGACGTTAAATCGACCGTTAATGATATAAAAAATCGAAAGTTTAGTGCTGAAACGCGAGAGCTAAATTTTAAGATGCGTCCGGAACAGGAGGTTGCAGTAGAAAAAACAGCAGATTACTTCGCGAGTTATAGAAAAGAAAATTCCGGCAAAACTCCGCATTTTTTATGGAATGCAAAAATGCGTTTTGGTAAAACATTTGCAACATATAAACTGGCGAAAAAGATGGGATGGACAAAAATTTTAATAATAACTTTCAAACCGGCGGTAGAAAGCGCGTGGGATGATGATTTGAAGGAGCACGTTGATTTTCAAAATTGGCAATTTATTTCAGCATCAGAGAACACGCTTTGGCATAAAGATATTGATACCAAAAAACCTTTAGTGTGCTTCGGTTCATTTCAGGACTATTTAGGTAAAAATAAAAGCACTGGTGGAGTGAAAACAAAAAACGAGTGGGTGCATAAAACTAAATGGGATTGTATTGTGTTTGATGAATATCATTATGGCGCGTGGCGCGAGAATGCCAAAGAACTTTTTGAAGCGGAAGATAAAAAAGAAAAGGAATTTGCCGAGGGTCAAGGGCTAGAAGATCTCGACGAAAAAACATTACCCATAAAAACAGATGCATATTTGTATCTTTCAGGAACTCCGTTCAGAGCAATAGCATCCGGCGAGTTTATTGAGGAACAAATATATAATTGGACATATTCCGATGAACAAAAAGCTAAGAACGCTTGGAACAATAAAAAAGTTGCTAACCCATATGCTTCTCTGCCACGCATGGTAATGATGACATACCAGCTTCCGGATTCAATAATTGATATAGCACAGCAGGGCGAATTCAACGAATTTGATCTGAATTTGTTTTTCTCAGCGGAAGGTAAGGGTAAAAATGCAAAATTCGTTTATGAAGATGAAGTACAAAAATGGCTTGATTTAATTAGGGGTTCGTTTTTAGAAACAACAATCGACAATTTAAAACTTGGCGCCAAAAAGCCACCGATGCCGTTTTCGCATGCAGAGCTTTTAAGTTTATTAAATCATACGCTTTGGTTTTTGCCGTCAGTTGCTTCGTGTCATGCAATGCGTAATTTATTTAAGAAAAAACAAAACATTTTTTACCATGATTATGAAATTATTGTAGCGGCCGGCCAGGGAGCAGGTATTGGCATAAAGGCGCTTCCGCCAGTACTAAAGGCTATGGAAGATCCGTTGGAATCAAAAACTATTACTTTAACCTGTGGGAAGCTCTTGACTGGCGTAACGGTTAAACCCTGGACGGGTATTTTTATGCTTCGTAATTGTTCAACACCGGAAACTTATTTTCAAGCTGCTTTCCGTGTTCAATCTCCGTGGACCGTAAAAAATTTAGACAATAAATCTCCGAACAAAGAAGAAGTTATTAAGCAAGAATGCTATGTCTTTGATTTTGCGCCAAATAGAGCGCTTAGACAAATTGCTGAATATAGCTGTCGCCTAAATGTAAACGAATCTAATCCAGAGGCAAAAGTAGCTGAGTTTATAAGTTTTCTTCCAGTTCTTGCTTATGACGGTAGCGCGATGAAGCAAATTGATGCAGCTGGGATTTTAGATATGGCAATGAGCGGCACCACTGCTACGCTTCTTGCACGACGGTGGGAAAGCGCATTACTTGTGAATGTCGACAATAATACATTAAACAGATTGATGGATAACAAAGTAGCAATGGACGCTCTTATGAGCATCGAAGGGTTTAGAAACTTGAATCAAGATATCGAGACAATTATTAATAAATCTGAATCTGTTAAAAAAATAAAAAAGGAGACGAATGACAGAGAATTATCTAAAAAAGCGAAGAAAGAGCTTACTGAAGAAGAAAAAGAATATAAGAGTCTCCGCAAACAGGTGCAGGATAAACTTATTAAGTTTGCCACTCGTATACCGGTCTTTATGTATCTTACAGACTATCGCGAAAGAACGTTAAAAGATGTGATTACAAAACTAGAGCCCGGGTTATTTAAGAAAGTTACAGGTTTAACTCAAAAAGATTTTGAATTACTTGTAAGTCTTGGAGTTTTTAACAGCGCACTTATGAACGACGCAGTCTATAAATTTAAGAGATATGAAGATGCGAGTTTAATTTATACAGGTATTAACAAGCACGAGGGAGAAGATGTCGGCCTTTTTGATACAGTTATTAGTAGGGAAGAATTTAAGGAAATAAAATAAAAAATGGAAAAAACTAAAAATTTCATAAGTTGGTGGATATATGCTATATATGGAATATTTTCTTTAATTATTTTTCTTATAGCATTAAAGTTGCCAACAACAGAAATTGTTAAAATTTTTATTGCTACGCCCGGTGTAGGTGCTTTAATTTTCGGTTTGTGGCAAATTATGCGCGACAATGAAGCTCATAGACGAGCATTAGAAATACAAGAAAAAGGGCAAGATTTTATTTTGGGAACAGCAACGCATATGGCCGATGTGGTATATGATAAGCACGTTTTATTTTGTGAGGAATATATGAAAAGAACTCAAGAGGGCTTACAAGAATTGTTCAAAGATGGGCCTTCACATGGCGCCCTAACTATCGGTGGCGATTTAGTAAGGATAAGGATTAGACATAAGGCATGGTTAACAAAAGAAATAGAGAAAGATTTAAAGCCTTTTGAAGACGCATTAATTAAGATGGGTGCAGGTGAAGGTTATCTTTCTGCAACAAGAAGTGACCCTAGATTTAATGACGAGCGGAAGAAAATAATAGATGAGATTTATAATTCCCTCGGGCTTGTATTAGGTCATCAAGTACCGAAAAACGATGAGGAGACATTAATCCATGTTGATACAGTTACCGAAAAAATTCGAAATATACTTGGTATCGAAATTATTACTAAACTAAGGCTTAAAATTTCTAGGCTGGCAATAAGTCGAGATAAGGATTAGCCTTCTATATGGTTAAAATAAATTGAAAAGTAATATCAATTAATAAATAAAAATTTATGTCATTTAATCCAAAAACCGAATACACAGTATCGCCAAAACTTATTCCAATAGGTGATTTTTATCGTTACGCTGATGAATTTGTTACTCGGCCTCCTTATCAAAGGAAAGGTGTATGGAGCACTAAGAAAAAACAAGCATTGTTGGATAGTTTATTTCGTCGTTATTATGTTCCTAAGATTATTATTCGAGAGGTTAGATTAAACGGTGATAAGGCTGTAAATGAAGTCGTTGACGGCCAACAGCGGATTATTGTTGCACAGGAATTTTTTGCGAATGAACTTAAACTGCCGAAATCACTTAAAGACATAAATATAGATTTACCCGATAAACACTACGAAGATCTTAGTGTCGAATTTAAAAGATTTATTGATAAGGAATTACAATACGATGCAGATATGATAAAGGGGATTGATGATCCTCGCAATCCAGATCATCAAAAAATAGCTACAGAGATCTTCTGGCGCTTACAGCAGGGCGAGTCACTTAATTTTATGGAGATAGCACATGCGCGACTTGCAAGTTTAGTTAGAAATTTTGTCGTGAAATATGCAGATGATATAACTTTTAATTTCTCAGAATATAAGCCAATAGATAACAATCCGGACAAGCACAAATTTTTTAACATATATAGTCGAGATAACAATAGAATGCAGCACTTGCTTCTGTTGACCCGTTTTTTATTGATTGAAGACGCCGGCGGACCCACCGAGCTTAAGGACTCATCTGTTGCTGAATTTATTGATAAAACAATTATTCCAGATGGAGTCGGGAATGAATCATTTGAAAATGATCCTAAGGCAAGGGCGGTAATTTCTAATTTGAACACTTTTTATGAGATATTTAAGAATGACCCAATGATTGATGCTGAATCAGGGCTTAAAGAGTTGAGCAGGGATTATGTGGTTATTTCCTTTTATATACTTTTACGGCATCTAAAAAACAATTATACAATAGATGAACAGACCAAAAGATTATTTCACGATTTTCTTATTAACGAATTTTATCCAAGGTGGTCTGATATATCAGATGAAGATAACGATATTTTACTTTTTTCTTCCAGTAGACAAATGGATCAGAACAACATTGAAATAAGGGATCAGATATTACGACAATTATTTTTTGAATTTGTAAAAAGGCAAGATAAAGAAATTTCTAGTAAAGATAACCAGCGAAATTTTGATGAAAGTCAAAAAATTGCTATCTATCGTCGCGACAAGGGGCTTTGCCAAATATGTTTAAATGAAGGAAAATCAGAAAAAGAATCGCAAGTCAGTTGGAGTGAGTATGAGGCAGACCACATATTGGCGCATTCACGTGGGGGAGCAACAGATGAAAGCAATGCTCAAGTGTTATGTAAATATCATAATCGTAAGAAATCAGACAAATAAATTTATGGAAAAAGAAAAGGTAAAGAGGATTTTAAAGATTGTTTTGGTTGTTTTTGTGGTTTTGACTGCTTTGTATTTTTGGGGAGCAAAAGCCGTCAATTTTTTTCTGGTAGAAGATGGCCTTACCCAGCAGGAGAATGACCTTGCAGGACTGCCGTGTTATAAAAGCGGAGATATTGCAACCATAGAGATAAGGGGGGAGATAATTCCTTATTTTTTATACGACCCTGATTCTGAAAAAATAGATGATCCCGATGCCTATGATGCAGTATCGTCAGAAGAAGTTGTATTCTGTATAAATGACATACAAAACGACGATAGTATGGAGGGAGTGATTGTAGAGATAGATTCTCCCGGAGGCAGTCCTTTCGCCTCAGAGGAGATTATGAACGCATTAAAAGGGATAGATAAGCCTACTGTGGCTGTTATAAGAGAAAGAGCTATATCTGGGGCTTACCTTATAGCATCAGCAACTGACAGGATATTTGCCAGCGAGTTTTCGGATATTGGAGGAATTGGAGTGACTATGTCTTATTTGGATTATTCTCGGCAAAATGAACAGGACGGTATAACTTATCAGCAAATATCTTCCGGTAAATTTAAGGACTCGGGCGATCCTGATAAACCATTAACCCACGAGGAGTACGAATATTTTATGCGGGATGCCAAAATAATGCATGAAGCCCTTGTAAGGATTGTGGTAACAAATAGAAATTTAGATGTTGAAAAAGTTGTAGAATTGACCGATGGCTCTTCAATGCTCGGCGAGATGGCAAGAGAAAACGGTCTTATTGATGAAATAGGTGATTCAAATAGCGCGCTAAGTTGGCTGATTGGGGATTAGCTATAATATAGGAGTATAAGTCGTAGAAAAGTTTAGAAATTAGTGATAAAGTAAAGTTAACAATTAAGTAATTGCCTAACCCCTATGTGAAAGCATAGGGTATGGCACAAAGTCAGAAGATGCATAAAGATCCCATCATAGGGTCGCATCTTCTGCCATATCGGGAAACTGATATGAGAGATTTCGGTCTCTACCTGTGGTGGGCTTTTTGTTACTAAAATAATCATCAATAAAATAAATATATGAAAGAACAAGAAATTATTAAAATTGAAAATGAAATACTTGAAAAGGTAGAAAAGCAGGTAGAAGGCATTGATTCAAAAAGGGCTAAAAAAATCATAGAAGAGGAAGTTAGAAATAGGGGCTATTTAAAGGAAGATTGGCATATTTTTGGTGCTACAGAAAGAATTAAAGAAATGATTGATGAAAACAATGCGAAGAAATATAAACCAGAAAAGTTAAAACCAGCAGGAAAGCTTTTGATAGTATCCTTAATGGTCGTCGGGTTTTTTGGGATGCTGTTAAGTTTTAATATAGATAACGCTACATTGAAAGGAGGACTACTCTTTGTTTCATTTAGCCTTATAGCATATCCAATTAAAATGTGGTGGGATTCTATTGTTTCAAGAGAATAGTTATCTTTCAAGATTATGGATTTTGTATATATAATCAAATTTATTTTTGTTTCACTTATTCTGATAAATATAGGAGCTGTCCTGAGCGGATTGATTATATCAGCAATTAATAGGTTTGCGATAAGCGTAATTAAGAGTCACAAATCATTGCTTCCGTTCATCATTGGGGTTGCTGAGATTTTGGGTAGTTTTTTATTTGTTTTTCTTGTTGCGCTCGTCTTTGGTTTCATAAAGATGGGCGGAAGTATTTATGTAATAATTTTTTACACTATATTGTTGTTAAACAATGATATAGGTAGAATAAGTAATATTAAAAAAGATAGATCTCCGGTATGGCTTTTAATGAAACTAAATGGTGAGGAGGATTCATACGATAAAAAAAATGATCTTAAAAAGGAATTTTTTGCATTATTCGGTGGACTTGTAGGGCTATTTTTAGGAGTTATTTATTATTTTTAAAATCAATGGATATGGAGCCAAAAATAAGTAAATTCAGAGCTTTAGTAGAAAAAAAGAAACTGGTTTTTAAGGAAAGAGTATTGAAAGAATTGCAAAAGCAACGAGGGAACTTACAGAAAAATAAGTTCTTGGGAGATTTAAAGAAACCTAGCAAAAAGAAGCCGTAAATATTAGATAAAATATGGCGCAGATTTCAGACGAATCAATTTTAGAATTACAAAAAACTTTATACCAAAAATTATGGCGTAGAGCCTCTCAGATGAAGAGGCGCTGAGACAGGCAACGAGTTTGTTACGTATGGTTGAGCTTGTATATAAACAGATAACTTTTGAGGAATATGAAAACCTTCAAAAAAGACGAAAAGAATCAAACCACAACAAAAAGACGATTGGGAGATGAGGCGTGGCAAAATTGGTTGGGTTTTTGGAATTTGATTTTACAAGAGAATATAAAACAAAACCCTCACTTATACAAAAAACCAAATAAAACCCGCCGAAAGTCCTAAAAGATTATCTGTGGATAAAATTGGTTGTTAGAGACTTGATTTTAAAATAAAGCTATGATAGGATAAATATAGTTAAAAATTTGAACGGGAATAGAAGACACTTTGTGTCGCCCGTTTATATATAGGAATTTTAAGAAGACGGACGCACAAAATGCGTTCGTTTTATTTTTATATAATTTAAGAACGGGAACATGATTGAAAAACTTTCAACGGCTTAAGAGCCCGCTAAGAAAAATATATCTAAATACAAAAGATCCTGATGTCGCAGGAGTGATTTTTGTATAACGAAAAAATTTAATTAATAAGCTACGATTCTATTTTGTGAGGAGTAGGTAGGTTTACCTCCGCTCTACTCCTTACTAAACAGCACCTGCGGAGGTTTATGGAAAAGAATTTAAAAGAGTTTGCGGTAAATTATATAAAAAATGGTATTGTCATCGTCCCCATCTATCATATAGACACATATCTAGATAAAAATGGAGAAGAAAAGAAAAAACCCTCCCTCCCATACTGGAAAAAAATTATTGAAAATCCTAAAACTGATTTGGAATTGGAAAGAAGTTTCTGTTTCGCCAAGGGCGTAGCCATAAAAACAGGCAAGATAAGCGACTTAACGGTTATAGATATTGATTGTAAAAACTTTTTAGAGTTGGATAAATTACCTCCAACATTTACAACTACCACAAGAAAAGGATTGCATAAGTGGTATAGATATACAGATAAAGTAACGCAAAATCAGAATCAAGCAAAAAATATTGATATTCGTTCTGATGGTGGACTTATATTTGCACCGCCAACAAAATATCAATTACTAGATGGGTCTTGGGCTGGTTATGAAATTATTGAAGACCTGCCATTCGCAGAATTTCCAGTTGATTGGTATTTAGATTATTTAAAGAGATGTCCTTTTCAAAAAGTAGAAGGAAAAAATAAGTCGGAAAAACCACAGGAGGCTTTTGATTATTCCTCTGCTTTACATGGCGTAGAGGACGGAGGAAGAAATAATTTAGCGGTCAGAACAATCGGACATTATTTGGGTGGAGCAAAGACTGAAGAAGATTTTAAAGTCGCCTGGGAGGCTACAAAGATATGGAATACGCAGAATAAGCCACCAATTGAAGAGTCTGAATTAAAGGAAAAGTTTAGTTATTATAAAAGTAAAGAAAAAACTAAAAACAATAAAAACACTGGAGATGTTTTTACAAGAATAGGACAAGCGAAAGCGTTTATAGAGAAACAACCTATCTATTATTCTCCGGAGGGCCTCTTGTGGGTTTGGAACTTTGATAGATACTGTTATGAACAAAAGGATGAGATTGCTTTATTAAATGGAATCCGCAAGGAAATGGGAGTCGAAACTGTTAACAGCAGACTTAAAGCAGAAATATTGACCGCCTTAAAACAGGTGGGCAGAGAACAAGCGCCGAAGATAAAACCAAAAGGATGGATACAATTTAATGATGTTTTAGTAAATCCAAAAACATTGGAACGAGTTAAGGCCGATTATACATACCTTTTAACTAATCCAATTCCGCATAAACTTGGGGAGTCAGAGGAAACACCAGAAATTGAAAAACTACTACGAGAATGGGTGGTTAAGGACGGCGTTCAAGATGAAAGCTATGTCCAAAGTTTATACGAATGTATCGCATATTCTTTAACGGACGACTTGTTTATGCAGAGAATAATTGCATTAACCGGTGGCGGGAGCAATGGGAAGGGAACATTTTTGCAGGTTATAGGGAGATTAAATGGTCGCGATAATTGTGTTTCCGTAGATATAAAAAAATTGACTAATAACAACTTTGCGATGAGTTCTATTTATAAAAAACTGGTGGCATTTGCGGGAGAGGTCGGATATGGAGATTTAACCAATACAAATGTTCTGAAAAAAATAACAGGGGAGGATTTGATTGAATATGAATTTAAGGGTAAAACCTCCTTCACTGATGACTGTGTAACAACTTTTTTTATAGCCACAAACAGCTTACCAACCTCTCCAGACAAATCGGTTGGATTTTACAGAAGATGGTTGGTTATAGATTTTCCAAACATCTTTGATATTAAGGCAGATATTCTTGCCGGGACTTCAGAACAAGAGTATGAAAACTTATGTCTTAAAAGCGTTAACATACTTGAAAAATTATACGAAACGCATAAATTCACAAATGAGGGTAATTATGTAGAAAGGGAACAAAAATATGAAGAGAGATCTAACCCAATGCCAACCTTTATAGAAGAAAACTGCGATGAAATACCGGGGGAAATTATTAAACTACAAGCATTTGGAAATAAGTTTAATCTTTGGTTAAAGTCGAAAAGATTGAGGGTTCTGAATATAAGGCAAGTAGGAAAACAGTTGAGAGATCTTGGTTATGAAACTGGTAAAAGGAAGCAACTAGAAGATTCATTTTCAGCCGTTTTAAATATGAAATTCAAACAAAAAACTACCGAAACTACCGAAACTACCGAGGGTTGAAGTCCCTCTCTTATATATAACCTAACCTTATATCTCGGTAGTTCTGGTAGTTCTAGTAGTTATTATTAGTAAAAACAGATTTAACGCTATAAAAAAAGCCTTTGAAATAAAAAATTATGGAAGAAACAATTAAAGACAGTAATCCACAAAATAGTAGCGTTTTTGTGGAGAGGAATGAGAAGGGCCAGTTTGTTGAGGGGCATAAGAAGCTTGGTGGCGCAACTATTGGCTCAAAATCCTTCACGACAAAAGTTAAAGATGCATTAGAAAAAATAGCAGAGTCAGAAGATGGACAAGAGATAACCTTTGAGCAACAGTTTATCCAAACCATTCTACATAAGGCAATCGTTGAACGAGACAGCTCTATTATAAAACTTGTCTGGAATTATTTGTCTGGGATGCCTCAAGTGTCCATAGAGCATTCAGGAAAACTTCAGCCTGGCTTGTCAGAAGAACAAAAACAGAAATTAGATCAATTATTATTGAAAAATAAACAAGATGATTAGATTTGTTTTGAAATGAGTATCAGCAAAAAACCTATAAAAATAATAATTGAACATTCAAAGGAAACAGTTAACTTTGCTGATTTTGTAAACGAGGTTATAGATTTTGAAGAAGAAGCGGGGGATTTAGATAGTAAACAAACCTCCCCCTTAAAAATCGAGGTAAATGCTATGGGAGACATTAAAAATAAATAAACGTTCGTTTGTTTATATATAAAAAGAAACTTTGACAAAGCCCTTTATCATTTGTTAAAATAAAGTTGTTGAAGACAATCGTAGTGAAAAGTATTTTATTTACAACAATAGAATATTAAAAGGGGCTGAAACACGGTTGTCTTCAACAAACAACTTTTCCGTTTCAGTCCCTTTTAGTTTGTAAAAAATATGAAAAACAAAAAATGCGTTATTTATATGAGGGTTTCTAAAAGCGATGAGAGTCAAAACCCCGAGAATCAAAAGGAGCCATTAAGAAAGATGGCTGAAATACTGGGATTAGAAATTGTAGGGGAATATTCAGATATGGCATCGGGCGGAAATTCAAATAGGCCACAATTTCAAAAGATGTTGAAAGATGCCAAAGAAAGAAAGTTTGATATTATATTGGTCTGGTCATTGGATAGATTTTCAAGGGAGGGAATTAGTAATACATTAGGCTATTTGGAAAAATTAGGAAAAAGCGGAGTTGCGTTAAAATCCTTGCAGGAAGGCTGGCTGGATACCTCTGATCAAGGAATGGGTAATTTGTTAATCGCAATTATGTCCTGGGTGGCCCAGCAGGAAAGACAGAGGATTTCAGAAAGAACGCGGGCGGGACTTCAAAGAGCAAAGGCCGGGGGCCAGTTATTAGGCAGGCCTAACGGAGCAAAAGATAAAGGCCGAAGAAAAAAATCAGGCTACCTATTAAGGTGGCAAAACAAAAAAGAATAAGTTTAATTTATGAGAAGAGTCGCCCTATATTGCAGGGTTTCAACAGATAATCAAGAAAAGGCTGAAACGATTGATAATCAACTGAGAGATTTGTATAAGGTTTACAACAAAGCCGACGTTGTTAAGGTATACAAAGACAACCCGGGCTCTGGTGCAGACCCGGATAGGGCGGGGCTTTGGGAGATGAGAAAGGATGCGCAGAAAAGGAAGTTTGATGTAATTGGGCTCTGGGCAAGCGATAGACTAGCCAGAGATGTTAAATTGGCTTTAATTTTGAGAGACGAGTTTAACGATTTTGGCATTAGCATTGAAGTGATGGGAAAAGAGAGAGACGACTCGGACTCTGGTAAACTATTAAGCATTATAGAGGCCGCAGTAGACGAAATGGAGAGGGGCAGAATCAAGAGAAGGTTTATCTCTGGCAGAGACAGGCGGTTATCCGAAGGAAAGCTAATTGGTTGCTATCCGCCCTACGGTTATACTCACGTGAAAAGGGATAAGGAAAAGGGGACTGACGCATATTTTAAAATCAACGAAAAAGAGGCAAGAATGGTAAGAAATATATTCAAGTGGTATTTGGAGTTGGAAAGCATATTCTTAGTTACCAAGAGGTTAAAACAAAAAGGAATAAAAACACGAGGCAAGAATAAAACTGGCGAACCAAATTTTTTCTTTTGCTCAACGGTAAGCAAGATATTGAGGAGGGAAGATTACATTGGCAACCATTATTTTGGGAAATCGTCCCCTTGTGTTGCTAAATTTCATATCCATAAAATAAGAAAACACAGATTAACCGGCAGAAGCAGGAATCCAAAATCAGAATGGAAGCTGATAAAAGTTCCCCCTATTATTGATGAAATAACCTTTAATAGGGTTCAGGCAATTTTACAAAAGAGAGCTAATCGTCGATTAAGAAAATCTATGTATAAATTTTTATGCTCGGGTTTGATAAGGTGCGTCAGGTGCCACAGGCTTTACGCAAGCAAAAATCAGCGCGATGGCAGGAGAAGGAAGGATTATTTTCTTTACAGGTGTCCGCAAGCGCACACAGCAAGCTTTAACGAGCCGGTTTGCAAGGCAAGGACAATGGCAGCCCATAAGTTAGATAATGCGGTTTGGCTATACGTTTCTACTTTGATAAAAGATAAAAAACGAATTGAAGAAAACGTCAGCCTTGCTAAAAGCAAAAGAGAAAGCGAGAGAATATCAAACCAGCAAATTTACGAAGAGCTATTGCTAGATAAAAAAGGATTGAAAATAAAAAAAAGCAGGTTGCTGGAATTATACTCTGAAGAAGCCCTTTCCAAAGAAGACTTAAAAATGAAAATTAGTGAATTTGAAGCAAGAGAAAAAGATATAGACGAACAGATAGCAGTAAAGAAAAGGGAATTGGAGGGAATAGAGAATATGAACGCCGTGGCAAAAGAGCTTGAAAGAATATGCGCGCTTTATCGGGGAAGATTGAGCAGGGCGTCTTTCGAATTAAAAAAGTATATTGTAAAAAAATGGGTTGAAGAAATAAATATTGAGGATGACGGTAGTGTAATTATAAAAATAAAAATACCGGAAGGGGAACCCGAAGACACAGAAAAAGACGGCGAGGTATTTTATGTTTCTGGTAAATCGCTGCAAAACACAGGAGCTCTGGAAATGGGCCTGAAATTTGAGGAGGTAATAAGACCTTAGATAGAATAAACTCGATTTACAATCGGGTTCTTTATTGTATTATTGATTTTTTGTCCCAAAAAAGGCAAAATGAGATAATAAAAAGATTATGGCAACTGAAATAGAATTTCGCGGACCATTAACGCAAATTGAGTTTGATAAAATGCTAATCTTCTTGAGAAAAGAAGCAGATTTTGTTAAACGGATGAAAAGAAAGACATTTGTATTTTTTAATAAAGATAAGACATTAGATTTGAAAGTAAGAACAACTGACGGGGTACCGGAGATAGTTCTCAAAAAGGGTTTTGCGGGCGCACGCAGGCGAGAGGAAATAATTATACCGCTCAAAACAAATTCAACAAAAGAGGCCGTAAGAATTTTTTCACTTTTGGGCCACAATAAAGGAATTATTGCCATAAGAGATAATTACATTTTTAACTATAAAAATATTGAGTTTGCTTTGGTCAAATGTCCGGGCGGATATTGTTTTTATGAAGCAGAATTAATTAATAATAAAAAAGTAAAAAATCCGGAAAAACATATTGAAGAGGTTTTAAAATCACTGAGTTTAAAGGCATGGTCTGAAAAAGAAGTGTATGACTTTATGATGTATTGCAAAAAGAATATCGATGAACACTTTGACTATAAAAACAAATGATAGATAAGGCGCAGGCTATTAAAATCGCTAAAGATTTTTTGGAGACAAAACTCGAAAAGGAAGAATGGTTTGCCAAGATAAAGCCGGCTATTAAGGCGTTTGTGCTATATGGCTCTGTGGCCAAAGAAACGGACAAGTCGGACTCTGATATAGATATTATGATGATCCTTCCCTTAGCTGAAGAAAAAGAACATACTAAGGGAGAATATTCTTATCAGTATAATGGGGTAGAAATAAATATTGTTTTGTGCTCAATTGAAAAATTGAGGAAGATTACTTCGGATAAAAAAGATATTTTTCAAAAAGAGATTTTTAGGAAATCAGAAATTTTATTGGATGCAGATGGAGAAGTTACTGGTTTGCTGAAAAAGATAAGTGAAATTAGCAACTACGCTTCTATTTTTATAGGAAAGACTGTGACGATAAAAATTGACCGGCCTATTAATTCAAAACATCCAAAACATGGCTTTACCTACGAAGTAAATTATGGTTTTGTGCCGAATACAAAAGCTCCGGACGGAGAAGAAATTGATGCGTATCTTCTAGGCATAAATGAGCCGGTAAAAGAGTTCACAGGAAAATGCATATCTATAATACATAGAATAGATGATGATGACGATAAATTGGTTATTGTTCCGGAAAATTATCATGAAATAAGCGATGAAGAAATTCTTGAGGCAGTTAATTTTCAAGAAAAGTGGTTTGATGCCGTAGTAGTTAGATAAAATGTATAATAATTTTATGGATAAAAGAGTTAGAGCAATAATTATTAAAGACAACAAAGTTTTAACAATAAAAAGAACCAAGCCCGAAGGCACCTTCTGGGTTTTTCCTGGCGGAGGCGTTGAAGAAGGGGAAACAAATGAAAAAGCCTTAATTAGAGAATGCGAAGAGGAGTTAGGCGTAGATATAGCGGGTGGTGATTTATTTTGGGAAATGGATTCTACTACCAAAAGAACGATCGGCCATAGAGAATATTTTTATCTTTGTGAAATAAAAGGTGGCAAGCTGGGCTCTGGCGACGGGCCAGAGTTTCAAAAAGATTCCCCATATATTGGCAAATATGATATTGAGTGGATTAATGTCAACGATTTGAAAAATATTGATTTGCGCCCGGCTGAAATAAAAAAATTAGTGGAAAAACTTTTGAAATCAAAATGAAATCTAAGGCAAGGTTTAACGGGTCCAATGAAGAACTATCAAAAATATTTGATTTGTATAAATTAAAGGTTTTGGGTGTACATCCCCTTGATGATGGCATAATAAACACGTCTTACCGCTTAGACGTAGGCAATGGTTCTAAGCTGGTGTTAAGAATTTACCAAAACGGAAACAAAACTAATGATTCCATTGATAAGGAGCTGGATTTTATGGATAGAATGAGAGATGCGGGCATTCCTATTCCTAAGGTTTTAAATAATAATCTTAGCGAGAAGCTAACAATTTTTAAAGATTTATCCCAACAAGAATGGCAAGCAATTGTTATGGAATTTGCAGAAGGGAGACACCTTAAACCGGATGATTTTGATATAATATCGGAATTTGCGGCTTATCAAGCAAAAATGCACCTGGCCTCCGCAAAGCTAGACAAAAAATCAGACAAGCCAGATTTTAAAGCAATGGTTGATTGGATGGATAAAGAATTTAATGAAGCAAAAACAAAATCTATATCTAAAGAGGTATCCGGCAAAGTGAAAGCGATATACAACGAATTAAAGCAAAATATAGAATTAAACTACAAAGAAATATTGGCCCTGCCATATGGAAATGTCCACTTGGATTATGATAGCGATAATGTGATTTTAAACAACGGCAAAATAAAAGCTATTTTAGATTTTGATGATATGTCTTGCCAGCCATTTATTTTGGATACCGCAAACTCGCTTTGGTGGTGGCTGTTTAAAAATGAAAGTAAAAACCATAAAACAATATTATCTGCTTATTTTAAGAGCTATAATAAAATAAGGGAAATTGCAGATGAGGAATATGAATTTTTCAGCTTGTTTTTAAGGATGCGGAACTTAACATTAATGTGTCTTCTTTATATAAACATTCCAGAAGAAGTAAGATACGAGAAAGTAAACCAGGGTATCGTTTTAGACCCATTATTAAAGCAAGTTGATAAACAATGAAGAAAATATTATTAGATGTAAAACCTTTTCAGGAAACTTTGAACGCGGATATGTGCGGACCAGCTTCGGTTAAAATAGTTTTGGACTATTATGGCATTGAAAAGTCAGAAGATGAGCTTGCCAAACTCTGTAGGCTTAAAAAGGGTTTGGGAATTGACGACAAAGGTATAAAAACTGTCGCAGAAAAACTCAGCTTTAAGATAAAGATTAAAAATAACAGCAGTTTCAAGGATATAGAAAAATGGCTTAGTAGGGACGTTCCTGTAATAGTGGACTGGTTTACGCGAGGCAGGACAGACTATGGCGACTCAAGCACAGCCGATGGCCATTATTCGGTGGTTATGGGTTTGGATGACGATTTTATATATCTTCAAGACCCGGAACTCGGTGCAATGAGAAAAATCATACGGAATGACTTTATGCGCGTTTGGTTTGATTTTAAAGGACAATATCTAAAACCAAAGGAATTAATTGTGCGACAGATTATTGCAATTTATAAATAAAAACTATTATGAAATTTTATTTATCATCATATAAGATTGGGAACGAAACAGATAAACTAAAAGCGCTCGCACCCGCAAACAAAAAGGCGGCATATATCCCCAACGCCCTTGATTACTCAACTGATTTAGAAAGACGCAAAGAAAGCGAAGAAAACGATATGGCGCAACTGAAAAATGTGGGGCTTGATGTTGAACAACTGGATCTGAGAGATTATTTTGGCAAGAAAGAGGATTTAAAAAAGAAGCTTGATGAGTTTGGCGTTATTTGGGCTAGAGGGGGAAATGTTTTTGTGCTTAGGCAGGCAATGAAGCTCAGCGGATTCGATACCATCCTAAAAGAGCTAATTGATAAAAAAGCCGATATGCTGTACGGAGGCTATAGTGCTGGCGTTTGTGTGTTGGCTCCGAGCTTGAAGGGTATGGATATAGTGGATGATGTTAATGCAAAACCATATGAAGATAAAGAAACCGTCTGGGAGGGCTTAAATATAATTGATTATGTTATAGAACCCCATTACAAATCTGAGCATCCTGAATCAGAGTTGGTAAATAAAGAGATAGAATATATGATAGACAACAAAATTTTGTTTAAAGCACTCCGAGACGGGGAAGTTATAACTATTGAATAAAATTTGCTAAAAACTGATTTTTCTGGTATACATAAATAAAGGCTATGATGCTGAAAACACAGCTGAGCCTAAGGAAGAAAGCCGAAAGGCAAGTAGAACCTTACGGGAGTTCCCGTCACAGAACCAATAGCTTTTAGGCTATGAGTAAAAAGCGAGGTGGCACCGCGGAAAGACCGCCCTTGCAAGGTTATCAATTTTTGGTAACTTCGTAAGGGCGTTTTTTATTAAAAGTAAAAAAAAGAATTATGGAAAGAATACTTATTAAGGATTTAAGACAAAAGACCGGCCAAGAGGTTGTAATTTTCGGCTGGGTGCAAACAATACGCGACCAAGGAAGCATAAAGTTTCTTGTGATTCGCGACATAACCGGAACAATTCAGACAGTTGTTTTAAAAGAGAACAAAGAAGCTTTTGAAATAGCTGAAAAATTAACCACAGAATCAGTGGTTGAAATTACCGGAGAAGTTAAAGAAGAAAAACAAGCACCTGATGGTATTGAGATAAAAATAATGGAAATAAAAGTTTTGTCGTTGGCAGATCCCGGACTTCCAATCCAGGTTGTAGAAAAAAGCAGTAATGAAGCTGAACAGCAGATCAGGCTTGATTGGCGTTGGATAGATTTAAGAAAACCAGAGAAGGCATTGATTTTCAAGGTTTGGACAGAAATGGAACAAGCCTTCAGGAATTATTGTATTTCAAATAACTACATAGAAATCCACTCTCCAAAAACTTTGATTACTTCAACCGAATCCGGTTCAGAACTTTTTGAAGTAAAATATTTTGGTAAAAAAGCATATCTTGCCCAGTCGCCGCAATTATACAAGCAAATGGCAATGGCAGCAGGATTTGAAAAGGTTTTTGAAGTAGGGCCCGTTTTCAGAGCAAACCCATCCTTTACCTCAAGGCATGATACTGAATTTACAATGTATGATGTTGAAATGTCATTTATTGATTCACACCAACAACTAATGGCGGAAGAGGAAAAAATGATGGTTACCATTTTCTCTGCGATTAAAGAAAAGTACGGCGAAGACATCAAAAAATCTTACGGACAGGAAATAACGGTTCCAAAAATTCCGTTTCCAAAATTAACATTAAGAGAAGCAAAGGAAATATTGAAAACATTGAATGTTCCAAGTGAAAGGGGAGAAGATTTAAGTCCGGAAGAAGAGAAGGCAATTTCTCAATACATTAAAGAAAAAGAGGGACATGATTTTGTTTTTATTCACGAATGGCCGGCATCGGTCAGAGCTTTTTATAGTATGAGATTAAAAAGCGATCCAACGCTAACTAAAAGTTTTGACTTACTATATAAAGGATTGGAGGTGACGAGCGGAGCGCAAAGAGAGCACAGATATGAGCAATTAGAAAAACAAATTAAAGAAAAGGGCTTAAAAATTGAACCTTTTGAGAGCTACTTAAACTTTTTCAAATACGGCTGTCCTCCACATGGCGGTTTTGCTCCTGGTCCGTCAAGAATTCTAATGAAAATTTTTGGATTAAGTAATGTCAGAGAAGTGACTTTTCTTTACAGAGGAGTTAATAGATTAACTCCTTAAAGGTTAAATTTATTGCAGAATGTTGCATTTTTTATTAGTATGTTGTATAAAATAATGTAGTTTAACCTAAAAAAATGCTCAATGGCCGATACATCCTATAAGCTTAAATATATAAATGATGACTTCCAGGTAACGGAGGTGTCTTTGATGCCGGACATAACTCTTAAAAGGCCGTTCAAATATAGTTATGTTTGGATTCAAAAATCTGCTTTTACCACATTCGAAGTTTTAGAGAAAATTAAAGATTTTTTTAATCTGAAATTTGACGATGTTCGAAGCCAGGGGCTGAAAGATGAAGACGCAATTACTGAGCAACTCATCTCTATCAAGAGAGTTTTAACCGATAAAGATATCGCAGTTTTTAATAAAAAGCATAAATTCAAAAATAAGTTTTCCCGGATAAAAAATATAGTCGGCTACGGAAGGGAACCTGTAAAGGAGAGAGAACTCCATGGCAACTCTTTCAGGATTGTGATAAGAAATTTAGAAAAAACTTTGGCCGATAATTTTTTAAGCTACATTTTAAATAACAAATATCTTTATTTTGTTAATTATTATGACAATCAGCGGTTCGGTATGCCAGGTGGTCCTTATAATACACACTTGATTGGTAAGGCTATCGTAGAGAACGATTGGAAGCAAGCCTACGAACAGATGAAAATTACTAGTAACGTTTATTCTGATGCCGCAACAAAAAAAGGAGATTTTGCTGATTTTAAAGAAATATTTAAATCCATTAGCCCTAAGAAGATTGCTTTCTTTGTTTCTGCTTATGATAGCTTTTTGTGGAATAATCAAGCTTCATTAACAGTGAGAGAAAACACAAAAAGCAAGTGCCATTTATTTGAAAACGTAGGAGAACTATACTTACCGATTGACCATTTATCTCAATGTCCGTCTATCTGCGAGGTTGATGGTTTTGACTTTCTGACTGAAAAATTTTCGGTTCAACCCATGGTATACAAAAGAAACCTTGTAATTGCGACTATCGTCTATACCAGCCAACCAGAGATTGATGAGCTTCATAAGGGTAAAAAGAAGATAACTGTTTCATTTTTCTTACCAACAGGCAGTTATGCTACAATGATAATAAAACAGATATTTTTAAGATTACAAGATAAATAAACTTATGGATAAAAAAATTGAAGTTGAAATACGCGGACCTTTGTCAAAAGAAAAATTTGAAAATTTAATAAGCTTTTTTGAAAGCAAGGGAAAAAAAATAACAGATAAGAACAGGATTTTGATTGATTACTCCACTTTTTTAGAAGGCGGTATTAAAAACAGGCAAAAAGACATACGATTGCGGATAACTAACGGCATCCCCGAGATTATTGTTAAAATTGGTAAATGGGGTGGAACCGAACATCGTAAAGAGCTTTCTGTTTTTACTAAGCCGGGTGAGTTTGATACGCTAGTTGAAATTTTTGCAGCGCTCGGTTTTAACAAGGGAGCGTTATGTGTAAGAAAAAGCAAGGTTTATGAATACAAAGGCATTGAATTTGCGTTAGTGGAAGTGCCGGGACACAGCTATTATTACGAAGCCGAAAAAATGGCGGACGAAAAAGAAGATGCCAATAATATAATTAGTGAAATTAAAAATGTTTGTAAGTATCTTGGACTTGAAGTATTTGATAAGAAACAATTTTTTGACTATGTTGAGCTTCTGAATAAAGAAGCCAATGAAATTTTTGATTACTCCACTTATACTCCAAACTATTTTAAAAATAGATTTAGTCTCTAAAATAAAAAAAACGAGCGACTGGTCTTGGACCCGTGCTCGTTGGCGATGAGTTGTTCAGGACGGTTTCACCCATGAAGACCTCTTGCAAAGACTTTTCCCTGGATAATCTTATGCGCGGGTCTGTTATGGATGATGGCGTGCCTAGCAAATTGTTGTCCACAGTGGGGGCATTTAAGATCACCCTTGGTGTGGTCATCGATTATCATGTCTACGTAACACTTGATGAGTGTTCCTAGACCTACTTTTCTGTAGCGGTAAAGCAGTGTATTGCATTTACTGCAATACACAGTGATAACGCAGGTTTTTCCTTTCTTTTTGCTCATATTGACCTCCTTAAAATGATGCCTTGATGGCATTGAATTTTGGAGGACATACTCCGACGCATGCATTGCACGAATTGCAGTTATTTTTGATAACTGCCAATGCATTTTTGCCTGGCCGGCTTATCAACTCGAGAGCATCAAAGGCGCAAGCCTGGACGCAAGCTCCGCAACCGGTGCATTTTTCCTCAATCACAACCGGAGATGGCGAAGAAAACTGATGTTCGTTCGTTCTGTTTGCCACTATCCCTATCAGTTCTTCAGCCGAAGCGTATTGAGGATTTTCTGAGAGAAACTTCTGCAAGCCGATCGTAATCTGCTCAAAGACAAAAGGTCCTTTGAGTGCGGGTGCGGTGTAGAGCTGAACTGCTGAAGCGCCAGCCATAAGCATTTGGATCACGTGGTCGGCTGTGAAAATTCCTCCACATCCGACTATTGGAATAGCAAGCGTTTGAGAAAGCTGATATATACACCATAAGGCGATAGGGAAAATTGCTCTTCCCGTAACTCCTCCGCCGCCACCCTTGATTCCAAGTTTCGGCTTGGCGGTTTTGGTGTCAATCAACATTCCCGGGCCGATGCTGTTTGTGCAGACAATTGCATCGGCGCCAAGCTCTTCGGCTTGCTTTGCCATCGCAAGCAGAAGATTGGAATACGACAGTTTTATCCAGATCGGCGTTGCTGTAACGCCGCGGATTTTTTTCATCAACTGTCGCAGGTGAACTAGATCGACATTCAGGTTGCCGTGCAATGTTCCCGAGTGCGAGCAGGAGACATTAACTTCGTAAGCGCCGACATCAATCTCGTCAAAATTCCGAATCAAGTCGCAGCAACCTTCTAAATTGCGGCCACTCAGTGAAATGATAATTTGGCAACCAGTGGACTTGACCTGGTTCACACCGTGATCCCGCCAATCTGTCCATGGCTTTTCGTTTCCCCATTCGCAGTTGAGCATGCTGTCCTGACTAAAAACTGCATAGCGTGGCGCCGGAATATTGGCTCGTTCGGGCGGAGTGTGCAGTCTGAGCGAACGCGTGACCATTCCCGAACATCCATGCAGTTGTGCTTTCAGGAAGAATTCGGGAGTTTCAGTGATGTATCCCGAAGCCAGTAATAATGGCGTCTGTAATGTTACGCTGCCGATGCGCGTGTTAAGTGACATGATTTTTGTCCTTTCTGGTTAGGTGCGGGGTTAAAGTTACAAGCACTTGGTCAAAAATCGAAGATTCTGAAACTTCGGCAACTTCGATCACTGTTGCAAACAGCGGTTTGTGCCTCAGAATTGTTTCAATCTCAACCTTGGCCACAGCAACCCTTTGTTCTATCTCGGCTGTGATTTCTGTGTTTCTAATCACCGAAAGTCTTCTGCGCAGAAATGAGAGGTCAGAAGTTACAAGACCAATGGCGATAATCTCCGGGTTGATTTCCATCGCTAAGCTTAAATTGTCAGGATGAAATTCTGTCAGGCTAAATTGCTGACTTGGAAGCAAACTCTCTTTTTTCAGGCCGTAACGATGGCCGTAGAGATCCTGTATTAAGACAAGTTTTCCGGTTTCAACAAGCTTGTCGAATTCTGATATCGAAACCGAGATTCTGTTGCCGGCTTTTTCGTTCGGTCGAAGTGGGCGGGTTGTGAACCACGCCAATTCTTTAATGAACGGAAAAGCTTGCAATAACTGCTCTTTAATGAAGCCCTTACCGATTCCGGAGGGCCCGCTTAGCGAGATAATCATTGCGTCCTCCTTCATTTGGTTGTAAAGGAACTGTTAAACCTTGAAATAAGGTTTATATAACACTATGCCATATTTTTTTACTTATGGCAATTATTTTGAAATAAAATAAAAAAAGGATGACAGCCGTGTCATCCTTTGAGGTTTTAGAACCATGCTGCCGCGGGAAGATATGCTGCGTCAGCCGTGGCTTCAACTTCTTTCGTTCCTGCTTTTTTTCCAATCAGGCGAGGCACAACAACGAGTTCACCTCTCCTTTCCCGCAGGAATTTTACCACTGCCTGGTAAATTCCCACAGTGGCGGGAACAAGTCCCGTCTGGAAAATATGCAGTTCGCATCCCTTGCCCTTTTTGCTTTCCAGTTTCAACACATTCCACAGGTATTTGAACCTGATTTCCTTGAAGAGCTCTTCAAGCCGTTTATGCCTGACTAGGTCGACGAAATCGGCTAGGAAATGCGAAGTCTGCCTGAAAGCATAATCCTCCTGTTCGGCAGAGGACAGTCTGCGCTTGCTGATCATTACGTTTTGGATCAGATAGCCGTCGGTTACCAAATCCAGGGCAGCATGTCGCATGGAAATGGAGCCAACTCTCATCTGATACAGACCTTTAGGTTTTTGCCGTTTTGCGAGGCAGAAAAGCGGGAACGGCTGGCCCTCCGTGCCATCGCTGTAAACGATGCGAAGACTGACCTGATCCATTCTCCCTTTTTTGGAGAGATATTCCCTTATCGCTTCAATAAAAGTTTCATGGCGCAGGTAAGAAACAGCCAATGGTTCGCCGGTTCTCAGCGCTGATTGAATCTGTTGATGCGTCCTTGCAATCTCATGGTGCCTTTTAGCGGCGTAATTTGATAAATCAATGTCGTTAGGATCCACCGAAAAATGGAATTTAGAACTAACAGAGTAAGCTTTTGCTGTGGTGCGAGGCATCTTTGCAGTTTCTGAAGCTTCCGATTTTTCAAACGTGGACACAACAACGAGCCCGCCCTTGACTCCCTTCAAAATACCCCGGAGTTTTCTGTCCGCCTTTTTGGCGAACTTAGACATTTCGCTTGGCAGGACAAACGGAAGGATTATTCCGCTTTCAGATGCCACTGCATTCAGCAAGGTTTTGCTGTCCTGACCGTCGATTACAGCAATGATTTTAGCTTCGGCGTCCTGAACAGCAATTCTTTCCAGGCAGTTGCAATTAACCCTGAAGCGGATTCTTCCAAGCCTAAGGTCTATCTTTTTTTCAATCCAGTAAGCCGCACCTTCGGCATCCTGGACTGAGTAAAGAAGATCGGGCTTCTGCCAGCGTGTTTCCGGAATCTCAATCAACTGCAAGCGCAAAGGCGTTTTCCGCGAGGGGAACTGGCGTTTTCGACGTGCAGAAAACATTCTGTTCTCAACCTCGTCGTTAAGCAAATCCAGGCGGTACGGCGAAAAGAGAAGATAAACTCCCTTTTCCGCCATCAGTCTAGAATTGTTTTTCATGAACTCAGCGACTTTCATTCCGTATTTCAGGTCGCTGAATTCAAAGCTGGCAATCAGACAGCGGATCTTCGCTTGAGAGTTAGCCTGCTTTAACGATTTGAAGCCATCCTTGATCAATGCCAGGTCGTTCTCCTCTTGCGTGGTCTGGCGGGGTATTAAGTGAACCAACACCGGCTCATTAGCTTTCACTAAAACCGGATCGCTTCCTTTTGTCATCCAAGGCAGTGTGAAGTCCATGGCGGATTTCAGAAGCCAGAAACCTCCACAAGGCTCCAATTCACAGTCGGATTCCTCTCTTTCTTCCACTGAGAGGCCACCGGCAAGATCTGCAGAAACTTTGATTTTGAGCAAGTTCGCCAAGTAGGCTGACCTCGCCCAAGCCAAAGATTCTGTGTAGTAAAGCCGGTCTTCGGGGAGATCTGAACCGAGAAGAACTGCTTCCGGCCTCGAAGCGTTTTCAAAAAGCCAGACAGCCTCTTCTTTAGACCAGATTCCTGAGTAGATTACGTTCGCCAAAGTTTGCTTGTTAAGATACCCTTTCTTTTCAAGCTCATCAACTTTAGTCTGCAAATGTTTAGGCCATCCCAATGCGGCCCAAAAAAGATTAAGTCCGTCTTGGTGTGAAATCACGCCTTGTTCGGACTGGCTCAGCAGAATGGAATTTTCCTCTGCAAAGTCAACAAGCTCCTGCGGGACGGGGCAATCAGTCCTTCCATGTCCGCTGTGGATGATTCTGCCGGTTTTTTCACTCTCTTTGACATCTCTGGTAAAGGCCAGCGCCAGAGAACCAGTCAGTGAATTGGCTTCAGAAAGCACAGCTATCGCAAGGTTGCGTATTGCCTGGCCTTTGGCATATCCCGCCAAGTCTCCAGACCAGAAAGCGTCAACTTCAAGACATCCGAGTTGATAATTATATCTGAAGGCCGTAATGCCCACAACATAATCAGCAACCCTGAAAATCCTTGCGTGCCAATCATGCGGACGCACGTGCACATGTTTTACATCTTTCCCGCCCTTGTGGCTGAACTTCGGAAGGTTTACTCCTTTTTCTTCCAATTTCTTCTGAACCCATTCGGCAAAATCAAATTCGTCTTTCGCCGAGTTGCGCCATTCTTCGTGGCACTGCTGACAGGCGAGTGGCTTTACGCGTTCCTGTTTTCCGCAGACCGGGCATTTCTGTCCGAATTTCTGCTCAATTTCCTTTTCCAGGGCAAACCGTCTGACTTCGTTTTTCCGGTTTCGGATCCTCTGTTTAGCAATGGTAAACTTCTTACTTTGATTTTCTTGATCTTTTAAGTAAGTAATCCATTCGCTAAATGTGCCTGGATCATGTTTAACAGGATCGTTTTGCTGGTTGATATCCAAAATCATTACCAGCGGGGCGTCGTCCTTCGGGCTGTCCGATAAATCCATGCATAAAGCCATTTGCTTGCCAGTGCTCAAATCTGTTGAGAAACAAACAGGAAAGAACTTTTTGGCGACTATGTCGGGGCGTTTTATGCGTAGAAACTCCGTAGCCTCAACAACCGAGATCTCTTGCTCTTGTTTCTTTGTTTCAGATACTGGCTTAACAAAAGAAACAAAATGGGCAACATAAAACTCGCCCGTTTCGCGCTTGAGAAGGTGAAGGTCTACTCTTAATTCTCCTCCCTTAAAACTTTTCAATTGTTCTTTATTTGTCGGATTGCAATACTTGCAGTTGTCTAAACTGCAAAGTCCTACTATCCTGCCCTCATAGTTGCTGATCCATGCAAATCTTCCTCGGCGCAGATCGCCTGGCCAGAATCGTAGAATGGTTCCTCGCTCAGGCTCCTTTTCCGTCTTTTCTGCTCTTTCCAGAATTCCAAGAATCGCATATCCCGCGACTCTCGCAGTTCCTCGTTCAAGTAGAAACTGGCGGTAGGACTTGGAAAAACGAATACCGTACTTCATAAGGAAGATACCCTCTAATGCCCTGATTTCTGCCTTTCGTTCTTTACTTTTTTCAGAAACGTTCATCGTATATCTCCTATTAAGTTTTCAAGGTTCAATCGGTTTCAAACGATAGTTCAAGATACACTATATTTTGCATTATTGTCAAGCAAATAAGGTAATAGTAAAAAAATAGGCAACCTAGATAGATTGCCTTGATGAGAGAGTGGGGAGTTGTCCTACTCTTTTTTTTGAGCGCCGATAGAGTAGCCACCAATATCTCCTGCGTGCCACTTTACCCAATCCCACATCGCTTCTAGAAACTGTGGATCTCCTGGTCTTTGAGATTTAGCCCAGGTACTATGACGTCCGAGTTCCTTGTCTTCCTCCTGGGCCTCTTTGGGTCCTGAGGTACGAAGAATAAAAACGGGGGGCTCGTTGGGAGCATCAGGGTCGTATATTGCATCCAGTAAGCCCTTCTTCACCTGTGGATCGTCCGTTTCCACTATCACTTTCTTCTTTTCGTCGACATAGATGGTGGCCAAGTTCTCCTTGCGCTGGCCATTTTTTATGCCGTAAAGGATTAACTTTTTCATAGATTTTCAGGTTGTCTTTGTTTCTGTCATCGTAGCACTCCTTTCTTGGTGAATCAAGAGTTTCCTTAAATTCCAAGGAATTTGGAGAACTTTTCCATATGCTCCATCTTTTCCCTGATGAATTCGTACTTTTCTTTACTGTGATCCTTTAACTCGTCAGGGCTGAGCATAAACTTGGCGCCTGCTTCGCAGAAGGCCTCGTCGAAGCGAGCGTCTTCGCTAACTTTCTGTTCGGCGTATTCAGTGACTTCCTCCTTGCCGGCCATTCTTTCCGCAATACAGATCTCAGTCCACGCATCTTTGTCTTCTTGGGTGGCAATTCCCATCTCCCATACCGTATGGAAGTTGCCATGGTATTGGCTATGGGATTCTTCCCCTTTGAGTTTTTCTTGCTGTCGGGGAGTGAGATTTTCCTCGTTCTTTCCAAAAAACATTTCGGCTTCATGCTTATGAACGAATACTGCTGCCTTGTCTATAACCACATCCCAGTGCTCAAGAGTGTATTCCATTTCACCCGAAGGCGTCATTGCACCGTCTTTTAACTGATCGGTGTATCTGACCTCTTTGGTAATTTGGTTGATGATAGCCGGCAAACTCTGCTGAATGCGTAGAGCCTCTTCATTGGAGCGCTTGCTAGCGTCAAACCCTCGAATTGTAACTGAGCGGTCTTCGCCAGTTTTTAGTTCTACCCATCGGCTTACCCTTTCTTGATAAGCTGGGTCTTTTGTTTCCCTCTCGGCCCTCTCATGGGCCATATCGTCTCGCCCAACTGATTCTAATGCCCTTTGATAATCTTCCTTTACAGGTTGGATCGCAGGCATTTCCGCCTCGATTATGCCTGTTGGCAAACCCCAAGTTGCGTTTTCCGCTTCGTCTAGCAGTTGCTGATCTTCGTCGCTATAATCTTTTTGGCATTCAGTGCCCATCGTATAATCTCCTCATTAATGGAAGTATTCAATTGTCAATTCGAGAACGATTCTCGATGCTGGCTTTACATTATAAGAAGTTATTTATTTTGTCAAATTTTTAGAAAAAACAAAAAGCCCCTATGACACACTTGCGTCATAGGGGCAGAAGGATTCAACATGGCCTTCGAGACCGTTCTTCGGAGTCGTGCAGTATCTCTTCGTGGTAGCCGCAGAAACATTCCCCAAGTGGTGATCCGCAATAAGGACAAAGACCATTTCTTTCGCAATGCTCATCATGAGCATAATCGTCCTCGTATCCGTAGTCAGCATCCTTCTGTTCGTCATGGCTTGCGTCACTGACCTCTACTTCGGACGGCTTGTGCAAAGTAGTGTTTACGCAGTACAGTATACCGTTCAGCAAATGCCTAATTGACTTTAGGAAGCCCCGAGGATTACGAAGTGTTCCGTCGAAGTCGCTCTGGAAGATGATAACGACTTCTGTCCCATGAATTCTCTTGGTGCCTTGAACGGGTTTGGCAACAATGCAGTTGCCTTTAATTTTAGGTGATGCCTCGATGCACTTTTTTGCGTCGTCAACATCGCCCAAAATTATAATCCCAGTTGCCATAAAAGTGGCTGACTATTACAATAGATTTATTAGAGATTTTGATTTTGCCATTAATGGGTCATTTCGGCAAGTATATGCCATAGCAAGCAACGGATCCAAAACATCGGCTCGCGCTTTTATGGATTTCTGTAAAAAGGTAAATATACCATTGAAAGAAGTTGACCCAAATTTATATTTTAAAAAAGATTCTGTGGAAGCTGCCTTTTTAACGGAGGAATGCAGTTTTGATTTTGCTAAAATTCGAAATTATCTTGTGGACAAAATTAAATGTTTAGCCACATTTTATTACGGCACAAGTATTAAAGAAGTTAAAAAAAATAATTTGTTATATGTAGTTACTTTAGACAATGGACTTAATTTATCAGCGCCCCTTGTAATTAACGCTTCTTATGCGGGAATCAACGAAGTGATAGATAAATTCAGCTGCGATTTTTTTGATTTAAAATATGAATTGTGTGAAATGGTTTTCTGTGAAGTTTCCAAGGAATTAAAAAATTTAGGAATTACTGTGATGGATGGAGATTTCTTTTCTGTAATGCCATTTGGTGACTCTGGTGTACATGTATTAACTTCTGTTGGTCACACTCCACATGCCGTCTCTTATAGCAAGTTTCCAAATTTTAGAAATAATGCCAAGCGATCGATGTGCAAGATGCACGAGGTTCGTAAATGCATTGTTTGCGCGCAGAATTTAAAATCAGCATGGGGGAAAATGCATGCTTTGAGTAGGTCATTCTTAAAAGAGGATTTAAAAATTAAGTATACGGGTTCTAAATTTGAAATGAAGGCAATATTGAGAGATTCTGAAAATGATGATTCTAGACCAACTATTATTAAGCAACACACAACCAGCCCGACCTTTATAAGCGTTTTGTCTGGGAAGATAAGTACAATTTACGATTTAGAAAAAATTTGTGATCAGTACAATCAGTTTGATTGTTTAGAAATTAAATCCACCAAAAAATCCTCTATAATATTCGAATAAAATTTTTCGATAGTTCTTCGAACCGAATTTTCGATGATCTGACTAACTATTTTAGAGGTTATTTCGTCAATGAAGCTTTTTTATTACATATAAAGTGATATAATGTAAAAAGAGTAAAATAAGAGAAAAAACTATGAAGAATAAAAAAATATTAGTGGGTGTAACCGGCGGAATCGCCGCCTATAAAACATGTTCTTTGGTTAATATGCTTTTAAAAGAGGGAGCAGATGTTAAGGTTATTATGACTCATGGGGCAACTAATTTTGTGACTCCAATGACTTTTCAGTCTTTGACCAATCACCAGGTTTATCTTGATATGTGGAAGACATATAATAAGGAGGAAGTAGAGCATATTTCTCTGGCGCAGTGGGCAGATTTGGTTATCATATCTCCGGCTACGGCCAACATAATCGGTAAAATTGCCCATGGAATTGCTGACAATCTTTTGACAACAGTTGTTATGGCCACGCCAAAGGAAACTCCCGTTTTAATTGCTTCGGCCATGAATACAAATATGTGGGAGAATCCTATTGTTCAAAAAAACGTAGAAAGCTTGAGGGAGGACAAAAAATATTCGTTTACGGGCACTAGAGAAGGAGTGCTGGCTTGCCGAGATGAAGGTGCCGGGAAAATAGCTGATAATGAAGATATTTTGAAAAAAGCGAAGGAGATATTGGCTAAAAGAAAATAATTTATGCCAGAGGAAATTAAAGACTTTTTGCAGGAAACAAAATTTTGCAATTTTTCAGATAAGAGTATCCAGAATTTGGCTGATGAAATTGCAAAAAATTGTAAAGATGATAAGGAATTTGCGGTTACCGCATTTTATTGGGTTCGCGATGACATTTTGTATAGAGTAGGTGATTGGCGTAGAAAAGCATCAGAAACTCTTTTAGAGAAAGAGGGTACCTGTACAAATAAAGCCAACCTACTAGTGGCCCTATTAAGATATAGAAAAGTGTCAGCCGCCTACGGAGTAATGAAGGTTTATGGGCAAAAATACTTGGGTCCAATATCTTTACCTATGTTTAAAAAATTTATAGGAAAAATTTCAACTCATATTTACCCTTTAGTTTATTTGAAGGGCGAGTGGATAAAATGCGACCCTTCAGATGATAAAGAATTTTGTGAGAACACTAGTTATTTTAATCCAACGACAAAGATGGTAGAGTGGGATGGCGTTACAGACGCAGTTTTAAATCTTGATAAAAATGATATTATAAAAGAAGAATTTCCGATAGTGAATATTGACCCTTGGATGGCTAAAAGAGTTAAAAATGCAAGAGGAACCCCCCTTAAGGTTGCCAATATTTATGTTAGGTTTGCCAGAAAAAATAAAACAAGGGTATTAAGCATTGAAGAGTTAGAAATATTATTTAAAAAATACTTAAAAAAGCAATATCCATTTTATTTTTATTCTTTTCAAACACTTTCTTTTTTAAAATCTGTTCTAAATAAATGAAGAAAATTCTTAAAGGAAAAAAGATATTGATTACGGCTGGACCTGTTTGGGTCCCGATTGATAAGGTGAGAATCATTACTAGCATTTTTGGCGGAAGACTGGGTGTTATTATAGCTAAAAATGCGCAAGAAATGGGGGCGGACGTTTTATTAGTGTTGGGCCCTGGTAGAGTGAATACGCAAGACATAGCCGGACTGAAAGTGATTCGATTTAAATATTTTAAGGAACTTTTTGATTTAATGAGGAAGGAGGTGTCATCAAAAAAGTATAACGCCATAATCCATTCCGCCGCGGTTCCTGACTATATGCCAGAAAAAATATATAATAAAAAAATAAAATCTGGGAAAAAAAGTTTAACCATAAAATTAAAACCGACCGTTAAAATAGTAGATTATATCAAAAAGTGGGATCCGGCAGTTCTTCTTGTAAAATTTAAATTAGAGGTTAAAAAGCCGGAAAAAGAATTGTTAAAAATAGCTAAAAAAAGCATGGTGCGATCTATGGCTGATGTAATTGTAGCCAACGATCTTTTGAAAATGAAGGATAGGACGCATAAAGCTTTTATAATAAGTAAAGATGGATCTAAAAGGGTGAACAGCAAGGATTGTCTATCAAAAGAGCTGCTAAAAATTATTAGCTATGAAATTAACGCTTAACACATGCCTATAATTCTATATTTTTATGCGATAGGAATTTTGTTGGCAGGAGCCTTAAATACTCTTTTCGGATTTTCCGTATATATAAAAAATAGAAAAAATATTTCCAGTATCACATATGCCTTACTTTCAGTAGCCTTTGCTGTTTGGTGTTATTCCTGGTTTGCGATGTTATTGGTGAACAATAACGAACAGCTTGCTTTATTTTTCGCTAGATTACTTAATTTCGGTGCCGTTTTTATACCGGCTTTTTATTTCCATTGGGTAATTTCCATTCTCGGAAAAGAAAAAGAAAATAAAGGGAATATTTTGGCGTGCTATGTAATTACGATATTTTTTGCTGTTTTGAGCTGGTCGTCTCTCTACGTTTCAGGAGTTCATTCTGTTTTGTTCTTTCCTTATTGGCCGACAGCTGGTTTTATTTACATTTTTTATTTAATATTTGGATATTTGGCTTTTCCAGGATATGGGGTTTTTTTACTTTTTAAAACTCTTCGTAATCTGGACAAAAAAGACATTTCTAGAAGAAACCAAATCAGATATGTTATTTGGGGGACCTTTATGGGATTTGGCGGCGGTGCACTGAATTTTTTACTTATGTATAATATCAATCCCTTTGGTCCATTTTTTGAAGCAGGAATTTTTATTGTTTTATTAGCTTTTGTGCCGTTTGCCGTACCTCTGGCTTATGCAACTATGAAATATCACCTTATGAACATAAAGCTTGTTCTTACGGAAGTGGTGGCGGGATTGGTATCCATAACGCTTTTAATAGATTTTGTGTTTTCTATTTTCAATTCGGCTAATCCGCTAGTAATACTTTTGAAACTAGTAATCTTTGTAATTTTCAGTTATTTTGGCATAGTGTTGATTAGGAGTGTTTTAAGAGAGATAGAACAAAGAGAGAAAATAGAAAAAATGGCAAAAGAAGTTGAGCGATCTTATGAGGTTGAAAAACAGGCGCACGAGATTGCAAGTAAGGCAAACGAGGAGCTGAAGAATTTGGATAAGGTTAAGAACCAATTTCTCGCACAGACACAGCATGATTTGAAGACTCCCCTTACTTCAATTAGGGGATACTGCGACCTGATGATAGGAGGCGTTTTTGGCAAGCAATCTGAAAAAACAGTTGAAACACTTGAGAAAATAAACCTTATTGTGGAGGATAAGATAAGGGACGTAAATAATTTTTTGGACGTTACGCAGTTTCGGCTTGGAAAAGGTACGGTGGATTTGAAACCTGGTATTGAGCTACAGACCATACTCATGGAAATAATGGAGGCGCTTAAATTCAAATCTGAGCACGGGAAAATTTATTTGAAATTTGAAAAGCCTGAGAAAGAGTTTGTTGTAATGGCCGACCGTGAGAAATTGAAGGCAGCTATATTTAATATTGTTGATAATGCTATAAAATTCACCAAAGAAGGAGGGGTCAGCGTGAAGGTAGAAGGTTTTGGCGACGGCGTAAAAATAATTATATCAGATACCGGCATTGGCATACCGCAGGACAAAATAAAAAATATATTTGAAACTCAATTTGAAAGGGGAGAGCAGGCCCAAAAAACAGCTACTGGTAGTGGGATAGGGCTTTATTTATCCGGTCAGATTATCAAATTGCACAATGGGAAAGCTTGGGTAGAATCGGAAGGTGAAAATAAAGGCTCCACGTTTTATATTGAATTGCCGGCCAAATGATAGACATAGATAACTTCATAAAAGATCCTTCATCCTTTAAATTATTCAGGGGCGAAAATCTAAGCAATAGAAAGGGATTGTATTTCACTTTTGATGAAAAATGGGCAAAAAAATTTGGGAGTAATATGATAAGCGGATATCTTCCAAAAGACGCAAAAGTGAAAGAAATGACTAAACAGGATTTAGACGAGGCGTTAGGTAAGGGGTTTGTGTTAGAGGAGGAGGCCCTTAATTCGATATTCGAAAAAGGATATGACGCGATTATTACGGTAGATTCAAGGAACGATGATACAAATGTTATTGTAAATCCAAAACATATTGGCTTATTTCTGCCTTGCCTTTAACGACCTACATTACACAAAGAAGGTAAAAAGTAGAATTATTGTGCGACAAATAAACCCGAACCTCTGGCTCGGGTTTTTAGATAGGATATTGATTTGACAATCATTATTTATTTTGGTATAGTAATAACAGTTGACGTCAGGAGATTTTCTTGGCTGGACGCCCTTTGAAAAGTGATTTTCTATAAGAAAGGAGAGTCATGCAAAAGCCCACAATTGTGGCTTTGCGACCTAGTCAAGTGATTCCCTTCGGTAGGAGAGATCACCTCAGGGTTGCAGAAAGAAAAAAGGTTTGGGGATTTTTGAGGTCCCATGCCCGGCGGCTCTTCACTGAGCTGCTGAACCTTTTTTTCAATCACGACTGGATTTTTTGGATGATTGGATTGGTCAACAGAAAATTTAGTTTGATTGAGTCAATTTTTCTGGCTTATCCTGCCACCGACGACTACAGCGATGCTTATACTTATCGTTGGCGAGCACGGACAATGGAATGGACTCCAAGGCCGATTGGGTTTTTTTGGCAGAACGGAAAAATAGGAGTTAAGTTTGCTATTTCTGCCAACAATGGTCAATTCAGTGACCCTGCTAACAAAAACAGTCTTTGTTGTCTTGTGCAAAGGATGGAGAGGCTGAGAAGCCTATTCCGTGCTCGACGCAAATCTTTTGCCGGCATTCTTCCCGGAGTGCTCTTTATGCAAAGACTGGTTAGAGAAACGCCAGAGGCTGAAGTGACTGTGGAGATCGTGAGACAGGCGATTGAGAAGGTAAAAGCGCTCGAAGGATTGGGAGAAGATACGCCGGTCATTGTTTTGGGCGGGCGTGGATTTATCGGGCGAAAGGTTGTTGCATCTTTACCAGAAGACGTTGTCTACTGCGTGGATATAGCGGGGGGTAGTGGGAAAAGTTGCTGGCCCAGTCACCTTCGTGGTAAACCCGCGTTGCTGGTCAATGTCAGTTTGAACTCTGCGTTGGGTGAGTATGTCCACTTGCTGTGGCGCGGGGTGGTGGTTGTCAACGAGGTCTATCCAGAGCCATCTAAAGAAATCGCTCAATGGCTGAAAGGCAAGGGTTGTCACTGCTATCACGTAGTGGGAGTCAAAGCAAGAGCACTGCCTTCGTTTCCCGGCGGGTATCAAGGAGGAATTCCTTGTTGCGCAGCTTGGCAATCGGAAAAGATGAAGGCTTTGTTCAAGCAAATAGTTTAGTAGGGGCTTTGTCACGGATTGACATAGCCCTTTTTTTATTTATATTGTATAATAAACAAAATGTTTTCTTTTTTATTTGATCCCATAAATATATCTCTGATTGCAACTGCTTTATTAAACCTCTTTTTAGGAGTGTTGATTTTTATTAGTGGAAGAAATAAGAGAATAAATGTTGTATATAGTTTAAATATTATAGCAATCATTAGCTGGGTGTTGGCTATGTTTTTTTATCGTTCCTCTCCAACAGAAACAAACCTGGTTTGGTGCACAATCCTTTATGTCACGCCAACTTTGATAGCTAGTAGTTTTTTATATTTTACATATATTTTTCCATCCCAAAAAGAGAAATATATCTGGTGGAGAGCCCTTTTAATTTTTGGCATAAACTCTGCAATAATAGTAATGGTGATTTGGCCCGGATTGATAATTAAAGCAGTTAATGTCAGGCCTGGGCTGGAAAAACAAATAATTTTTACTTCTTATTATTGGTTCTATTTTTTATATACGCTGTTATTCTTTTCTTTTGGATTTACGCGGCTTTTTATTAAATATTTAAAAAATAAAGGAATTGAGCGTTTGCAGATTATTTATTTAGTTATTGGTTATTCTTTGGCTGCCAACCTTGCATTTGGAACAAATTTAATAATGCCCTGGATGGGATACTTTTTTCTTAATTGGATGGGGCAAGTATTTACTTGTATAATGGTGGCTTTTACCGCCTATGCAATACTTAAATACCGCTTAATGGATATAAGGATTGTATTTAAAAAGGTCATTATTTATCTTGCCTCGGCGGGTTTTGTCTATGGGGCATTCTATTTTATAATTTGGATTTATAATAAATCATTTCAAGGAGTTTATACTAATGGTGCGTATCTTTTAGGGCTTCTTATCGCCCCGGTATTTGTGGTGCTTTTTATTTGGTTTAACAATAAAATTAAAAGTATAGCTAATAAATATCTATTTTCAAGTTTATATACACACCAGGAGACTATTGCTAAATTGACAGACGAACTTACCAACTCAATTGATTTCAGTAAAATAGTTGAATCTATTGTAAACAGCATAAAAGAGGCAATGCAATTAGATAGGGCGGGTATTCTGTTGATTGACCAAAGCGACGGGGTTATAAAATATAAAATTGCAAAAGTCATCGGTTTTAATGAAAACAATGGAATAAGCTTGGTGCAGGATAATTTTTTAACGCGGTACCTGCAAAAAAAGCAAAAACCGCTGGTTAGAGATGAACTTCAAATGATTGCAAAAGATTTAAACGATGCCCGTGAGCGTCAGAAGTTTTTTGGATTATCTGAAAATATGAAAAAGATTGAGGCGTCGCTGTGTTTGCCAATGGTGATCTCAAATAAACTGATTGGGATTATTGTTCTGGGAAGTAAGGTCTCTGGAGACGCATATACCAGTGAAGATTTATCACTTTTGAACACATTGTCAAAACAGGCGGCAATTGCCGTAGACAATGCGCGTTTATATAAAGAAGTTCAGGATTTTAGTAAAACGCTACAGCAAAAAGTAGACGAACAGACAAAAGAAATAAGGGGGCAGAAAGAAAAAATTGAAAAATCATACGAATTGGAAAAACGCGCTCACGATGAGTTGAAGCAATTAGACGAGGCCAAAACTCAGTTTATGCTAATAACTCAACATCACCTGAGAACACCGTTGTCTGTAAATATGGGGTTTTTAGATCTTCTGCTTCACAATAATTACGGTAAATTGTCGGTAAAAGTGAAGGGCGTGGTAAAAGAATTGAGCAAGTCTACACTAAAAGAGATAAAAATAGTAAACGAGCTTTTGAATGTTTCAAGTTATCAGTTAGGTAAAGAGGTTATGCATTTGGAGCCTAATGCCAATGTCAAAGTTTTGATGGAGGAAACGTTAAAAGACTTAAAGGTTGAAGCGAAAAAGAAGGGGATTTATTTAAAATTTAAAAAAGAGGGAAGTATTCCTAAAATTTCATTGGACAGGATAAAATTTAAATTGGCTTTTACAAATATAATAGATAATAGTATAAAATATACAAAAGAGGGTGGAGTCACTGTAACTCTAAAAACGAAAGGAGATAAATTGCTAATTTCAATAAAGGATACGGGTATGGGAATTCCAAAAGAGGCGATTCCAAATTTGTTTAACCAAACCTTCCGCAGAGGAGAAGAGGCTCAAAAAGTTTTTGCTGTCGGTAAAGGAATAGGTCTTTTTCTTTCCGGTAAGATTATTGAGGGCCACAAAGGCAAAATTTGGGCGGAATCAGATGGCGAAGGCAAGGGATCAACATTTAATATTGAACTTCCAATAAATAATTATCAATAATTATTAAGTTTTAATTTTATGGGAAAGGTAAAAAGTGTTTTGTGGGTAGAGGATGACCAAATGTTAATTGACCTCTATACCGAAATAATCAGGAATATGCCAGATTTTAGTGTTGAATTTATGAAGCTAGGAAAACCTGCCATAGATAGGATAAAAGAAATAGAAGCGGGCAAGGCAGAAAAACCAGATTTGGTTATGCTTGACCTTCTTTTGCCGGATATTAGTGGGGACAAAATACTGGAAGAAATAAAGAAAACACTATCAACAAAAGACGTTCCAGTATACATACTGACAAACTATGGAGGAGATCAAGTGGAAAACAAAATGACCAAAAAGTTAAATGCTGAGAAATATCTTATCAAAACCGAGTGGGGGCCAACAAAACTAATGTCGCTCATTAAAAAAGTGCTAAAATAGCCCAAATAAACAAACGATTTGCCCTAATCTTTGCTGTTGTGAGTTGTTTTTTTAATTGAAAAAAACAGCTGATTGTGTTATAATTTATAAAAGGGGGCTTAGTTTAATGGCAGAATCTTCCTCTCCAAAAGGAATGATGGGGGTTCGACTCCCTCAGCCCCCGCCTTTGCCTCGCTGAGAATAGGTAAATCTACATGCAAAAAAATAATAAAAATTTGAATTTTTCAGTCAACGATTTAATATTGTTTTGCATCCATTCTGTTGTTTTGGCCGACGAAAAGTGTAGTTTTGAAAGGTTGATAAAAGAGTGCTTTAGTTTGTTTCCCGATACTTTAAAATTTGAGAGATATCCCATATGGCCAGATTCTCGCAAGTTAGACAGACCCCTGCGTTTTTTGCGAAAGGAAAAACTAATAATTGGGGACCCCAAAACTTATTTTATGCTTACTAAGGAAGGCGAAAAGCGAGCAGCAGAAATTTTAAAGAAGTTAAGACAAGGAAAGCTTTTATAGGGTTAGAATTTTTTGAAATATTAGCATAGTAATAAATATATGGACTATAAAAGAAAAAAATTTGCTGGCATATCTTTTCATTTGCCCAAAAAAGATTTTTCTAAAACTTCTCCCAATTTTTTTAAAAAAGTTGCAAGTGCAATCGGATTTTTTATATTGGTGCTTTTTTTGATATTTTTCTTTGAGGTCTATATACCCGTAAATCCGACATCGCAAGAGACAGTTGCTTATACAGTTCTAAAAGGAATGGGGGACGAAGAGATTTCAAAAGAGTTAAAAGATTTGGGCGTAATCCGAAGTGTTTATTTTTTCAGGGCTTATACTCTTTTGTCTTTGCGACATTTGTCTTTACAGGCGGGAAAGTATAATTTGTCTCCTAAAATGTCTTCTTATCAAATTGTAAAAAAAATGTATAATGGTGACGTTATAAAAAGTACTCTTAGAATTTTAGAAGGTTGGAACATAGCACAGGTGGGAGAGTATTTAGAATCTAAAGAAGTATGTGCTAAGGACCAGTTTCTTGTTTTGACAGAAAAAGATTATTCTGATAATTTTGATTTTTTGAAGGACAAGCCAAAGGATGTGAGCCTGGAAGGATACATTTTTCCAGATACTTATGAAATTTCGGAAGGTGAAACCTGCGAGCACGTACTGAATATGATGCTCAATAATTTTTCTAAAAAACTGACGCCCGAACTAAAAGAGGAAATTGCAAGCCAAAGCAAAAGCATTTTTGATATAATAACAGCGGCCTCGATGATTGAAAAAGAAGTAAGAACATTAGACGATAAAAAAATTGTTTCAGGTATTTTGTGGAAAAGATTAAGTGTTGATATGCCTTTACAATTAGACGCAACAGTAAACTATGTTACAGGGAAAAGCGATGCTGGGGTGAAGATAAAGGATACAAAGATAGATTCCCCATATAATACTTATAAATATAAGGGCTTGCCCAAGGGGCCGATATCTAATCCTGGCATAGAATCGATAACAGCTGCAATTTATCCCGTAGCTTCAAAGTATTGGTTTTATTTATCTGATGGTATAACCCATTTCAGCGCAACGCTGGAAGAGCATAACATAGCCAAAGCAAAATATCTAAAATAAGACGCGGGCTTGACATAAGGGATGTTATAGATTAATATATATTTACATTATAAATAAAGCCATAGACAATGGGTTCTGAAAGGATAAATCCCATCGAGGCAAACCACTAGCTTTAGCTGGTGAATTGCTGTCTATGGAGACAGTTTTTTTAATTATAAACCGAGTAAAGGTGTTACTAACGTAAATGAGGGCCAGATGAATAATCATCTTAAATTACCCTCATTTCCGAAGTGAATCTCTTCGCTCCGCTCATCGATTCATGGCATTAACAAAAGAACAAAAGACAAAGCAAATAAACGACATAAAGGAAAAAGTTGCAAACCAAAAATCAATGGTTTTTGTTGACTTTAACAAAGTCCTTTCAAAGGATATGTTTTCTTTGAGAAAATCGCTTAAAGAGGCTGGCTGTAATCTTAAAATTGCTAAAAAAACATTGGTAAGAATTGCATTTGGGCAATCAAACATTTCTTTTTGGAATAAGATAAAAGCAGTTGTGCCCGGACAATTAGCACTAGTCCTGGGAATTGAAGACGAAATAGCTCCTGCAAGAATTTCAAACAAATTTGCAAAAGACCACGAAGGATTTAAAATTTTGGGAGGGATATTCGAAAACAGGTTTATTGAAAAAGAAAAGGTTTTGGAATTGGCTAATATACCTCCTAGAAACGAGCTTTTGGGCAGATTGGTCGGCTCTATTTTTAGCCCAATGTCAGGATTTGTAAGAGTTTTAGACAAAATAAAACAAAGTAAAGAAACAACAAACAATTAAAAAATAAAAGCGAGCAAGGTGTTACTAACGTAAATGAGGGCCAGATGAATAATCATCTTAAATTACCCTCATTTCCGAAGTGAATCTCTTCGCTCCGCTCATCGATTCATGGCAGAAGATACAAAATCAGAAGTTTCCGCCGACGTCAAAGACTCTGGCGAGACAAAGCAGGTGCCAGAAAAATTTCAAAAACTGGTAGCTGAAATAGAAAAAATGTCGATTGTAGAATTGGCAGAACTTGTAAAAGTTTTAGAAGAAAAATTTGGAGTTTCAGCAGCAGCTCCTGTGGCAGCAGCCGCCGCCGCAGCTCCTGCTGAAGAAAAAACATCTTTTAATGTTGAGTTAAAAGAGGTTGGAGCTCAGAAAATTGAAGTTATTAAGGCCGTCAGAGATATTACTGCAAAAGGATTGAAAGAGTCAAAAGATTTGGTGGATGCAGCTGCAGCCGGAATAGCTCAGATGATTAAAGAGGGTGTCAAAAAAGAGGAGGCTGACGAAATTGTAAAGAAATTTACAACAGCCGGTGCCAAAGTAGAAGTAAAATAAGATTTTCAGAAAATTAAAAAACAGGGCGGAGCCCTGTTTTTTTATGTTTATTTATGCTTAAATAAAATTCATGAACGTTGAAAATATGGTTACTCAAGATAGGCCCTATCCTAAGGAGATTATTGTGGGAAAAAAAATGGCGGCGTGGTCCATGATTGGATTTTTTACGGTGTTTATTCTTGCCGTGCTGTTTGGGGCTGTTTGCATAATTGTCGGCATTGTCATGTTTTTTGCCGGCATCCTTATGCCATCCGTACCGTGGTCAGATTCCATTATCGGTACAATGCTCATGGTGTCCGGTGGGATTAACATGTATTGTATCATTAGATGACTCATAGCGTTAGAAGAAATGCGCCAGGTCGCATTTCTTCTAACGCTGTTTTATTGCTTATTTCTTATTTAAAATGTAAAATTATTTAATGGGCATTTAGCTCAGAGGCAGAGCGTTCCGTTCACATCGGAAAGGTCATAGGTCCGATTCCTATAATGCCCACAAATAATATGGCCACAGCTTTTAAAAAATTATACTGGACTGAACACTCAAAAATAAAAATGCGTCAGTACGGACTGTCAAAACAAAAGCTCTCTGGAATTTTACGCAGTCCCGAAAGAATAGAAAAGGGGATTGCGCCAGGGACAATGGCTGTAATGAAAACCAACAAAGTTTTTTTTAAGGAGAAAAAAATAACATTATCCTTAGCTTGGCAAAAGCCCAAAAAGGCTCCTGGAGAAATATGGTTGATGTATAAAGATACAAATTCTCAAAAATTGGGGCAAATTAGAAAAATAATCAGCGCTTGGAGATATCCTGGTATTTCTCGCCCCGGTGAAGAAATTCCAATTCCAGAGGATATCCGCCGAGAATTAATTAATTTGCGGGAGTTGGCATAAGAACGATAAGGAGTTAAAATATAGTAATGGAAGATACAAAAGAGCAAAATATTTTTATAGTATGGCTTGAGTGGCAATTTTATGAAATGCCAAAATTTTTGTTACACGTGTGGAATAACTATATGATGTTTGCCACAAACTTTTTTTCATTTAAACTTCTGCTTAAAACTTTTTTTTCGCCATGGCGTAGATACAAGTGGAGTTATCCAAAAAGTTTTGACATTGTTGAGTTTTTTAATGCTCTTATTTCCAACACATTTTCAAGGATTTTGGGAGCTTTTATGCGGATTATTTTGATTGTTGTTGGGGCATTATTTCAGGCTTTGGTTGCCTTGGCTGGTTTAATAATTTTTGTGTGCTGGTTTTTAGTCCCAATTATTATAATTGCAGGAATTTTGTTTGTTATAATTTTTTAATATGCCAGAATTTAATCTTCAAAAAACTTCAGTTTATAAGTCTGTAAAAAGGGAGTCTTTTTTTATAATCAAATTCGCAAATATTTTTGCTAATGCATTTTTATTTTTATTTGTAACTTCGACATTATTTTTAATATCCTCTTTTTTTAATTATTTTCCTTTTGGCGCTTCTTTCAAAATGCTTGTTGTATCTTTGGTTTTTTATCTTATTTTTTGGAATCTTTCTTTATTTCGTGACTTAAAAATAAAAAAAACTTGTTTTAATAAAAAACTTGATACTATACTTGCTGAGCTAGATAACTATAACTTGGCTGAATTTTTGAGTTTTGAAACAGCAAAGATTGTCAAAGATTCAGAAAAAATTTGTGTAAGAAAAAAAATTGCGGTTAATTCCACTTCGCTTTTTTATTCTGCCCTAAAAGAAAATGAAGACGTAAGACTTATTTGTTTTAGACTTGGAATTGATACAAAAAAGCTTCAGGAGGATTTGAGAAATTCACTGGAAAAATTTGAGAAACAAAACAGTCCTGATGGTTTTTCAAAAGACTTTATGCAGACAATGGCAGAATCCGTTAATGTGGCGATAAATATGGGGCATACTGCAATTGGCGCAAAAGAGATTTTGGTGGCACTTGCCAAATGCAACGAATTTTTTAAAAAAACCTTGGTGCAGTTCGATTTAAAAGAAAAAGACGTTGAAAATCTGGCCATGTGGCTGGATTCTGCTGAAAGCTCATTGTTTAAGATGAAAAGGTTTTGGTCTTACGAAAACCTGGCTCGGTCGGGTTCTTTTGGAAAAGATTGGACGTCAGGATACACAGTGACTTTAGATCAATTCTCAACTGATTGGCATAGGCTGGTTTCAAGATGGGCATTCAAGGAAATCATAGGTCATAAAAAGGAAATTGAGGAATCCGAAATGATATTGGCAAGGTCTAATCTTGCGAATGTTTTGGTGGTAGGAGAGCCGGGCACAGGTAGAAAAAGCGTTGTAGAAGCCATAGCCCAAAAATGTTATTTGGGCAATTCATTGCCAGAATTAAATAATAAAAGAGTTGTTGAGTTGGACTTGATGAAGCTTACTTCTGCAGTACAGAGTTTTGAGAAGCTGGAAACCATTTTAGATCAAATATTTTCTGAGGTTGTTACTGCCGGAAATGTTATTTTGGTAATAGACGAGCTCCACAATTTTGTAGGCCAAAAAGGACAAAGGCCAGGGGCAGTTGATATATCAGGGATACTGCCAAAGTATTTGGCTATTCCAACGTTTCAATTTATTGCAATTACAAGTTACAGTGGTTTGCACCAAACCATAGAGCAGAATCCATCGTTCGCTGATTTTTTCAGAAAAGTGGAAGTTTCTGAAGTTACAGAAGCTGAAACAATAAGAATAGTGCAAAATTGTGCATTGGATTTTGAATACAAATATAAAATTTTGGTGTTGTATCCTGCCATAAGAGAAATAGTTAATTTGACTGCTAGATATATACCCAGTTTGCCTTTTCCCAAAAAAGCCACAGATATTTTAGACGAGGCGGTCGTGTATTTGCAAACTCTTAACGAAAAAGTTTTACTTCCTCATCATATTGCAGAAGTTATTTCCAGTAAAACAGAGATACCTGTGGGTAAGATAGATGTAAAAGAAAAAGAAACTTTGCTTAATTTGGAAAATTTAATACACCAAAGGATTGTTAATCAGGCAGAAGCGGTAAAAGAAATATCCATTGCGATGAGAAGGGCTAGGGCCGGGATTGGTTCTAAAAAAAGGCCCATGGGGGCATTTTTGTTTATGGGGCCCACGGGAGTAGGTAAAACAGAAACATCAAAAGCATTGGCGCAAATTTATTTTGGCAATGAGGATAAAATGATTCGGATTGATATGTCTGAGTTCCAGGCAATTGCAGATATTCCTCGTTTGATTGGAGCCGTAAGCCCCGTTGAAATGCAGGGCCTTTTAACCACGCCAGTTAGAGAAACCCCGTTTTCTTTAGTATTACTGGATGAAATAGAAAAAGCGCATCCAGATATTTTAAACATATTTTTACAGGTTTTAGACGAAGGGCATATCACAGATGGACAGGGCAGAAAAGTTGTTTTTACAAATACAATAATAATTTGCACTTCCAACGCCGCCGCTGATATGATTTTTAAGGAAGTGGAATCTGGTCAGATCGTTGGCAAGCAAAAGTTAATTAATTCGCTGGTTGAAAGGGGGACTTTCAGGCCAGAGTTTATAAATCGTTTTGACGCCACAGTAATTTTTCATCCTTTAACAAAAGAAAATTTATTGGACATATCAAGTTTGATGCTAGGATCTTTAAAAAATAATTTAAAAGAAAAAGAAATTGATTTTGAAGTTACAGAAGAGTTAAAAGAAAAAATTGTTGAAATGTCTTATAAACCCGAATTTGGAGCCAGGGAGATGAGAAGAGTTATTCAAGATACAGTGGAAAACTCTGTAGCTGAAGCTTTATTGTCCGACAAAATAAAAAAAGGTGATAGTATTGAAATTGATCCAGAAAACTTTGACATTATTTTAGATGGGAGTAATATAAAAGAATAAGACATGAATATTAATCAAAACCTCGCATTATTGTTAAACTTGTTGTTGGGCCAAAGCCCGGAGGTTTTTGATAAACGATAAACAAATAAGAAACAAAGAAAAAAAGTTATCAAATCCTCCACCAGGAGGATTTTTTTGTTCATTGACAATGTGGTCCCGTTAGAAAGGAAGTGCCATGAAAGATGCGATGACGGTTCTTTGTGTCGGCAATTCACGTTTTTGTAACTCTTTATGCGCTATGTTGACGGATGATGAGGGCTTAAGGGCACTTAGAGCTATTACGCTCATTGAAGCGATCAGGATCTTTGGTGAAAATCCGGACATCGATGTGATTGTTTTGGACGAGGGTTTTGAGCGGCGAATGGACACAATGGAGTTTGTTGTTGAGATTAGGCGGGTTTCTCCTGTCCTCATGTACGTCTGTTGCTCGGATAAAAACATTGGAGATCAGTTTATGAGAGCTGGATGCCATAATTATTTGCTAAACAGAAAGCAGATTGTTGAGGCTTTGGACGACTTTGCTTCTAGCCGGCTTTAGGGGCAAGGCTCCACTTTATGTGGAGCCTTTTTTGTACCTGTGGATAAGTAGTGGAAAAGTAGCTCAATTTACGACTAAAACTGCGTTTTGGGCCAAAGTGTTGACTAAGGGTTATAAAATGGGATATAAATAAGGAGAAGTGGATGGATGTGGATAAAAGTGGGAGAACTAACAAAATAGGTGAATAACTTTTTTAATAAAGAACATGCTAATAGGCCAATATGAGCACACAATTGACAGTAAAAAGCGCCTGGCTTTACCCGCAAAGTTCAGGGGAGAGCTGGGAGACAAAATTATCATCACAAGAGGAGTAGATGGCTGCCTTTTCGTGTATACTCATGAAAAGTGGCAAATAGAATCTGAAAAATGGAGCGCTTTGACAATAAGCCAGACAGAGGCCAGATCTTTTGCCAGGATGATGCTGGCGGGTGCCATGGAGGTTTCGCTGGATAAACTGGGTAGAATACTAGTACCAGATTATTTAAAAGAATATGCAGGCTTAAAAAAGAATGTAGTTGTTTGCGGATTGTCTACTAGATTGGAAATATGGGATTCAGAAAAATGGAATATATACAAAAACGAAGCAGAAAAAGGAGTTGATGAAATTGTTTCAAAATTAGGTGGACTGGGAATATAAAAATGTCAATACATACAGCAGTTCTTATAAAAGAAGTTTTAGAATTTTTAAACCCCGGGCAGAACGAAAATTTTATTGATGGCACTATAGGCGAAGGAGGGCATTCCGAAGAGATACTAAAGCTCAACGGTCCGTTAGGAAAAGTTTTGGGAATTGATTTAGACCCTCAGCAAATTTCCACATCTCAATGGCTGAAAGGCGTCTATCAAGAAAGGATAATTTTAGCAAACGACTCATACACAAATTTAAAAGAAATTGCCGAAAGGAAAGATTTAAGCCCAGTCAACGGAATTTTACTGGATTTGGGGATGTCTTCTGCTCAGCTTCAAGGGACTGAAAAAGGATTTTCTTTTAAGCTGGAGCAGGGGCTAGACATGAGGTACAACGACCAAGCAGGATTTTTAACAGCAGAAAAAATTGTCAATGAATGGTCGGAGCAAGATATTGAAAAGATTTTAGAAGAATACGGGGAAGAAAAATTTGCAAAAAAAATAGCAAGAAATATTGTTGAGAAAAGAAAAACAGGCAGAATCAAAACAACATTTCAGCTAATAGAAGTTATAAAAAATTCAACACCGAAGGCCTATCAAAAAGCGAAAATTCATTATGCGACAAGAACGTTTCAAGCGGTAAGAATTGCCGTGAATGATGAGCTTGAAAACATAAAAAAAGTTTTACCTATGGCTCTTTCTGTCTTGGCTCCAGGAGGAAGATTAGTTGTAATTTCATTCCATTCTTTAGAGGACAGGATTGTTAAAAACTTTTTTAGCCAATTATTAAAAGAAAACATTGTAAAAATATTAACTAAAAAGCCGGTTACTGCTGGGGCAGAGGAGGTAAAAAAAAATCCTCGTTCGAGATCAGCAAAGTTACGGGCCGTGATAAAAATATGACAACAGCAACATTGCGCTATCCAACTATTCATATTGCTTTTCCTAAAATAAACTGGAAGAAGTTTTGCGCTGGGGCTGTTTTTGTATGTTTTTTATTGTTGATTTATTATGTGTGGCAGATAAATCATTTGACTCAGGGAACCTATTTTATAAATAGCTATGAAAAGCAAATTAACCAGCTTTCGGCAGAAAAGAAAAGCTTAGAGGTCGGATTTGCGGAAAGCGGTTTTTTGGGCCAGGTACAAGATAAAATACAGGCATTAAATTTCCAAAAAACAACAGTGGTTAAATACATTCAAATTCCGGCCAATTTCTTGGCAAAAGCGAAATAATGAAAAATAGCGGAAACTGGAGGCTAAACCTGATATTGGGACTTATTATCATATTTGGGGCAGGTATTATCGCCCGCCTTTTTTTTCTGCAGGTTTTAGAGCATAAATTTTTACAAGCCCAAGCACTGGGGCAACAGGTGGGCATTTTAAGTATAACTGGCTCGAGAGGGCAGATTTTTAGCGAAAATAGCCAGGAGAGTAAGGGGTCCCAAGGATCGGGAGAAGTTAAAAGTCTTGCCATAAACAAGGAAGACTGGACAATTTCCGTTAATCCTTTGGACGTAGAAGACAAAGAAGGTTTTGCAGAAAAGCTGAGCATAGTCGTAGGCCTGGCAAAAGAAGAAATACTCTCCAACCTAAACGGCGGAGAGCTTTATATTGTTTTGAAAAGAGGATTGTCTACTGATGAGTTAGGCAGTATAAAAGCTTTAAAACTTCCTGGCATAGTTTGGCAAAATAATCCTGATAGGTTTTATCCTCAAGGTCAGTTTTTGGCACAAACGCTGGGATTTTTGGGTGGAGAGGGCAGCGGGCAATATGGATTGGAAGGGCATTACGATGATATTTTAAGTGGAAAGGAAGGCATTAAGCAGGAAAAAAGTGGTTTAGATGCTATATTTTTTAATGATGAGCAAATTTCTTTGGACGGTTCAGATCTTTATTTGACAATAGATTATAATATTCAGTTTCAAGCAGAGTCATTGCTGAAGAAAACAAAGGAGAATTTAGATATAGATGCGGGGCAAATTATTGTAATGAAGCCAGACTCGGGCCGTATTTTGGCTTTAGCTGATTTTCCTTCTTTTGATCCAAACCAATATGGGAAAGAAAAAACCTTGGAGATTTTTCAAAACGGGGCGATTCAAAAACTTTTTGAGCCGGGTTCTATAATGAAGCCATTTACAATGGCCGCCGCTATGAATGAGGGTAGAATAACTCCCAATACAACTTATGAAGATACGGGTACAGTTGTTCTTAGCAACAAAACAGTCCACAATTTTAATAATGAAGTTTATGGAATACAAACAATGACTCAGGTTTTAGAAAACTCTATAAACACTGGGGCTGTTTTTGCAGAAGAGCAAATTTCTCATGAAACATTTTTAAGTTATATTGATAAGTTTGGTTTTACGGAAAAAACAAAAGTTGACCTGCAGGGAGAGACATATTCTCGCAACGATTCTTTAAGAAGTGGTCCAGATATCACTTATGCCACAGCTGCATTTGGCCAAGGAATTGAGCTAACGCCAATCCAGATTGCTAGGGGTTTTTGTGCTCTTGCCAATGGAGGAAAACTTGTAAAGCCTTACATGGTTGAAAAAATTGTAAATAAAGGAGATCAAATAAGCACGCAACCCGAAGTTTCTTCGTCTGTGGTTTCTAAGGAAACAATTTCCCAGATAACGTCAATGCTTATAAACGTGGTTGATAATGGTTTTAATAGTGTTGCAAAAATTCCTGGTTATTATATTGCAGGTAAAACAGGCACCGCTCAAGTTCCTTTAAAAAATAATAAAGGATATGATGCAGACAAAACAATTCAAAGTTTTGTGGGTTTTGGACCTGCGCTTAGTCCTCAGTTTTTAATATTAGTAAAATTGGATAATCCAAAAGTTTCCAAGTCTTCGCTTTCGGCGGTTCCTGTATTTAAGGAGCTCGCTCAATATATAATAAACTACTGGAAAATTCCGCCAGATTATGATATAAATGTAAAGTAGCACTGCTCCCATCGTCTAGCCTGGTCTAGGACGCGTCCCTCTCACGGACGAAACGCCAGTTCAAATCTGGCTGGGAGCACAAATGAAAGCGGGTAGTTATTAACATAGCCCGTTTTTTGTTTTAATGGTAAAATGTATAAATATGGACTTTAGAAGTTTGTCTAAAAATTATATTTATCCTATTGCCACTTTGTCTGGAAGCATTATTGGCGTGGGATTTTTTGCACTGCCCTATGTTGCTATGAAGGCTGGCATTTGGGTAATGCTGGCGTATTTTGTTGCGATAACTGCGATAGTTATATCACTTCATATAATTTTTGCAGAAATAAGCTTAAAAACTCCAGATTATAAAAGATTTCCAGGGTTTGCCCGGTTTTATTTTGGTAAAAAAGGTGAAGCACTGGCTTTGGCGGTTTCAATTATAGGTGGTTTTGGAGTTCTTTTGGCTTATTTAATTGTGGGGGGAGAGTTCTTAACAAATATTTTGCAGCCTGCTTTTGGTGGGAATAATTTGGGCTATACATTTTTGTATTTTATTAGCGCAAGTATTATTATTTTTCTGGGGATAAAAGTCATATCAAGGGTTGAGCTATGGGTGATACTAGCACTATTTTTATCAATTTTGTTTGTTTTTATAAGCAGTTTTTCTGAAATAAGATTATTGAATATTTTTTCTCGGAGCGGGATTTTGCCAAGCGGGACAAATTTATTTCTTCCTTACGGAGCCCTTCTTTTTGCATTGTGGGGAGTCGGGCTTATTCCAGAGGTTGAGGAAATGGTTGCTGGGAGAAAGCAAAACCTTAAAAAAATTATTATTATAGCAACTCTCATACCGGCCTTGTTTTATGTTTTGTTTGTGTTTTTAGTGTTGGGGATTTCGGGTGCAAATACAAGTGATACCGCGCTGGTTGGATTATCAAATTTTTTGGGAAACAGCGCCATAACAGTGGCTATGTTTGCTGGGGTTTTGGCAACTTTTGTCGCATTTATAGCGCAAGGTTTTCTTCTGGAGAAAACATTAATCTTAGACCTTAAAATAAAAAAGTGGCATGCTTTTGTAATTGCTTGTTTTACACCCTTAGTGCTTTTTATGCTGGGGTTTAAGTCTTTTATTCCATTAATTTCTTTGCTGGGAGGGGCGATGGTGGGAGTTTCGGGAATTTTAATTTTACTAATGTATAAAAAAATTGGAGGAAAGAAAATTATAATTTATCCGCTTTCATTTATTTTTGTATTAGGCATTATTTACGGATTATGGTTTTTTATATTTTAGCATTTTTAATATCAGTTTTTCTTTTAGCCTGGCTAGGTTCTCATTTGATTAGAACGCTGGTAGATTTGGCAAAATATTTGGGTTGGCGAGAATTTGTGGTGGCTTTTTTTGTAATGGCAATTGCCGGCTCTTTACCAAATTTATTTGTGGATATTAGCGCGGCTTTAAGAGGATTTCCCGAACTTGCTTTTGGAGATATAATGGGTGGCAATTTGGTTGACTTGACTTTTGTTATGGCTTTGGCCGTGCTTATGAGCAAAAAGGCCGTAGCAGCAAAGAGTAAAATGATTCAGCTTAGCGCTGTCTTTACGGCGATTATTGCGCTACTTCCGATGTTTTTAATTTTAGACGGGAGGTTAGACAGGATAGACGGCGTAATACTTATTGGGGCATTTTTAATGTATGCCCTTTGGCTTTTCTCAAAAGAAGACCGTTTCAAAAAAGTATATAATCATAAAAAACATTTACCAATAAAAGATTTTAAAAGTTTTCTTAAAAATATTTTTAAGATTGCCCTTTTTCTGGCTATCTTGTTGATTGCCTCTCAAGTTATAGTAAACTCTGCGCAATATTTTTCTGTAAGTCTGGGAATTCCAATTTCTCTAGTGGGCTTGATAATTGTAGGTCTGGGAAATTGTTTTCCCGAAGCTTATTTTTCACTGCTTTCCGCAAGAAGGGGCGAAGGGTGGATGATACTGGGAGATTTGATGGGATCGGTAATTTCATGCGCGTCATTGGTGTTGGGTATAGTAGCAATTATTTCCCCGTTTCAAATAAATGATTTTTCTCCGTTTTTGATAGCACGCATATTCTTGATATGCGCTTTAATTTTATTTATTGTTGTAATACGAAGCGATAAAAAAATTACAAAAAAGGAAGCTTTAATATTAATGTCTATTTATATACTTTTTCTTTTGGTTGAAATTTTTAAACCCTATCTTTTTTAGGTTAAAGTTTTATGAATTTTTCTGAATACACAAATAAAAGCGTTAAGGATGTTTTGGTGGATTTGAAAACCTCGGCTTCTGGCCTCTCAAAAAAAGAGGTTTTTTTGCGTCAACAAAGGCATGGTTTTAACGATATAAAATCTAAAAGCACAAGCGCCCTACAGGTTTTGTTGAGACAAGTAAGGTCTCCTTTCACATATCTTTTATTTTCTGCCGGCGTAATAGCTTTTTTTATTGGAGAAAAAATCGATTTTTTTGTTATTGTTGCTGTGGTTTTGGTAAATATTATAATTGGATTTTTTCAGGAGTACAGAGCTGAGAGAGCTATTTATTTTTTAAGAAAATATATTTCCCAAAATGTAAAAGTTTTAAGGAGTTCTAAAGAAGTAATTGTGAATAAAAAAGAACTTGTTCCCGGAGATATTGTTTTGCTGGAGTCAGGAGATAGGGTTCCAGCCGACATGCGAATAGTAAAAGCAGAAAATTTTTTGGTGGACGAGTCGGTTCTAACAGGTGAGTCTTTACCTTTGTCTAAAATTTCAGACGCTTTGGAGTCTAAAACAGAAGAGGTTTTTAAGGCAAAGAATATTTTATTTCAAGGTACATCTGTGATTTCAGGAAAAGCTGAAGGCGTTGTTATAAATACGGGAAAAAATACGGCATTTGGCGAAATTGCTGAAATAGCTTCAAATGGTGTGAAGGAGTCTTCGTATGAAAAGAGTATAATTTATTTTTGTAAACTTGTTTTAAGAATTGTTTTAATAACAATAGCGCTTTTATTTGTGGCAAATCTTTTAATGAAAGGAGTTTCCAATTTTATGGAATTTTTGCTGTTTTGCGTTGCCTTGATTGTTAGTATTTTGCCCGAAGCCTTACCTGCTGTGGTAACTTTTTCTCTGGCAAAAGGAAGTATGAAAATGGCAAAGCGTCAGGTTGTTGTGCGCCGGCTTTCAGCCATTGAAGATCTGGGAAATATAGAGGTTTTGTGCACAGATAAAACAGGTACGCTTACAGAAAATAAACTGTCTTTACAAAAAATTGTCTCCTCTAATAAAAGAAAATGCTTGTTGTACGGTCTTTTAAGTTCTGCAATAAACGACAGGAAACAAAGTATATTAAATCCTTTTGATTTGGCTTTATTTGATAAGTCTCCAGATGATTTTTGGCGCGAATATAAAAAATATGAAATTGTTTATGAACTTCCGTTTGATTCCTCCCGAATGCGCTCGGGGTTTGTGGTAAAAAATAAAAACGGAGAGAAATTTTTGATTGTAAAAGGTGCGCCGGAAGTAATCTTAAATTTGTGTAGCAGATCCGGCGGGAAATTAGCAAAAAAAGAGATAAAAGAAGACACACAAAGGGAAGGTGAGTCTGGAAAGCGCGTACTGGCCTTGGCCTACAAAAAAATAAATAAGGATATTATTACCAAAGATGACGAAAAAAGATTGTCTTTTTTGGGCTATTTTGTTTTTGAGGACCCGCTTAAAAACACAGCTCAAGAGGCCTTAAAGCTTGCCAAAAAATTAGGAATTAAAATAAAGGTTATTACAGGTGACAGCAAAGAAGTTGCCGGCTATGTAGCTCAAAAAACAAAGCTTATCAATAATACAAAAGAAGTTGTGGGCGCAGAGGAACTGGAAAAAATGATGCCAGATGAGTTTGATCAGGCATGCATAGAGGGGAGGGTATTTTCTAGAATATCTCCTGAAATGAAATACAAAATTGTGCGTTCCCTTCAGAAAAGATATGATGTTGGGTTCTTGGGCGAAGGCATAAACGACGTCCCAGCTTTAAAAATTGCAAACGTGGCAATTGTGGTACAAACGGCCTCGGATGTTTCCAGAGAAGTTTCTGATATTGTACTTTTAAAAAAAGATTTAAGGGTTATAATTGAGGGCATTCAGCAAGGAAGAAATATTTATTCAAACATAAATAAATACATAAAGTGCACTCTGGCAAGCAATTTTGGTAATTTTTATTCTGTAGCCGTGATATCCTTGTTTATAAATTATCTACCAATGCTTCCGGCCCAGATTTTAATGGCAAACCTGCTGACTGATTTTCCATTAATTTCAGTGGCTCAAGATTCTGTTGACGCAGAAGAATTAAAAAAGCCAAAAAGTTACAAGCTAAGTTCGGTATTACCCCTGATTATGGCGCTGGCTTTAATAAGCACAATTTTTGACTTTATATTTTTTGCCATTTTGCATACCCAAGAGCCAGCTGTAATACAAACTCTGTGGTTTATTGAAAGTGTTTTAACCGAGCTTATTTTAATCTTTATTATAAGAACCAAATACCGAGTCTGGAAAGCAAAAAGACCTCCTTTTTTATTACTTGCGCTTGCTGTGGGCAGCGGATTGTTTGCTCTATTAATTCCGTTTTTTGCTTTTGGTAGAGAGCTTTTTCATTTTGCAGTTCCACCTATGGTTCCTCTTCTAATTGTGTTTGGCTTGTTGGTCGCATATGCTATCTCCAGCGAAATAACAAAACTAGTATATTTTAAATTTTTTAAATCTCGAACTTTAAAACTAAGGCAAGATATAGTAGAGTAAGAATATGGATTTGACAACGGTTTTATTAATAATTATTTTGTTTGGTATTGCTGTTACCGCGTTTTTAGTCTGGAGGAAAAAACCAGAATTAGAAAGAAAGGATGACAACTCTCTTTTGATGCTTCAGCAACAAATAGGGCAGATAGCCCAGGCCGTGGATACAAAGCTTTCAGAATCAAATAAAAATGTGCAGGAGCAGTTTAAGCATTCACAACAACTTGTGCAAAGTGTTACAGAACAGCTTGTTAAGCTGGGCGAGACAAATAAACAGGTTATTAATTTTGCAGATCAATTGCAAAAATTACAAGATACCCTTACAAATCCCAAACACAGAGGAACCTTTGGAGAGATTTTTTTGGATTCAATTCTAAAGGAGGTTTTTCAGCCAACACAATATCAATTACAGTATCAATTTAAAAATGGGGACAAAGTAGACGCAGCAATATTTTTAGGGGAAAAGATTATCCCAATTGACTCTAAGTTTTCTTTAGAAAATTATAATAGAATTATTGAAGAAAAAGATCAATCTAAAAGAGAAGTCCTAGAGAATGAGTTCAAAAATGATTTGAAAAAAAGAATAGACGAAACAGCTAAATATATTCGCCCTAACGAGAAAACAATGGATTTTGCTTTTATGTTTATACCAGCAGAGGGAATTTATTATGATCTCTTAGTCAATAAAGTAGGCGCTGTAAAAGTAAATACTAGGAGTCTTCTGGAGTACGCGGCTCGTGAAAAAAAAGTTCACATAGTTTCTCCCACCACTTTTTATGTTACGCTTCAGTCTGTATGGCAGGGAATGCGAGCGTTTAAAATACAAGAAGGAACTAAGGAAATTTTAAAAAACGTTGGAATGTTGCAAAAACACATCCGTGCATACGAGGATTATATGAGGAAAATGGGTAGCAATCTAAGTACTACTGTTAATTCCTATAATACTGCATATAAAGAGCTGGCTAAGATAGATAAGGATGTGGTGAAATTGACTGGTGGTGATATAAAAATAGAAGTAGATACGGTAGAACGTCCGGAGCTTAGCGGGGTTGACGAATAGAATATAATTTGCTAAACTATATTATATAAAAGCATGATAGCTATAATAAAAACTGGGGGAAAGCAATATATTGTTAAACCCGGCGACAAGTTAAAAATAGAAAAATTAGAAGAAAAAGAGGGAGCTAAAATAAGCTTTACGGATGTTTTGTTAGTTGAAAAGAATAAAAAAGTGGAAATTGGAAACCCTTTGGTAAAAGCAGAAGTGCAAGCAAAAGTTGTTAGCCAAGGAAAAGGTGACAAGGTGATTGTTTTCAAATATAAAGCAAAAAAAAGATATAGCAGAAAAATAGGCCACAGACAGCCTTACACAGAAATAGAAATTACCAGTATAAAATAAGTATTTTAAAGACCGCCCAACTTATGGCGGCTTTTTATTAAATATGGAAAAAGATAATATAAAAAAAATTGTAAAGGACAGGTATAAAGAAGAAGCTGTTAAGGAAGCTGGTTGTGGGTGTGGATGCAACAGTGCTAAAAATATTTCAAAAAACATTGGGTATACAGATGAAGAGCTTAAAATCGTGGGCAAAGCCAATCTTGGGCTGGGATGCGGAAACCCTTTGGCTTTTGGAAAAATAAAAGAGGGCGATACTGTTTTAGACTTAGGCTGTGGAGCTGGAATAGATGCAATTTTGGCGGCTAAAAAGGTGGGGGAGTCAGGCAAAGTTATTGGGGTGGATATGACAGAAGAAATGGTAAAAAAAGCAAAAGAGAATGCTGAAAATCAAGGAATTAAAAATACAGAGTTTTTGGTGGGAGAAATAGAAAATCTTCCTATTAGTGATAATTCTGTAGATACAATAATTACTAACTGTGTTATTAACCTTACTCCCGACAAATCCAAAACTTTTAGTGAGGCATATAGAGTTTTAAAGCCAGGAGGAAAAATATATCTTTCTGATATTGTTTTATTAAAAGAGCTTAGCCAAGAGCAAAGAAACGACAAAGACTTGATTTCAGGATGTGTGGCGGGAGCTTTGTTAAGAGATGATTATTTAAATAAAATACAGGGAGCTGGGTTTAACGTGCGGGTGTTATATGAAAATACAGGAATTAGCAAACAACAATATCAAGGTATGCCTCTGGAGAGCATAATGGTAGAACTCACAAAATAACTTTTAAGCCAGATAGGCCTTGACAAGGTTTTGAAAAGGCGTAGTATTGATAAAAATGTGGTCGAAGTTCATTTACAACTTGGAGTTGGATTTGAACCTCGGCCTGTTTGTTTGCAAGGAAGAAGGAGAGACTTTTAATGGGAGACACAATTGTGAGAGACAGACCCCTTTCGCCTTATGCCAGGATGATTTTGGAGGCCACTGAGCAATACGGTGGCTTCAAAAACGCTCACGCGCATCTCGATAGGGCCGATACGTTGGATGGGAAATACCTGGCCAATGTGAATTTGAACCCCATCGAGGCTGCGAGTATGTCTTTGAAAGAGAAGCAGCACCTGACTGGTTACTTACATCAGGGGCCGGCTTACACGGAGGGAGACCTTGAGGAAAGGATGACCAGGGTTTTGAAACGTTTGGAGATCTGTGGAACTACTAGTTTGGATACATGCATCGACGCAGCGCCGGATATTGCAGAAGACGGACTATTGGCGATGAGAGTTGCACAAAAAGTAGCAAGAGACTTCATTGGTCGCATCGCAGTCAGGATTGCGCCGAACCCCATCTTTGGCTTCAAAAAAGGAAGCGGCCGTTATGAGGTTTTTTGTGAAGCTGCTAAACTGGCAAACTATGTTTCGGGTCTTCCTGAAAAGGACGACGGCGGAAATGATGGACGAGTTGGATTTCGCAATCATATCAGGATGATCATGGAGCTTGGGTGCGAGTTGAAAAGGGAAGTTCACTTGCATCTGGATCAAGCCAATGATTCTAACGAGCGCGGAACGGAAATCCTGATTGAGGGTCTGCGTTGGCTTGATCAACCACAGATCCCTGGCCATAATGGTCCTGTGGTGTGGGTGATTCATTCTATCTCTTCGGCTGCCTATGATGAAGAGAGATTCAGAAGGTTAAGGGACGGCCTACTGGAGCTGAATATCGGAGTGATAATCTGTCCAACGGCAGCGGCCTCCATGCGTCAGCTCCGACCAATTTGCGCTCCTCAGCACAGCTCAATAGCGAGGATGCTTGAACTTTCTAAGGCAGAGGTGCCCATTCTTCTTGGAACAGACAACATCGGTGACGTCTTTGTGCCACAGGGCGATGGCGACATGTTGACCGAGATCGTTATGGCGGGGCACTTGCTTAGATTTGCCTCGCCTCATGTGTGGGCTAAGCTCGGTGCAGGCAAGCCACTTAACGATTCAGACCGTGCAACGATCGGGGAAACGCTTTACCAGGACAGGAAAGTGTTTAGCGAGATAGACCCCAGTTGGCGTGCTGCGGTGGAATAACTTATAAAGCCTGAGATGAAAATTCTCACGGCTGGGACCCCAAAAAGGTCCCATTTTTTTTGTTTATTTTTGCGTTTTGGTGTAGAAATAATTATATGGAAAAAGAGATTAACTGGCTTTTAAAAGAAAAGTATAACAATAAGCCAAGCAAGAAGTTTTTAAAAGATGTTAAACGGCTCACCGGCGGTGAGCCGTTAGATTATGTAATTGGATTTACTAATTTCGGGGTACCCCCTGGGTCGTGTAAAATTGATTTATCTAAAAAGCCTTTGATACCTAGGCCAGAAACCGAATTTTGGGTTCAACAGGCCGTTAAAGACATCCTTAAAAACTCCAGTTTACCAGGATGTTATGTTCTGGATATGTTTGCTGGGTCTGGGTGTGTTGGCTTAGCCATATTAAAGAATATTAAGAATGCAAAAGTTGATTTTTCCGACAAAGAAGTAGAAGCTATAGCCCAAATAAAAATAAATTTAAAACTTAATAAAATAAATAAAAAAAGATACAAAATAATTAAATCAGATGTTTTTTTAAATATAAAAAATAAATATGATTTTATTTTTGCTAATCCGCCCTATATACCCACAAAAAATAGAAATAAAATTCAAAAATCAGTTTTAAAATATGAGCCTAAAAATGCGCTGTTTGGGGGAGGTGACGGACTTTTTTATATAAATAAATTTGTAAAACAAGCCAAAAATTATTTAAATACTGGGGGAAAGATTTATATGGAATTTGACCCGCCCCAGAAAAACAAAATAGAAAAAATACTGAAAAAGTACAAATATAAAAACTGGGAGTTTTACAAAGACCAGTATGGAAAATACCGCTGGGTTATGGTAAAATAGTTTATTCCTGTCCCCTAATTCAGTTAGTAAAGGTCAGACATGGCACAAATATTCTGTGGCGACCCATGTATTCCTCACCAAGGTTTTACTATTGTACAGGATGGAAGGAATTGGTATCATCTCAATGTTGATGGTAAGCCAGCATACAAGGAGCGTTATTCATTAGTAGAGCATTTTCAGGGTGGAGTAGCCTGGGCCAGAGATAGAAGTGGAGCCTGGATAAGGATAGACAGGCAAGGGCACAAGGTAAAAACCAATACCACAAACGTGGTTTTGGATGATTAGCCCTATGTTGAGTAGGCCTTCCTCAGCCAAGGAAGGCTTTTTTTATAATTGATTTTTAGTGGATTTTTTGGTAAGATTGAATAAAGAGATGGCAGAAAAATCTATAAAATTATCGCCAAACTCCTTAAATCTATATTTAGAATGTCCGCATTGTTTTTGGCTAGAAAAGAACCTGGGAATTAAAAGGCCGCCTTCTTATCCATATGCATTAAACTCAGCAGTAGATGCTTTGCTTAAAGATGAGTTTGACACATATCGGTCAAAAAAATTAAAGCCGCCTCTATTAGAGGACAATAATATAAAAGCAAATTTATTTTCAAACCAAAAGCTTTTGAACCAGTGGAGAAATAATTTGGCTGGCATAAGATACTATGACAAAGATTTAAAAGCCACTTTGTTTGGTGCAGTGGACGATGTTTTAGAATTTGATAATGGTAAAATAGCTCCTTTGGATTATAAATCTACTGGAAGTTCTACATCAAAAATTTATGACCGTTTTCAGCTTCAGATGGATGTGTACACATATTTAATGGAAAAAAATGGTTTTAAAACCCCAAGAAAAGGATATCTGGCTTTTTACGTAGTAAATAAAAAAAGAGGATTTGTAGACAGAATTCCTTTTAGGAAAGAAATATTGGAAATAGAAACAAGCCCATCCGACATTTACGGAATATTTAAGGATGCTGTAGCTGTTTTGAAGGAGGCTACACCACCCGCGCACAGCCGAGATTGTCATTATGGAAAATGGATGAGGAAAACACGGGCGTTCTCAATTTAGTTTTATTTTGGTATAATTAAGAAAGTAAAAATAAAAAAATGAAGATAAAAGTGCCTAAATTTTTAAAAAGAAAAAGAAACATTTGGATAATTGCAATTTTGGTTGTGATTGTTTTGGTAGGATTTTGGTTTTTTACAAGAAGCAAGGCGCCGGGAAATATACAAACAGACACGGTTTTAAGACAGAATTTAGAGGAAACCGTTTTGGCAACAGGTCAGGTGATTTCTATCACAGACCTTGATTTGAGTTTTCAGGCCAGTGGGACAGTTAGCAGGGTTTATGTGAAAGAAGGGGACCATGTTTCAGCTGGTCAGACCTTAGTATCGCTGGACCAGTCTATTGCTTTGGCAAATTTGACGAGCGCAAAAGGATCCTTGGCTCAGGCCCAGGCAAGCTATGACAAATATTTAACTGGCGTGACTAATGAGGTTTCCTTAAATAGCGCTTATCAAAACGGATTGAATGCGGTAAGCGATGCATATTTAAAGTCAGATAACGCCTTGTCTGCTGCAACGGCTTTGCAAAATACATATTTTGTCGGGTTTGATGGCGATGCCAGACAAGCTAAAATTCAAATTGAAAGCTCTATTGCTTCGTTAAAAATTGCTTTTGATAAAGCAAGAATTAGTGGAATACGGATAGATATTGATAGCGCTGTCTCTGCCGCGTTATATTCACTAAATACAGTTTCTGACGGACTAAAAGTTATTCGTGAGACACTTGATGAACCATTCTATTACGGCAGAATACCCGATGCAGAAAAAACAGCTATTGATACACAGAGAACATATATTAATACTGCCTTGACGAATGTTATTGCTTATCAGCAGGCAATTTATGCTGCCAAAACAGGCTCTATTCAGAGTCAAGCCGACATAGATTTAGCGTTGGCTCAAATTTTATCAGCTCAAGGACAGGTTGATTCGGCAAATGCCACTTTAAACAACCTAGTAGTAAGAGCGCCTTCTTCGGGAACTATTACCGAAGTGGACGCAAAAGTAGGGGAGTTTGCAAGCGCAACCACAAGGGCTGTAGTTTTGCAAGATGTAGACAGCTTATATGCTCAAGCAAATGTGAGCGAGGCAAACATTGCATCACTAGTGGTGGGGCAAGACGTAGATTACACATTCGACGCTCTGGGGCCGGATGAACACTTCAACGGAAAAATTTTAAATATAAATCCAGCTTCAACTGTAAATTCAGGGGTGGTTAATTATCAAATAAAAGGTAGCCTGGAAGATGTGCCTGATATAAAGCCCGGTATGACTGCCAACATGACGATTTTAGTGGCGAAAAAAGACAATACCCTGGCAGTGCCTTCCACAGCTGTAATAAATAAAAATAACAAAAAATATGTTAGGGTTATTGATGACCTTAAAAACCTTACATATCACGAGGTTGAAATTAAATCCGGTTTGCAGGCAGATGGAGGCCTAATAGAGATATTATCTGGCTTAAGAGAAGGTCAAACAATAATCACATATATGAAATAAAACCGTCTTTATGGAACTAATTAAGGTTGAAAATCTAAAAAAGAATTATGTTAATGACGAAGTTACAACGCATGTTTTACATGATGTAAGTTTCCATATTGATGAAGGAGAGTTTGTAGCAATAATGGGGCCCTCTGGTTCGGGCAAGTCCACATTAATGCACATACTTAGTTTTTTGGATAGGCCTACATCTGGATTATATAAATTTGAAGGTAAAGACACCAAAAATTTTAATGACGATTATTTAGCTACATTGCGAAACGAAAAAGTTGGTTTTGTTTTTCAGTCGTTTAACCTGCTTGCTCGGACTACTGTTTTAGACAATGTGAGACTACCTTTGGTTTACAGCAAAAAAAAAGATTATGATAAGTTGGCTGAAAAAGCGCTAGAGTCTGTAGGACTCTCACACAGATTAAATTATTTTACAAATCAGATTTCTGGTGGAGAAAAACAGCGCGTGGCAATTGCCAGGGCACTTGTAAACGAGCCAGCTGTTATTTTTGCCGATGAGCCCACGGGAAATCTAGATTCAAAATCTGGGAATACAGTGATGTTTATTTTACAACAGCTAAATAAAGAGGGTAATACAATTATTTTAGTAACTCACGAAACCGATACAGCCAATCATGCAAAAAGAATTATAAAAATTAAGGATGGAAGCATTTTGTCTGATGAAAAGGTAGGGAAAAGAACAATCGCCACAATTGATAAAGACCTGGTAAAATGATTAAGGTGTTACTAACGTAAATGAGGGCTAGATGAATAATCATCTTAAATTACCCTCATTTCCGAAGTGAATTTACTCACCTCGCTCGCAAATTCATGGACCTTATAGGCACAATAAAATTAGTTTTTAGAACCTTGCTTGCCCGTAAAGGCAGGTCGTTTTTGACTATACTGGGGATTGTTATTGGGGTGGCTGGAGTTATTACGATTATTGCTTTGGGAGCCGGAGCTAAAAGTTTGATATTATCGCAGATTACAAAATTTGGATCAGATCTTTTAAGCGTTCAACCGGGTAAGAGTAATGAAAAAGGACCTCCGGCACAGGTATTTGGAATTGTTGTTACAACTCTGACTGAGGGGGACGCAGAAGCCATACGAAATTCCGGGCAGGTTCCGCACGCTAAGGCGGTTTTTGGCGGAGTGATGGGCTCGGCTTCTGTGGCTTGGAAAAATAAAACAGTTGACACTAATTTTATGGGAACTGAGTACACAATGCCAGAGGTTGTAAACGTCCCGATATCAGTGGGCAGATTCTTTAGCCGGCAAGAAGGCGAAGGAAACGCCAACGTTACTGTTTTGGGCGCCGCTGTTGCAAATGAGTTATTTGGCGGATCGGGAGTTAACCCAATAGGCCAAGTTGTAAAGGTGAGAAATTCTTCCCAAGCTGAGGCGGGAGGAATTCCCTTGCACGTAGTTGGGATTACAGAGGCGCAAGGAAGCTCATTGTTTTTAGACTTGGATGATCAGGTTTTTATGCCCCTGGCAATTGGGCAGCAGCAAATTTTGGGTATTCATTATTTAAAAGCAATTTATATAAAAGTTGATTCTCCCAATAATATTGACCAAACAATACAAGACGTCACAAATTTGTTAAAACAGCGTCATCGTATAAAATCTGAAGCTGACGTTGACTTTACTGTGCGTAATATTGCAGATGCAATTGATATTTTGAATACTGTGACAAGCGCTTTAAGTTTGTTTTTAACTGCTATGGCGGCAATATCTTTAATTGTCGGAGGCATTGGGATTTTAAACATTATGCTGGCAACTGTGGCCGAACGCACGCGGGAGATTGGATTAAGAAAAGCTGTTGGAGCCAAAAACTCGGCTGTTGCACGGCAATTTTTGCTGGAAGCAGGAGTCTTAACCTTTTTCGGAGGCATTATAGGAATTATTATCGGTATTTTGCTTTCCTTCCTTATTACTTTATTAATGAGATATTTGGGTTACGATTGGGCTTTTGTAATTTCAATTTGGTCAATTCTTTTAGCAATTGGTGTATCAATTTTAACCGGTGTAATCTTCGGCTTGTACCCTGCCCTAAAAGCATCAAAATTAAATCCAATAGACGCCTTAAGATACGAATAATATGTTTAATGCGCTTAGACAATCTATAAAAGCTTTGACTGCGAACCCTGTGCGCACGGTTTTGACAACCGCGGGAATTGTAATTGGAATTGCCACGGTGATTTTAGTGCTGTCTGCTGGAGAAGGGTTTCGCAGCTTGATTGACCAAGAATTGGCTGCCTGGGGCACAGATACACTTTTTATAGAAACTAGAGTTCCGCCAACTACCAAAGACCGTGCAAGTGGAAGTAGTGCGGCGTCAGCTGATTTGAGCAGGGCTGCAAGCACTGTACAAATTACTTCATTTAAAACGTCTGATTTGGAGGCAATAAAAAAGTTGAATAATGTTGAGGGGGCTTATGGTATTGCTACGGGGCAGGCAGTTACAAGCTATAGAGAAAATGTAAAAAATATAATTTACTATGGCGTAGGAGCGGAAATGTTTGAAATAGATAAACGAACTTTAAAGTCTGGAAGATTTTTTACTCAAGCTGAGGATGCTGGAGCAGCTCAGGTTGTAATTTTGGGAAGCAATCTTGCAGACGATTTATTTGGGTTGGACGATCCGATTGGAAAATTAGTGAGAGTAGGGAACCTAAATTTTCAGGTTATTGGAGTTTACAATGTGCAGGGAGCCTTGAGTGGGGGAGCAGATGATCTTTTGTATATGCCATTAGATACTGCCCAAAAAAAAATGCTGGGCGTTAACTATATACTTGTGGGCGTGGTGCAGGTGGGGGACGTAAATATAGCGGAGGCAACGGCAGAAAATATTAGGCAGACAATGAGGAGTCTGCACAGGATTACAGATTCAGATAAAGATGATTTTGTTGTAACCACGCAGGCCGAGGCAATGGATACTTTTAATGTAATTTTTGGCGGGATTACAGCCTTGCTTATTGCAATTGCAGCTATTTCGTTGGTTGTTGGAGGAGTGGGAATTATGAACATTATGTATGTTATTGTTACTGAACGAACCGCTGAGATAGGCCTTAAAAAAGCATTGGGAGCAAAGCATTCTGACATTTTGAGCGAGTTTTTGGTGGAATCTGTATTAGTTACAATACTAGGAGGAATTTTAGGAATTATTTTGGGAGCTGCTTTAAGCTGGGTGCTTTACTTTATTGCAATATCCTCTGGATTGGCATGGATTTTTTCTGTACCTTTTTATGCAATTTTAATTGGTGTGGGAGTTTCGGCTGTAATTGGAATTTCCTTTGGAGTATTACCAGCCCGTAACGCAGCAAAAATGGACCCAATTGAAGCATTGAGATACGAATAGGGTATGGTATAATTAATCAATATTATATAATCATTAAAATATGGCTTCAAAAAAACGTAAGAAATTTTTGCAAAACGGCCAAGTATCCCGATTGCTTTTAATCTTGGCAATAATTGTTTTGGTGGCAGGGGTTATTGTTTATTTGGTGATGAGAATGGCTGAACCGGCTCCGGCTCCCACACCAGGGCCCGACAATGAATTACCGCAACCGGTTTATGAAGAAACTCTTGGTAATCTTAAGTTTGTTTTTGAGTCTGCCATTGATAAGGGAAGTGTTTTAAAAGTGGCCGAAATAATGAATAACCAATATTCCTCTTCCTGGCAAAAAGATATTTATACTACAGAACGGTTTATTGAGGTTACCATCGGCGCTCAAAATAAAGGTAAGGCAAATATTGCCGATAGGTCATGGGATATTGGCAATATTATTGATGCTGATGGAAGAAACTTTGAGCCGTCAGACGAATACTCGGTAGATGCATGGTTGCCCGAAAACAATTCCTGTGGCGTTTTGTTAAAGCCAGAGTTTGACCCTGTGCCTTGCACAAAAATATATGAGGTATCTAAGGTTTCTACAGGTTTAAAAATTACAGTTATATCCGGAAAAGACAATGAAGCAAATAATTTTTCTTCAGGAAGCGTGGACCAGGCGCTAATAGATTTAATTGTAAAATAAAAAAATATGGCTGATCAAGATAAGAAACCCGAGTTAAAAAAGGGCGAAACCCCGGCCATAGAAAATAAGCCCGAGCTTAAGGTAGATGATATTCCGGCTCCGGAAAGAAAAGAGATTTTAGAGGATGAAAAAATTGTTTCAGATGAGCTAAAACGGGAAATTGAGTTGATGGCGGTTGACGAAAACCTGAAAGGCGAGGCAGAAAAAAAAGCACAAAAAATTTCGTTTTTGGGAGAAAAAGAAAAAATTGAACATCTCCTAAAAATTGCGCATGAAAAAGGCGTTGTTTTTGCAATACAGGTTGCCAAAAGAATGAACGACCCTTATCTTCTAGATATTTTCCACGACGTCCTAGCCAAAGAAGGCTACTACCAGAAATTCATGAAATAAATTTCCTGAAAATTTAAAATTTGCAATTTATAATTTGAAATCAATATTTAAATATTTCAAATTTAATTAATTCAAACTGAATTCAAATTTCAAACTTTAAATTAAAAATTCGTTATTATGTCTATTATTATTCCAGGGCTTATTATAGTTTTTTTCTTGATAGTGCTGGCTTTTGTTGTTGCCCTGAACGCTGAATCAAATGAAAAAAACTCTGTTTTTGGCGGGCTGGAAATGGTTTTGTTTTTGGTAATGATGCCTAAAAATCCTCAAAAAAAGGAACAAGACGAGCAAAAAGAGGAAAAAACAATGATTGCCCAGATGGAACAGGTTTTTGCTAATTTTTTATATCTTAAAAAGCCAAAAATGTTCCAAGATCCCCCCTGCGCCGCTTTTGAGATTGCTTCCCAAATAGGTGGCTCAGATATTTCTTTTTATGTGGCCGTGCCAAAATATTTGGAATCGGTTTTTGAAAAGTATGTGCAAGGAGTTTATCCAAATGCTGTTGTTGATAAAGTTCCAGAAGATTATACAATTTTTGAGCCGCAGGGAGCAACCGCCGCGGCATATTTAAAACTGTCTGAAAATTTTCTTTTTCCTATAAGTACTTATCAAACCTTGGAAAAAGATCCTTTGTCATTAGTAACAAATGATTTGAGTAAAATTTCGGCTAATGAGGGTGGGGCTGTGCAGGTTGTGATAAGGCCGTTATCAAAACTAAATTTAAGACGAAAAGGCGAAAAGGCATTAAAAAAAATAAGGGAAGGCAAGGACATTAGAAGTGCTGCTATACAGGCTTTTCACGGGCCTTTGATGGAAATGTTTGACGAGTTTTTGAATCCTCCAAAAACCCAAATTAAAGGGAATAACCCAAATTTGGATCAGAACGGAAGACCCAAAGAACAGGGGTTTGATCAAAAAGGCTATGATGCTATACAAAGTAAAATTCAAAAACAACCGTTTGAAGTTAATATAAGAATCTTAGCTTCTGCGCAATCGGAGGGACGGGCAGAAGAAATTTTAACCCATTTGACAGGAGCATTTAGCCAGTATTCTTTATCAGCTATAAATAGCCTAGATGCACGAGAAGTAAAAGGCAAAGCACTCAAAAAATTAATTTATGATTTTAGCTTTAGAAATTTTAATTCTGCAAATGCCAGCATTTTAAACTTAGAAGAGCTAGCAAGTGTTTATCACTTTCCCAGCCATTATATTGAAACGCCTTATATTAAAGCCGCGAAATCCGTGTCAGCTCCTCCTCCTGCAGACTTGCCCAAAAAAGGAGAAATAATCATAGGAAACGTAAATTATAGAAATGAAGAACGACCTGTTTATTTTGCCGATAAAAAAGATCGAGCAAGGCATTTTTACATTATTGGGCAGACTGGCGTGGGTAAATCCTGGTTTATGGAAGGAATGGCGATACAAGATATTAAAAACGGGGAAGGCGTTGCTATTGTTGATCCGCACGGAGAATCAATTGAACATATTTTGGCGCATATACCAAAGGAAAGGGTTGATGATGTTGTTTTGTTTGAGCCGTTTGATACCGAAAGGCCTTGTGGACTAAACATGCTAGAATACGACTCTCCTGAGCAAAAAGATTTTGCGGTTCAGGAAATGATTGCTATTTTCATGAAATTATTTCCGCCGGAAATTATTGGGCCAATGTTTGAGCACTATATGCGAAACGCGATGCTAGCTTTGATGGCAGACCGGGAAAATCCAGGAACACTAGTGGAAATTCCAAGAATGTTTACTGACCCCGCATTTTTACAGCAAAAAATGGCAAAAGTGACTGATCCTATTGTAAGAAATTTTTGGACAAAAGAATGGGCGCAAACAACAGGAAGTACTAGGTCTGATATGCTAGGTTATGTGGTCTCGAAATTAGGCAGATTTATTGAAAACGAAATGATGCGAAACATAATAGGGCAGTCGCATTCTGGTTTTGATTTGGCAGAAATAATGAATAACAAAAAAATATTCCTGGCCAATTTATCAAAGGGCTTGACCGGCGAAGTAAACAGTTCTTTGCTTGGATTAATCTTAATTTCTAAAATTCAAATGGCAGCTATGAAGCGTGCCAGAATAGCAGAGGAAGAAAGAAAAGATTTTTATTTATATGTTGACGAATTTCAAAATTTTACCACCGATTCTATTGCCACAATTTTGTCTGAGGCCAGGAAGTATAAACTTAATTTGATTATGGCGCATCAATATATGCCCCAATTAAAGGAAGAAATAAGAGATGCTGTTTTGGGGAACGTAGGAACTATAGGAGCATTTAGAATAGGAGCTGAAGACGCAGAAAATTTAGAAAAACAATTTGAGCCTGGTTTTTCAAGATTTGATTTGGTAAATTTAGATAATTTTACAATGGTTATAAAAATGATGATTGATAACAAAATTTCTACACCATTTAAAATGTTGACACTGCCCACCCCTAAAGGGAAGCCAGAAATTGTGGAGGCAATTAAAAAAATATCAAAGCTAAAATATGGCAGACCAAAAGCTATTGTAGAGCAGGAAATAATGCAAAGATCTTTTGTGAATTCTCCCACTCCTCCGGTTACACCACCTCCCGCCCCATTAAAATAAAAAAACGGCTCACACTAACTAGTGTGAGCCGTTTTTAGTTATTAAACCCTTCGGGTATATGAGCCGGTTTGGGTGTTAATTTCAATTATATCGCCTTCGTTGATAAATAAGGGGACTTGTATAGTGGCGCCAGATTCAAGAACAGCTTCTTTGGTTCCGCCCTGGGCGGTGTTGCCTTTGATTCCTGGAGGAGTTTCTTTAACTTTAAGCTCCACTTTTATGGGTAAATTAAAGTTGATTATTTTTTCCTCAAAAACAATTCCTATAACAATCTCGTTGGTGCGTAAATATTTTGCTTGATCTCCAATTTGATCTTTTGTAAAAGAAAATCTTTTGGAAGGATCTTTGGGCTCGCAAAAGAAATAGTCGCCACGATTTTCATAAAGGAATTTAATCTCTCTTTTTTCCAGGTTTGCTTCCTCAAATATGTCTCCTTGCTGAAAGTTGACTTGCTGGACTTTGCCGTCAATCAGGTTTTTTATTTTACTTTGAATAACAGGCCTTCTTTGGGCCATTTTTAAAAGCGCGGCTTCCATTACTTCCCATGGCTGGTCATTATAAATAAATTGTATGCCTTTTTTAAGGTCTGTATGTGTCAGCATTTTTTTTCTTTCGCTCGCCAAATAGTTTTTTCTGCGGGGAGAGCCTCTCTACGGGGCACCCTCTCCTCGAAAAAATCTATTTGGCTCGCTCTTAATTTATTCGGCTATACGCCACTCTATTTCTTCTTTTTTACCCGCATATTCCAACCACTCGCCGTATTTGGAAATTACAAACCATTTTTTCTTTGTTTCAGACCATATCATAGGGTTACCTCTATAAAATGGTTTTTTAACAATTTCCTTGGGCCTCAACCTGTCCAGTTCAAGCCATTTTTTAAATACAGTTTCAATAGAATAATCTAGTTTTCTGGTATTTGCCCAAGAAGCTACTTTGTCTATAGCTTCTTTGGCTTTTTCCATAGAGCCAGCTAACTCTAGTAATTGTTTGGATGGCTTAGTAAAGCGAGAATATATTATCTTTCTTTTTTTAGCATTATTTTTTAATTCTTGCAACCCAATGCCTTTAGACTTGAAAAAGTGGGCGATAACTGATTGGATGGCAGTTTCTTCTTTCAGCTCTTCAAAGTCCTTTATTTTTCCTTTTTTAATAAACTCTTCAATTTTTTTAGCATTTTTTTCTCCTATGCCCAACTCTTTAATACCTTTTAGTTTTTTTTCATTATATATATCTTGTATGTCAACCTTTAGGTTGTCTAAAATATTTATGGCTTTTTTGTAAGCATTTAATTTAAACATTAAGGCCTTGTCTCCCTTAATTTCCAAAAGCGCTATTATTTCTTTAAATATCTTTGAAATTTGACTGTTTATCATATTTTCTTTGTCTTTATCTTATCATTTTTTCCGTAAAAAAATAGACCCTGTTCGTCCTTGAACAGGGTCCTGGATCGGGGTCAGACCTTATAGAGCTGGTCTGGGTTTGTGATAACCAAAGCTTGGCCGTCTCGGTTTCTTACCCTCGTGACCCCAGCCCCATTTGCTACAACGGTGAGTTCCCCTCGGAACTTTTTTCGATCTTCGGTCAGATAGCACATCTTAATCTTGACCTTATCGCCAACTGCAAATTGAGCCATTTAAACTCTCCTATGGATGTTGAAAGAGCCTCTATATTAATCATAGCATTGTTTTAGATATATGTCAAGTAATTGAAAATAGTTGTTTTTTGGGGTAATATAGCTATACTATTATGGAAAAGAGACACAGGGTTTTTATAGCTATAAACCTGCCAGAAAATGTGAAAAAA
>Ga0265595_1000109_pt1 | contig 76314 bp, 101 predicted proteins | sample saktaG_15_FD_190148 | JGI IMG/M metagenome (GOLD analysis project Ga0265595, IMG submission 190148) | Saline water microbial communities from Sakinaw Lake, British Columbia, Canada - sak_2013_06_06_50m | ecosystem: Environmental > Aquatic > Non-marine Saline and Alkaline > Saline ... | reverse complement strand
TGTTGTTAAGAGCATAGCTGCAGCTGAAGCAGCGTTTTCTAAAGCAGAACGAACAACTTTGGTTGGATCAATAATACCTGCTTCAAATAAATCTCTATACTTATTCTCAGCTGCGTCATAACCATAAGCGCCAGATTTCTTTTTAATTTCGTTAACAACTACCGAACCGTCCTGACCTGCATTATTAGCAATTTGTCTTAATGGTTCTTCTAACGCTTTTTTTAAAATAGACAAACCAATTTTTGCTTCTCCTTTAACCTTAACATCATCCAATGCTTTAATTGCTCTAATTAAAGCAACTCCGCCACCCGGAACGATTCCTTCGGCAACGGCTGCTTTGGTAGCAGCTAAAGCATCTTCTGTTTTAGCTTGCCTGTATTTTTGTTCCGCTTCTGTTGCCGCGCCTACTTTAAGAACAGCTACGCCACCAGCTAATTTAGCTAATCTTTCCTGTAATTTTTCTTTATCAAAATCAGAATCACTTTTGTCTAATTCAGTTTTAATTTGATTAATTCTTGCTTCAATTTCTGCTTTGTTACCTTTTCCTTCAATAATAGTAGTATTTTCCTTATCCGCAATTACCCGGCGAGCATTACCAAGCATTTTAAGTTCAGTATTTTCCAATTTTAACCCAACTTTTTCAGAAATAACTTGTCCGCCAGTTAAAGCTGCAATATCTTCTAACATTTCTTCTCTTCTATCTCCAAACCCAGGCGCTTTAATTGCCAAGGCATTAAAAGTACCTCTTAATTTATTAACTACTAAAGTAGCCAGAGCATCGCCATCAACCTCATCAGCAATAAGGACAATATCTTTTTTGCCACTTTGTGTGACTTTCTCCAATAAAGGCAAAATTTCTTGAATACTAGAGATTTTTTTATCAGTAATTAAAATGTATGGGTTATCAAATTCTGCTTGCATGCGTTCAGTGTTTGTAATCATATATGGAGAAATATAACCTTTATCAAAACGCATTCCTTTAACGGTTTCCTTAGATAAACCAAAGGTTTGTGATTCTTCTATGGTAATAACGCCTTCTTTGCCAATTTCCTGAATGGCTTCAGCAATTAAATTACCGATTTCAGGATCTTCAGCTGAAATAGTAGCCACCTGAGCAATTTCTGCTTTTCCAGCTACTGTTTTGGACATTTTTTTAAGAGCGTTTATTATTGCCTTAACTCCTTTTTCAATGCCGCGCTTAAGAGCTAAGGGATTAGCTCCAGCAGTAACATTTTTTAAACCTTGAGTAACAATGGCTTGAGTTAAAAGAGTCGCGGTAGTTGTTCCATCGCCAGCGGTGTCATTAGTTTTACTGGCTACTTCTTTAACAATTTCAGCGCCAATATTTTCAAACTTATTCTCTAATTCAATTTCTTTAGCAATAGTTACTCCATCATTGGTAATCTCTGGAGAACCAAAACCTTTATCCAAAACGACATTACGGCCCTTAGGACCTAATGTTACTTTAACTGCGTTAGCTAATTTATCAACGCCTTTTTTAAGCTGGCGTCTGGCTTGTTCATCAAATTTAATTTGTTTTGCCATAATTATTATAAATCCAAATTTCAAAGCTCAAATTATTTTTGGAATAATTTGGAATAATTTGGATTTTGGGTTTTTAAATTTATTCCAAAATAGCGAGTATATCTTCCTCCTTAGCAATTAAATACTCTTTATTATTTATTTTAATTTCATTTGGTCCGTATTTTGTAAAAAGCACGATATCGCCCTTTTTAACACTCATCGGCTTATTGGGTTTTCCAGGACCAACTTCTATTACTTTGCCTTGTTCAGGCTTTTCTTTATCAGCAGTATCAGGAAGAATAATGCCGGAAGCAGTTTTGTCTTCAACTGATATCGGTTCAATAAGAACCTTGTCACCTAATGGCTTAATGTTCATATTTTAAATAACAGTTGATAACAAATAAAAAACAATAAAATAGAAAAAGATATTGTTAGATATTTGGTAACTCTGTCTTATTTTACCTTAATCTTAATAAAAAAAACTTAAATTGTCAACTTTATGGAATTAAACCTGAGTCATTTTCGTTTCCTAATTTTTCAAAACCGAGTTTTTTCATTTTCTGATTATATTTTTCTAAAATCCATTTTTCCGGAGAGTTAGGATGGAATTCTAATTGATTATCGCTAAAAACTACTCGTCCACCAGATTGATAAGTTAAGGGGTCTTTTTTAATTCTTGCTTGCTGAATTTTTTTTAAAATAAATTCTGTAAAATTTCCTATTGCTCCGTTAAGAACAAATTCCTTTAATTCCCTTATATCCTTAAAAAAATAATTTGATTTAATTTCTCTTAAATAACCTTTTTGGATAATTGGATAAAAAGTTAAATACTCACTTACCCATTGATTAGCTTTCTGAAATCTTTTATACAAATCATTTTTACTTTGCCAAAAAAGCATTAGATGAGCGTATGTTTGAGCGTTATATAAACTTTTATAGGGAATCTTTAATGACTTTTCCGTTAAATAATGATTAAGACAGAACCGGTCTTTAGTTAAAACTCCATGCCGACGCTTTCCGATTAAATGGGAAAATATAGTAATAAGTCCGCGACACGTCCAGATACGGCCAGTTTTAGTCACAATTAATAAATCAATATCTGAATTTTCTCTTGTATTGTTCATTGCTAAAGAACCACTTACGGCAACCATTCTTACAAAAGGAATCATTTGAAATAATTTAATTGCGCGTTTAGCTTTTTTCCATTTTCTATCTGCTATTTTATGCCGTTTAATTCTTTTTTTAATAATTGCTTGTCTGTTTTTTAAAAAATAAAAGCCATTTTTTTGACTTATTAATTTATTTAATTTTGAACTATTTTCTAAAATATCTAAAACTTCATTTAATTTTATATTTTTAATTCTAATTAAATACTTAAAAACTTCCCAACTAGTCAAAGGACGATCCAAAATATCATAATACACTAAAGTAGCTAAAATTGATTTTTCTAATAAATTCATACTTAATTCAATAATAATCTATTTTTAATAAATAAAAAAGGCGCTGATTCTGAATTAATTCAGAATCAACACCCACATACTTTTCTCGACGCGCGTTAACACACATTAGCTTCTAGTTTCCAAGTCGCCAACGATCGCTGGCATTCTTTTAGATGATGAATTTCTGGCGGAGGCCAACCCTTCCATTTTCCGTCCATAATATTTAACATCTCTCCTGTGGCTTCCCAAATGTTATTCAGCTGCCGTGTTTTTTCAGAAATTGTTAAAACATCTGTTTTGATAAATTCATCAACCATGCTGGATGTGATTGTCTCTCCTTCTTGAAGAGGCCGGCACAGCGCCATCCTAACATCATAAACTAAATCACGAAGCTTTTGTATTTGCTCTTCAATTGTTAAATTTCTCATGTCATTACTCCTTTCTTTTCTTTGTTATTACGCAATTAAACTCTCTTAACTTTTTCTGTAGTTTGCTCTCCTTTTTGGGTAAGCTCGACATAGCCATCTTTAACTTCCACTAATCCCTCCCTCAACCATCATTTCATTGGCGATTTAATTGGAATAAATTCCATATCAAACCCTAATTGTTCCTTTGCCACTTGGCAAAATGTCAATGATACACTGTCAGCCTCATTAAAAATGTCAGGATGAACCTCTGAATGTTCTCTTAATGCTGCATTAAAAAGGATTTCTGCGACAATCTGATAGATAGTTCCCCAGGATTGTTTATCAGCAAAATTTGTTTCTAAATTAACTAATAAACCGCTTCGGATGCTTCTGTTATCGAGTTCTCTAACGAGATTGTTTTTCAAAAAACAATCAAAGAATATCAAGCCATCACGATTTTCCTCAAGCCGTCTGCCCAAACTATCTAAAAATTTACCTATCTTTGCCATTTCTTTACCTCCTTATTCAAAAGTTAAAGTACAATCAAGCCAAATCTCTTTTGGTTTGGCTGTTTGTTAATAATTGAACTATAAAATAAAAGTAAGAAAAAAGCAAGTTATGGCTTAATCTTTAACCCTAAGGCAACTGCTTTAGCGATTCTGGTGCTGACTAAAGATTCCTTGCTGGGAATAACTTTGATTTCTTTTATATCTTTCAATTTAATTTTATTCTTTTTTAAAAATGTATCAATTTCTAATAAAAGTGTTTCGCTTAACTGATAAAGCCCAGTCCATTGATGACTAGATATTTTTTTATTTCCTTGCTTTAAAATTAAACAAGGTTCTTTTGATAAATCAATAATCAAATTCATTTTATTACTTCAAAAATCTTATTTCTCTGTTTAAATCCTCTAATTAATTTAATATTTTCTCTTGGAATTTTAAAATAATCAGATAAAATAGTTATTATTGCTCGATTCGCCTGTCCTTGGATTGGCTTTTCTTTAACCCATATTTCAAAGCTATCATTTTCTTTTTTAATTATTTCTTGCTTGCCTGCTTGAGGATAAGTTTTTACTTTTATCAACATATTTACCTTTTAATTTTTTAATCTTATCACACTGCTTTATTTTAAATTTTGAAGGAGTCCGGTAGCCCGGTTTTCCTTTACGCCCGCCAACTTTTGCATAATTTTTCATTTTCTTTTTTGTTCTAAGGATTTCACACCCTCTTCATTAAAACCAAAATGATGAGCTATTTCATGTCGAACTGTACTTTTTATTAATTCTATTAATGCTTTTTTTGAATTTGCATAACTTTCAATAGCTTTCTGAAAAATAGTAATTTTGTCCGGCAAGATATTGCCAAATCCCCTGCCCCATACATTTTGCGGAACGCCCTCATAAAGGCCTAATAATGAATATTTTGAACCTACTTTTATTTTTCGCAATTGTTCTTTAGACGGTTCATTTTCAACCAAAATTTCAACATTATCTATTTTACTCTTAATATGCTCTGGCAAATCTGATATTGCTTGTTCTGTTAATTTTTCAAATTCAATCCTTTTCATAATTAGATTTTAGATTTTGTTTAAAAAATAATTTCTTTTTTTAAAAAAATATTTAACTCGCTTAATAACTTCTTTCTCAATCTCTTCAGGCGTACAATTGCCATTTTCTTTATAAAAAGAAACAATTCTTCCAAAATAAAGGCATCCTAGCGCTTTAATTAAATCTGGTTTATCATAGTCCTCTTGACAATAAGCATGTAAAAAATCGTAAATAATTTTAGTCCAGATTTTTAAATCAATAGCAATTTCCTTTTTTTGAATGTCTTTAATAAATTTCTGCTTAATTGGCTCTTTAATAATATTCTTTATTAAATCCCAATGACATTCCAAATTATCCCAAAAAATACTTCTAAATAATTCTTCATCAGGTATTGCGTTAGCTAAAATTGGCAAACTTTTGCTGCCTAAAATAGGAACTTTATCAACTTCATCAACTTCTTTAATTTTATCTAAATTGCTTGCAATAATTTTGAAAAGAGTTTCAGTCACTTGATAAAACATTGATCCTAATTTAGGATTTGACAGATTATGAAGCTTGCTTCCAAGATTAACCTGGCAGGTTTTTGCTTTGCTTAAAAAAGCGCCTAAACTCATAAAAACATCAATGCCAAATTGATAAGCTGTTTCAGGCCATTTCTGCTTTAACCAATAATTAACCATTTTATTGGAAAAAGAAAAATCACCACCAATTGGCTGACGGACATCCCAACCAAAGAGACCGTAAATTAAAGGATAAACTAAATGATTAGTAATAGTTGCATCTGTTTTGCAACGCATATAATACGGAGTTATAAAGTCATAGCCGTTAAAAATCGGCTCTATCATTTTTTTAACCCAATTTGGCCTAATGCTTTGCAAATCCGCGTCAAAAACAATAATTGCTTTTGCTTTTAATTTTTGGGTTATAGAAAAGAGATTGTAAAAATTGTATCCTTTTCCTTTAATATTTTTTCCTGTGCTAATATATATTCTTGGAATATCGTTTTTTTTAGCATTTAAAAAAACCTGCTTTGTTCCATCAGGCGATTCATGATCTAAATTAATAATAACGCTATTTTTATTAGGATAATATTTTTTAAGCCCTAAAGATGATTGTTCAACAACAAAACCAATCGTTTTTGCCTCATTATATGAAGGAATACCAACTATTATATCAGCTTTTTTTATTTTCTGAGGATTATCAATATTCATTGAATTATTTCTCAATTCTTTTAGGAATAATAATTATAGCTAAGAAATAAGCGATTAGGCCAAAAACAAAACCAGGGAAAAAATTGATAGAAAAACCAATAAAGATAAAAATTAAAATCCAAATTAAACGAAAAAGAACTGGATCAATACCAGCATACTCGCCTAATCCGCCGCATACTCCGGCTAATATTTTATTTTTATCACTCCTATATAATTTTTTTGTTTCCATAATAACTATATTATAACAAAAAATATGAAAAATAAAAGAGGAAACTAAACTTCAGCTTCCTCTATATTGGAATTATTTCTTTAATTTTATGAATTGACTGAGATACAATTGGATGATTGTTTAATTTAGTTCCAATGAGCCTAAAAAAACATTCCATCCCCTTCATTTCTATTGGCTCAACTATATAATTATAGTTGCCAATTAGCTTCAAACGTACATTCTTTCTTATATTCTCTTGAAATAGATGAATCATTTTTGATAGCTCTCTTATCTTTTTATATTCTGATATTGTACTCATGATTTTCCTCCTTTTTTAAAATTAAGGTACTTTTAAAACATCATAAATATAAAACAACAATTTGTCAATCTATTTTCCACTTTTATCAACTTCTTTATTATACGCGCAATAATCACAATCTTTTCCAGAATCAGGAATCTCATTATTCATTAAACATTTATGAGCATTAATAATTTCATTTTCTACCCATGAATCATCTCCTTTATAAGGCAATATTTGAACATCAAACTCTAATTTGCCATCAAACGCTTCTTTATCTGTTTTGCCATTTGCATAAACAAAATAGCCAGTTTCAGCAACTTTAAAATCGTTTTTTCTGAAAAGCCATTGATAAATTTCCATCTGTCTTTTATATCCAATCTGCCAGTCAGCTTCAAGATTTATCTCGCTATTTTTAGCTGTTGATTTATAATCAACAATAATTAATTCTTTTTGCGGATTAATCCAAACATCATCAATTGCGCCAAATATTAAAAAATTAGTCGGTTCGTGTAAAAACTTGATTCCAGAAAAATTATTTCTCCATTCATCCATTTTTTCATGCTCAAAAGGAACAGCTTCAATTCCATAATTCTTCATTATTGGATGCGCTTCGCCTTTAGCTCTGTGAATATCAAATTCTTTTTTAAATAAAACATCAACTGCTGAATTAAGCGTATAAGGAAACATTGGCGGTCTGCTAATTCCTAATCTACGATCTAAATAAAAACAGCGCGGACAATTTAAAAATAAATCAATCTTGGAACGGCTTAATTTAAAAACCCCGCCTGAATCAGGATTAAAAAGCCCATATGTTCTTTTTGCATTATAATAATCAGACATGTTTATTAAATATTTTATTTAAAAGTTTTTCTCTACCTATTTTTTTCTTAGCTGAAAAAGGAATAATTCCATTATATCCAGTAATTTCTTCAATTTTGCTTATTTGCATCTTGACATCATTTTTTTTCAATTTATCAATTTTGTTAGCAATTATAATAACTTCTCTTTCTGTATTTTTTAATAAATCCAGCATTTCCATGTCAAAATCAGTTGGACCTGTTTTAGCGTCAATAATTAAAACTACTTTATCAATTTCAACATCAGAACGAAACAAATACCAAATGATTAATTTTCTGATTTTTTCTTTCTTTTTCAACTTAATCTTCATAAATCCATATCCTGGCAAATCAACAAAATATACTTTTTTATTTATTAAAAAAAAATTAATCTGTCTTGTTTTTCCCGGCTTTGAACTTGATTTAACAAGATTTTTTCTATTGGCAAGCAAATTTATAATACTTGACTTGCCAACATTAGACCTTCCCACAAAAGCAATTTGGAGTTTATTATCTTCAAGAATTTTATCTGTTCCAATTATTCCTTTTACAAATTCTGCGGTTTTAATATCCATACATTTTAATTAAAACTATCCGCGCTAATTTCAACCCAATCATCTTCATGATTATCCCATTTGTAAGCTATTAATCTGCTTGTTTTCTCATCTTCACTATAAACATATTCAACGCTCGTTTCAGAACCAATGCGTTGGGAATAATTAGTTTTTTTATCAAGCACAACCGGCTTGATTATATGTTCAAGCTTAACTCTTCCTAAAGGACTTTTGAATATAATAAATTCAATATCTGTTCCGCCCATTTCATCAAGATGCTTGTTATTATGCTCTTCTACTTCAAATTTATCTTTAATATCATTTATTAAATTTTCCCATTTTTCCTGATTCATATCTATCTATTAATTCCAATAAATGGACTAGCTTCGCCCCAGTAAGTAGGAACTTTACCATCCCATTTTTCTATCCAACGCAACTCAACAACTTGAGGATTAGCTTTCAAAGCTTGTGCTTCTATTTGAATTGCCTGTGCTTTTCCTTGTGCAGCTGCAATCATTTGATCTGCTTCAATTTTTATTCTTTCTAAATCTCTATCTGCCTTAAGCTTTAACTGTTCTGCCTTAACCTTAGATTCAATAGCTTCATTAAAGGCTGCTGAAAAATCAAAGTCAATAATATTAAATTCATCAACTATAATAAAATTCTGTAATAATCTTTCTGCGAGATTTGCTTTAATTTGTTCTTTTACTATTTCCCTTTTAGTAATCAATTCTTCAGCTGTAAATTTAGCTGTTTCCGCCTTAACTGATTCTTGAATAGCTGGAGAAATAATTCTAGCATTATAATTTTTACCTACTTCTTGCCAGACCTTATTAACTGATTCTGGAAGCACATGATAGTTTAAAGCGATTCTTGAAGTAACTATCTGCAAGTCCTTGGAAGAAGCAGTAGCTGGAACTTCATCTTTCTGAATTTTAACATCCATTTTAACTACTTTCTGAATAAAAGGTATTTTAATATAAAGACCCTCGTCAAAAACTTTATCTTTAACTGCTCCAAATTGAAGTAATATTCCACGCTCACCGGCGCCAATAGTTCCAAAAGCTCCAAAAAGAAGAATCAAAGCAATTAAACCTATAGCAATTCTGGAAGCAATCTTTTTTCCATCCATATTGCTTATTTTTTTATTTATTTCTCTTATATTATCCATATTTTTTTAAGATCTCTTGCGGAATAACTTTTCTGATGGAAAATCAAAGATTTTGAGATGAAAATTATGAAGAATGAGGAGGTTATGCTTTAGCATAGCCAACGAGTTCTGAATAATTTTCAACCAAAATATTTTGTTTTCGGCAGAAAGGGTTATCTTGCAAGAGGTCTATTATTTTTAATTTATTTCCCCCACCGACCTTTATTCATCAATTTCTTTCTCAAGTCCTGTTTTTACTTTTTCAAATTCATTCTCAAGCTCTTTCAGCCGTTTTTTGCTTGATTTAATTAAAGAAACTCCTTCTTTGGCTTTTTCTAAACCAGCTTCAATATCTATTTCATTTTGCTGATCAAACCAATCAATAATTTCCTCTATTTTTTTTAACGAATCCTTAAGTTTATTTTTCTCCATAATTTTTAAATTATTTATTACTAATAATTTCTTCGACTTGAGATTTTATTCTGCCGTCTGAAACTCTAATATCTATTTTTTCATTTTTACTAACTTTTTTAATACTTTTTATTATTTTCCCGCCAACTGAAACAATACTATAACCAAGCTTTAATTGGTTCTCGGGATTAGCATTCTTTAATCTTTCTTCAGCTCTTTCTAAATATTTTTTAGCTTCCTTAATCTTATCTTTAATGCCTGTAAAAATATAATCAAGTGATTGCTTCAAATTTTTTTGTGTTTCCTTTAAGGTAAAACCCAATTCTGTTAATTTGTTCATCAGCCGATTTTTAGCATCTTTAAATCTTTTGAAAATAAATTCTGATTTTTCTTTTAATTTCTGTGTTAATATTTCTACTTTACGCTTTTTGTGAGACAACGCCTCTTGATATTTATAAATAATATCTTTTTCAAAAATACGAATGCTGCTGATTGCTTTATCCCATGATTTATTCAAAGCAACAGTAATAGCCGTAGGCGTAGAAACCATTAAATCAGCTGTTAAGGACGCTAAAGGAATATCTTTATCATGACCGATTCCGCACATAACTGGCTTTTCAAAATCAGCTATTTCTCTAACTAAAGTTTCATTATTAAACGCTTGCAAGCTCTCTAAACTTCCGCCTCCTCGGATAATAACTAAAACATCAATATTTTTATCTTTAAAATAATTTATAGCTGAAATCAAATCACGAACTGCTGTTTGTCCTTCAACTTTTGAGTTAAAAAATTTAATTTGATAACCGTATTTGCCTAAATTATTTAAAAAATCATGGATGACGGCGCCTGTTTCTGACGTTATTAAACCAATCTTCTGAACAAATTCTGGAATTGGCTTTTTACGCTCTAAATCAAACAACCCTTCATCTTCTAGTTTCTTTTTTAATTTTTCATAGGCCTTTTTCAAAGCGCCTTCGCCAACTAATTCTGCTATAGAAACTCTAAAACTTAATTTTCCTTGAGGCTTGTAAATATCAGAAAACCCTTCAGCAATAATTTCAAGACCTTCTTCAAATGAAATTCCACACATCTTATAATCGCTCGCCCACATAAAACAATTTAATAAACTTTGATCATCTTTATCTTTTAATGAAAAAAATAAATAATTTCCACTAATATTTAAACTACTTATTTCGCCTTGGACTCTGGCATTACAATCCCTTAATTTACTATTAAGCAAATCAAGATATTTGCTGACTGTATATGGCTTTTTCTCTGTGTCGTTCTGAGCTGCGAGTAAAGAATCTTTTATTTCATCGCCATTAACCAGATCCAAAATATCCTTGCCATATTTTTCGAATTTTCTTTCTTTAATTCCCTTTATATCAAGCAATTCTTTTTTATTTTTAGGCATTATTTCAACAATATCTTCAAGAGTTTTATTCTGAAAAACACGGTAAACAGGTAAAGCTTCTTTTCTGGCCATATTATTTCGCCAATCCTTTAGTTTTTGCAAAAGTTCATTATTCATATTTCAAACTCCACGTAAATAATTAATTCCATTTAAAAATATATTCATAATAAAAATTTCCGTTAAGTGCATATTTTGTTTTTTCTGATTTTATTTCTTTATTTCCTAAAGCTATTCTAATAATTTGAGAAAATACTCCTTGAAAATAAATATAAGTAAACTGATGTACCTTAAAATCTTTCAATCTGACTATAAGTATTTTCTTTTTATCATTGCATTTAACTATTTCGATCTTACCAAAAGAATAATGCTTATCCCATGAGTTAGAAGCTTTTGTTATGGTTTTTTTAAAAGATAAAAAGTATTTTATATAAAACCTAAAAATACTTTTAAACGATAACGATTTTCTACCCATTTCAATAATATCTTCCTCCTTCAAATTAAAAATTTTTACACAAGCAACTAAAAATATATTAGGCAAACTCACAGGTATCCATTCTATATTATCTATTTTATCAATATTTGGAAGATTATATCCTATTTTATTTAGTTCTGCTTTTACTTTTTTAAATCCTTCTTCCCCTTTATTTTTTTTAATATAGCTAACTAAATATTTAATATCCTCTCCTCTTTCTTTTCCGGAAAGCTTTTTTAAATTACTAACTTCTTTTTTCAAATCTATTTTTTGAAAATCCATAATTTTTATATTTACTTTATATAAATATTATAACAAAAAAACGCTGATTAAGTGATTTTTAAATTCTAAATCTCTTCCTAATAATATTTTATTTTTTCTTAAACATAATGATGCTTCCAATGACACCAACTAAAAAAACAATTGGACAGACAAGAAGAGCTATTATAAAGAAAAAGGCTTCATCTCCTGTTTCTCCCCAAAAATCTTGTCCAAATAAATAAATCATTAAACCATAAACAAGATTATGCAAAAGAACACTTATTAAAGCTACAATGGGAGTAATACCAGTTAAGATTAAAAATAATTTAAGTTTTCCTTTAATTTTTGATTTAATTGTGCAATAAATCAATAATCCTCCCAATGAAAAGAATATAAATCCAAGGATCGCTAAATAAGGGAAAAGAGTTCTTTTTATTGTATGTTCAAAAGGAATTACAAAATAGCTTACTATTAGAATAAAAACAAAAATTAATAACCAAAAAATTGTTTTAATTTTTTCTTTCATAATTTTTATTATTAATTATTTATTATTACCAAACAGCTAAACAAATTATTATAACACCAATAATTCCTATGAAATAAAGTAAGGTATAGCAAAAAATAAATAAGGCCTCTTTAATTTTTTGATTAAGAATTAAATAAGCTGAATAACCAAAAACAATTGTTCCAGTAATAGCTGCCGAGAGAACTAAAAGAATTAGAATTAAAATAGATATTAAAAAATCTGATTGATTAGGAAAAAATCTATTTCCCAGCTGAAAAAAACCACTAACCAAAGCGCAATAAATAACCACTCCTAATGCCTGTAAAAATCCAATTAATGATGGCTTTAATTTATTTATTTTCATATTAATCACATCTTAAACATTTTTTGAGCGGCAATCATTTGTATTTTTTTCATTGCCTCATTAATACAATCTTTAATTGCTTCTTCTTGTTCTTCTTTAGTTAATTCCGTATTTAAACTAATTTCTTGTATTTCCATTTTACTATTTAAAACCACCTTGATGCCGTTCTTTTCAACTTCTACTTTTTCTTGTTCAAGCTGGCTTTGTAATCCTTTAAGTTCTTTTAATTGTTTTAATTTATCAAACATAATTGTTATAAAAGATAATTCTTGTTTAATCTAAAACTACAGTTTTTTTAATCACTTCTTCTAAAATTTTTAAAACATCTAATTTTTTTGCCCATTTTTTTAAATATTTAAAATCAATTTTTTTATCTGAAATCTTTAATATAGATTCTACATCTTCTATTTGTCGGCTCATTAAAGATTTCTTGTACCATTTAAGTTTAATTAAGATTAAATCTTCAGGAGAACTAAAATAAACGTTTTTTCCTAAAACTTTTTTAACTTTTCGCCTTTTAAATCTAGATAAATCAAAAGAATCATCGGATAAAACCCAAAAATCTACTTTAATACCTGTATTTCCATCAATAAAATTAAATTCATCTTTATTATTAATCGCCTCTTGAACAGCTTCTTTATCAAAATAACCAACATCGCTTAAAGATAATAACGCTTTTTCTAGTTCATCAACCTTATTTTGACCAAGCTCAACAACAATATCAATGTCAGCTGTAAATCTTGGACGACCCCAAACCAAAACAGCCATACCACCAGTAATAATATATGGAATTTTTAATTCTTTAAGAATCTTGGCGATATTGACTAAAAGATTTTTTGGATCTTCTTGAAGCATAATTTATTTTATCCCCCACTACATCTTTACCTAATTTCCATAATTGAGATCCAATTTCAATTTTTCTGTCAGCCGACATATTCTTAAAAATTCTATCTTGTATCTCCTGTGCTGTTTTTTTTACTCGATAACGTTTAATTCTCATTTTTTAATAATTAATTATTTTTATCAGTATATCATAAACCATATATTTATACCAAAAAATAAAGAAATGCCCTTTAGGGCCTTAAAATTCCCATAATCTTTAATTAAATTATCTATCTCCAATGCTTTCATTTTTTGTCTTTTTACTTATTTTTTCTTCGCTTGTTAATAAAGAACCAAGAATATAATATAATTAATAAAACAACATTAGGAATAAAAATCCAATAACTACCCCATATCCAAGCATCTATTTTAAAATTGGAGATAGGCCAGAGAAAAGGCGTCGGGAAAAATTCAAAAGAATGGGTAAAAATATCTAGAATAATATGAATACCCCAAGCAAAAAGCGGTAAAAAGGGTTTCTTTAAAATCATCCAAACTATTAGGAATATCGCCCCAAAAATAATTAAACTGTGCGTTATATTATAGAGAATGTATATAATGGAAGGAAATAAATTCGGATCATGCGGACCAACGCCAAAATTTGGCCGATTTACAAACCCTAAAATAGTCATAGCAAAAAAAACACCAAAAGACAAAACATCAGGCGCAATACCAATAAAAAAAGACCACCAAAAATTCGTCTTATTCTTACGACCGAAAGCAATCCCTCCCCATAGACCATGTGATATAAAATCCATATTTTTATTATATCAAAAAACCGCCATTTAAGCGATTTTTTTATCAAGGATTTAATAATTTAACTTTTTCAAAATAAAAGGCCATCTCAGTTTAACTTTGAGACAGCCTATCACAACAATTATTGCATCCTTAAATATTTATCTGAAAGATCTTGCAATAGCTTGCCTATACTTTCTGGCACAGAGCCGTTCATAGGAGAATAATGCCTTGATTTTTGTTTCAGAATATCGGCTACTCCTTTCAGGTATTCTTTTCTATAGCGAGCAAGCTTTTCTTTTGCCTCTTTATTAAATTCGCTAAATACTGTAGGCATATTATGTTTTATAAATCTATCTATTCGTTTTGCAAGTTCGTTGATATAATCATAAACAATATTATAGCCTACACCAACTGCCAGCACACTTAGTTCTCTACTAAGATAGATTTCAAAAACTGCAATGATCTCTGCTAGATAATCTCCTTTTCTAGCTTTTAAGATTTTAACCTGTTCAGGATCACTTTTGATCGGATAAACATCAGTACATACTGCTCCCATTTTCAGCATTTTCTTCTTTCCTTCTTCAGCTTTTCTTTTTGCCAAAAAAGGACCCTGTTCTACTTCTTCTCTGTCAGCTCTTAAATATTTAAATGCGTATAACTCTGTCATCTTTTAATCCTCCTTCTTTAAATAGGTTAAAAAATATTCTTATGTATAAGAACTTACAATGAACTAAAAACAAAATAACAAGAAAATGTTATTTTGTCAATTTTATCAGACATTTTTATTTCCAAACTTCCTCCAAATCTTTTATTTGTTTTATACCAAAAAAATTAAGGTAAACTCTCGCAAACTACTTTATCATTATCGCTATCTAATTTATGAATATCATTATCTGCGCCTCCGCAGAATTCATAAATATCCTGCGCTTCCTTTTGCGTTTCAAAATCAGAACAATCGTACGCATTGATGGAACAAATAACTCCATCAACTTGACATAAGGACCATAATCCTAAATTTTCTTCCTGAGCCTGCTTTTCAACATTATCAAACTGCTCTGCATACCTCACATCAGGAAGAAACTTAGCTGATAAAGCATATCCTTCTTTTACTAAATATTCATTTACAAAAATATCATTCACCCAAACATATCTTAATAATCTCCCATACTTATCTCTTTCCGAGACATCTTTCTTTAATTTAACCTCTTTCCCTTCAACTAATTCCTTGTTTGCGTTAAATGCCTCCTGCGCGAAGCAATCATCGTTGCTCTGGCCTGTTTCTGGCGAATCAATGCCAATATATCTAATTATCTCTCCTCCTTCAATAACAATAGTATCTCCATCAATAACCTTAATTACTTTAAAAACTGATTCATTATCCCCTTTAAAGAAGATAGTAAGAATAATTCCAACAACAACCAAAACAAAAATTATTAAGATTTTAGCAATTCTTGAAAAATTCATTGTATTTTTATTAAATCCAAAAAGCAATTAAACCAAATTTATCAATCTTCTCTTTATAGCCAGAAAAACTATAATACACCTTTTTCATTTCATCAGCAGAGTTAACAAAAGGCATTACTTTCTTAAAATCAATTTTCTCTAGCATTTTATCTATACTCTCAAATAATTTTACCTGTTTTATCTGTTTCTCTAATCTTTTATCTTCACAAACAAAAACTAAAATATCGTCTTTTTCAATTTTACGAAATTTATTTGTAGCCGCCCTTGTTTCTATTATTTTTTTCTTGTTTTTTATAGAATCAAAAACAGTTTTATCAATCTTCCTAATTCTCAAAATATGTTTTTTCATATTTATATCTTAAACTTCTTATTTCTCAAATCTTTTCTAATATCCAAATAATCAGGAATAACCTCAGCAATTAAATTCCAGAATTTTCTTGAATGATTAAGCTCCTTTAAATGAAACAATTCATGAATAATAATATAATCTGCTATTCTTTTAGGAAGAAACAATATCCTATAATTAAAATTTAGATTTTTCTTGCTAGAACAACTTCCCCATCTTGTTTTCTGATTTTTAATATTAATTTTATTAAAATCAAATCTATATATTTTATTATAATAATCAATCCTTTCAGATATGAATTTTAAAGCTTCTTCTTTATATTCTAAAAAATTATTTTTATCATTTCTAAATAAAGAACTATTTTTAAATTGCTTAAAATATTTTAATTTAGACAATATCCAATTTGATTTCTCTCTAATAAACTTCTCTACTAAATCTTCACTTAATTTAAACGGTTTAGTCACTACAAAATCTCCAGCGCAATAAATAGTCAATCGCATCCTTTTTGCTCTTCTGCTTTCTCTTAAAACATAGTTAACTTTTTTATTATTAAGCTCAATTTGTTTTTTCATAATAGAACTATTATTAGCGTTTATAAAAATAAAACGCTAATGCAAAAGCTGCTATCGCGGTGACAGAATAAACAACGACCATAACCATATCTTCTCCATTAGTAAAACGCTTAAGGCTTGCGATTGTCCAAACCACTCCTGATATCAGCCAAAAAATTGTAAAAACCTTTGCTTTTATTTTGTTCATATCTCTATTCTACCAAAAAACCGTGCGTCCTAAGAAATCCAAAAAGATAAACAGACACGGATTTGAAAATTAGGAATAGGCCGTGCCTTGAGAGCTACATTCTTACGCTCAAAGGGCGGAAGGATGTACTTGTCAAGGCGTGTCCTATGAATTAAATTAAATTTCACCAGACCCCCTCCAAATTTTTTTTATCCTAACTTATCAAAAACAGTTACATCTCCTTTATTATACTTTCCTATTTCAAAACCATCATAATAAAAACTATCTCCATTTTGATAAAAATGTAAAGATAATTTTCTATCTAAAATTATAATAAAACCTCTACCGCTTTGACTTGATAAAGGATGAATATCAATTCGCTTAACTTTTTTAAAAAGATTGTTTGCAAAATCAATTTTTTTAGAATCAATGCCTTGTTCTTCAGCTATATAACGAAAAAACGTCTTAGGCGCAAATTTCATCAAAAATATTTTAAATAAACTTATTTTATTCATAAATTATTTTAAATCTTTTATTTATTCTTCTGCTCTTTAATAAACTTCTTAATCGACCGATCATAGGTCTTTTCTGCTTCTTTAAAAAAGAAACAAGCTGGTAATTCATTACGCTGCCAATGGTACTTAATACATTCACAACAAATACCCTTCCTATCACAACCAGAATAAGTACAATTACAATCTTTTGAATTTTTTTCTTGTTGACAGTCCATAGATTCTATTCTACCAAAAAACCGCTTCTTTGGCGATTTTTATCCCCATCTGAAAAGATTCTTTTTAAAAAATTGCCAAGTAGGAAATTCCAGATAATGCATAATATATTCTTGCGCAATTTTTGGTATTCCAGCGATTAATAAAAAAATGATTAATCTTTTGAAATTATTGATAGGAAACTTAAAGAATTTCTTCAGACCAACCACTAAAAGATAAAAATTCTCAAAAATATTAGGCGCCAATAGCATTAATTGGCGAATTTTAAATATCTCAAAAATAATCACTCCCACTAAACGCCAGGCAAATAAAATGACAGCTGTTCGCCGAGCTAAAACCTCCTGCCATTTCAAAGCCATATAGACCTCAAATCCTAAATAATAAGTATCAAAGAACTTATCATAGGAATGATAATCCCGACCCTCAAACCAGCCCCAGCCAAAAGCATCCATTAAAACCACATCTGAAATATCTCCTAAAATAACTAACAAAGCTCCCCAAAACGGCCAACGCAAAATAGAAAATGGTATTAAAAAACGAATTAATATCACTGCCAAAGCTGCCATATAATCCTATTATACCAAAAAACCGTGCCTTAAGAAAGATGAACAGGCACAGCCACTTCCAAATCTTTTATTTATTTTACCTAAAAGGATTAAAATTATCCAATAAATTACATTCTCCTTCCGGCATAGGAACATAAGGAAAACCATGTTTGACCCACTCTCCATCATTACAAATCCAAGTATCTTCAGGTCCCCTAATAAAAGCCCAAACAAACAAAAAAATAATACCAATTATTATGATAAAGATTTTTTTATTTCTAGTCATATCTCTATTCTACCTTTTCAAATTATTCAAGGCAAGCAGAAAACCATGCCTTAAGAAAGATAGACAGGCACGGATTTGAAAATTAGGAATAGGCCGTGCCTTGAGAGCTACATTCTTACGCTCGAAGGGCGGAAGGATGTACTCGTCAAGGCACGGCCTATGAATTAAATTAAATTTCACCAAACCCCCTTCCAAATCTTTATTTATTTTATTATACCAAAAAACCGTCTGATTGGCGACAATCTTTTAAAAAATTAGGCATCTTTTTTCATAACAAACCTCCAGGGCCAATTAGCGCATTTACCTGCGTAATCAATACCTATTCTTTTGCCAGATATAACATTAGGGTTAAATCCTCTATCCTCTACCCATAAAGCGCTATTTGTTAAATCAAGGCCATTATGCGTTTGTTTAGTAATTTTAAACTCTCTACAAAGCTTGCCAGGACCATCAGCATGAGGATAATCTAATGCCCTAATAAGAACAGCTGAAGGTATTCCCTCTTTTTCAGTGACTAAATTCAAACAATGATGGATCCCATAAATAAGATACACATAAGCATAACCGCCCTTCTTAAACATTACCTTATTTCTTTCTGTTTTTCCTTTTGAACCATGGCAAGCCAAATCATCAAAACCGGCATAGGCCTCTGCTTCAACAATCTGCGCCTGATAAATCTTGTTGCCTTTTTTATGAACTAAAAACTTGCCAATTAAATCTTTGGCCACTTGCAGTGTTGGATTTAAATAAAAATTGCGTTTTAGTTTAATTTTCATCTCTTTTATTTATTACATTCTACCCCTTCAATAAATTCAGGACAAGCAAAAAACCGCCATTTAGGCGATTTTTTATACATCACAAGGTTGTCATTTTCTATATTTTAACACATAATTAAAGTATTATGAAAATCATCCTCATTCGCCACGGCGAAACAGAAGAATCTAAAAAAAGAATTTTGCTAGGCCATTTGCCTGGTCATTTATCATCTAAAGGTAAAATAGATATGAAATTAACTGCAAAAGTTATTAAAAAACTCAACTTAAACCCTAAAATAATTTTTTCTAGTGATTTAAAAAGAGCAAAAGATTCTTCAGAAATTATATCTAAAGAATTAAAATTAAAAATCAAATATAATCAAATACTTCGAGAAAGAAAAGGTGGCGTTTCTGAAGGAAAAACAGAAAAAGAAATAGATTGGAAATTATATGAAAAAACATTATTTTCTCATCGCAAACACTTTGGAGGAGAAAGTTTTATTGAAGTAAAAAAAAGAGCCAAAGAATTTTTAGATAATATCTCAAAAAAAGAAAAACAAAATATCATTATTGTATCTCATAGCGTTTTTTTATCTATGCTACTCTCTCATATTAAAAACTGGAGCATAAAAAAAAGTTGCCAATTCAATTTCAATAACTTTATAACAATTATTGATACAAAAAATAAGAGAGTGGAACAAATTCCACTCTCTTGATGTAAATATCTATTATTCTGAAGATACGTACATCAGCTTAAGAGCTACTATTTTTCTTATCATATCGCATCGTTCAGATGACAGAGAGGTGAAATATTCACCTCTCTTTGAATAAGGACAACCTCCTCTGCAATGCCATTTGGCAAAGCAATCATTGCAATCAGAAATATTAAGAACATGAAATTTACGCACCTTATCAAGAGAATCTCTATTTATTTTCACTCTGTTTTTAAGAATACGTCCAATTTCAAAATCATCTGCAAAAGAATTATCATCATTAAACGAAACTGTACACGCCGAGATAACTCCCTCTGGAGATACAGAATAGTTAGGAATCGGAACTGAGCATGGGAATGGAGATATGGAGTGTATGTCCGTACCAGTTAGATTAATATCAACTCCAATTTTCCTATAATCCCTCCACAAATCAAAGTAGATGTTACTAAGTAGTTCGTAATCTATTTCAACACTTCCTTTTAGTGTCCGGCCTAAAGTTTCTTTTAGTCCTAGAAAAATATTTTTAACTCCGTAATTATAAAGCTCATCAACAATTTTCCGGATTCGCAAATAATTTACCTCGGAAACAACTGTCAAAACACTAACTCTGGATTTATTTTCTAATAAAAAACCGATGTTTTTCCAAACACGATCAGCTATACTAGAATCTGATCCGTAACGTTCGTTTTTTCCAAAAAATCCATCCCAAGAGACTTGAACTTCTTCGATATCGTGAATTATCTCTCGGTATTTATTACATGAAAAGAGCCCATTAGTTAATATTCGAAGTTTTAAATTAATACCGTCAGTTAAATCTTTTTTTGCTTGAATAATACACTCCTTTATTAGAGGTAGAAATAGGGTGGGCTCGCCTCCAGAAAATACAATTTCCAACGTATTAGCATTTTCTTCTTGGGCATATCGGCAAAAATGACTTACTGATCTTAATGCAATATTCTTGGTCATATTTCTTAAATCAGAACCAGCTCGAACACTACAATATTCACAATTCAAGTTACATTTGGTGGTAATATTAAGCCGAAGACGAATTTTGTCTTTATCATATTTAAACCCCTGCTCACAAATAAAATCAGGTACATTGTTTTGCGATGAAGCTTCTTTAACCCAATCTTCACCTATATCTCCAATATTAGCTTCCCCATCGCAAACGGCAAAACTTCTAGTTAAAGGAGCATAGAAAAGAGTTTGATCATCCACGTTAATTACATAAATTTCCTTACCTAAAAGCTCATTCGTTAACATCTTAATCACCTCTCTTTCAGATATTCTTTTTAGACATAAGAAAGAGGGATCGATAAAAAACACGATCCCTCTGTTTCAAATTACGGCCACCCAGACATTAGCATTTTTTCAATTTATGAAAGAATCCGCGTGTTCGAGCAGCACCCGAAAGTAGAAGCCTTGGACCCGTCATTGATCCGACCCACGACAACGACTTTCTTCTTTTTTTTAGTGCTTTTCATGGCCCTCTCCTTTCTTTATTTGATTGTTAGTGAACAATGTTATCAGTTAATAAAAGATAACTTTCTATATTATTAAATCATATTTTATTAAGACTTGTCAAGAATAATTTAAAAAAATTATTAACAAATTTCTATTTTCAAACCCCCTTTCAAATCTTTTATTTATTTTTATTCTCCTTAAACCTATTCTTTAGATATTCTTTTATTAATTCAATATCATTTAAATCTTTTTCCCGACCAGATATTTTTTTCCATTTAATAACATATTCTAATTTAACAAAAGGTAAACCATCAATTAATTCTGCTTCTTTTATAAGTTTTTCATCATCCCATTTCCCTGGCCCCCAATTCTTATACAATTCGATATTTTCTTTTTCTAAAAATTCTACCTGTCGACCATTTCTTTCAAATTCTACAAACTTCCAATCCGGTTTCTTTTTATATTCTTCAAAAACATCTTCAATTACTAAAATATCTAAATCATGACATTCTTTTAAACCTAGAATACACATTGGCCCACTACCAAAAATAACATATTCACCTAACAATAATCCTATTTCTCTAATTTTTTTAAATAATTCTTGAGTCATATCTTTATTCTACTAAAAACTGGTTGGGTCACTCTAAAAATTGAGTGACCTTTTTTCTTTTTTAAAATTATATTTTCCCAAATCCCCTCCAAATCTTTTATTTATTCTTATTCTCTTTCTTAAACCTGTTCTTAAGATATCCCTTCTCTAATTTAATTCACCTAATATATTCAGCTCTTGTTTCTGATTCATTCATAAAATTACATTAAAAAATAATAATCAAGAGGAATTGAAACTATGTTAGTTTCTTTATCAAATTTTAATCCAGTATTGCAAAAAATAATACCGTAGTTAGATTTAATTTTACGCATAGTGTTTATAACTTGTCTCTTGTCTTTATTGCCAAGACCAACTTCTATGACAATTTTTTTATTATTCCCTATTTGTAAAATAAAATCAGCTCCTCCTTGAGCGCTATCATAACGAATAATGCCATCACTTCTTAAAATAAATTCTCTATAAAGATGAGAACCAATAGAATCTTCTAATAATTTTCCTTGTCTTGTTAAATAGGTACTTTCATTGCCGGTAAAATAAAAAAATGACATTCTGATTGCCGGACTCATAAATAAATACTTATTGGGTTTATTAGCAATTGTCATATTTGAACCATGTGGCGGAATTTTAACTAAAAACTCTGCCTTTTCCAAAACATCAAAAATATTAGCGATCGTTAAACGATTAATGCTAAATTTTTCAGCTAAAACACTCAAGCTTGTTATATCATTTTCAGCTATTGCAAACAAAATTCTTTTTACTATCCCAAGTGTATCTTGATCAAAACTACCCAAAGTTGGCATATCTTGTTTAATAATTTTATCAAGCAATAATGATATATTGTTATAAATAGAAATTTCATCTGGCATTATTAGAGTGAAAGGGAAGGTTCCGTATGATAAATACTTTTTAATATCATTTCTATCAATTTTTGACCAATAACTGTTAATCTGACTTTCTAAACCTGACAACTTATTATAAGTATTTTCGCATGACTCTGAAAAATAAATAGATTGTCTAATTTTTTCTTTTAATCCCAGGGTTGGATAAATTTTATTTTTTATCATTTGATATTCACTAAAACACATTGGCGTCATTGGCTCAAATATAGCTCGACGAGCAATATTAGATGTTGATTGTAAAATAATAGCTGAAGATCCCGTAGAACATAAAAAGACATTGCTAGTTTTCTCAAATAGCGATTTTAGTGTAATAGCCCATTTAGGATCTGCTTGAACTTCATCAAAAAATATCAATATTGGTTTTTTAACACTTTCTAAATTTTCACCAATAATTTTTTCAAAAGCAGATATTATTTCATTAATGCCAACTTCAAGATAATTTCTTAAATCTTCCACAGATAAAAAGAATACTTGAAAGTCCTTCTTTTTAAAATCAGAGCAAACTTGAGCCATAAGAGTTGTTTTCCCAACACCTCTAAATCCAGGAATAATCACCATTCTGTTTGATGATTTCTTATTCAGAAAATCATTTATGTATTTTTGTAATTTTACATACAAAAAACGACTAGGATGTTTTTCTCCATTCAAACTATGAGTAAAATGCTTTAATCGATCATCAGTGGTTAAAATTTGTTTTTGAAGATATTGTATCAAATCTTGGTTCATATATATTGAATTATACTACAACTATACGTTTGTAGTATATTATACTACACAGGTACTGTCAAGCGTCTCTTTTTTGGCTAATATAAAGCAATTTCGTCCATGTTTACTTGTTTCTTAAAACGCTTTTTTATGCTTATTTTAGCCTAATGTATACAAATATAGATAAATTATAATTCCCCCTCCAAATCTTTTATTTATTCCTATTCTCCTTAATCACTCTCCAATAATCTTATAATCCTTCCCTTTTATAAAAACTGCTTGATTATCAGTTAATTCAATAACTGGATAATCAACTTTCTTTCTAAATTCCTCAATTTCTTGCTTGTGCTTATCTTTTTCAAAATGCGGAAAAATAGCAATGTTAGTAAAATTAAAACCAGTTAAATCTTTTAAATCAACATCATTTTTATCTCCATCAATCCCCCAACCTGAAATTTTAATATTTGGACCTGCCATAATGCTGCCAGCGCTAACACCAATATAGATTTTTCCTTGATTAACTAGTTTAATAACTATCCTATCTAATCCAGTTTCTCTGAATTTTTTCATTATATAATAAGTATTACCACCACAGACATAAATAATATCACAATCTTTTACTTCATCTAATAATATTTTTCTATCTAAATTATAAATAAATATATCATCAAACCCCAAATCATTTAATTCTTTTTTAGATTCTTCTAAATAATATTTGTCTTGCTTAGTTTGCTGAACAGAAACCATTAAAACTTGAGATTTATTCGGTTCTTTAGACAATTCCTTTAAAAAAACATCAGCCACCTTTTTATTTAAAAATCCAACTGAAGTTAAAAACAATTTTTTATTCATAATTTTATTCCCAAATCCCCTAAATCTTTTATTTATTAAATCCCAAATCTTCTCTCATTAAGTCCTCTATTTCAAGCATCAATAATCGTGCCTTAGTAAACTCTTTACCAAGACTTCCGCTTTGTATATTTTCTTTAAATTTCTTGTAAGTAGTCATAACTTTTCTAAGCTTTTTCATTTCTTCAACGATATCGTCAATTTGCTTATTAAATTTTTTTAATTTTTTGTTAATTTCGTTTGTTGCAACTAACATACATTTTGCACTAACCTTTTCAAATCGTACAATTGGAACTTTACCTTCTTTAAATGTCAAAATGGACGAATAGCCGGTTTTTATATGACTAATGATTTCGCTATAGATTTTAAATTTTGTATTAAAGATTCTTTTCTCCTTTTCGCTTTTGTGATGCCAAATACCAGAAACTAACGCAGCAATAGCGCCACTACTTAATATGGTTATAATAAATTGTGGTGTATCAAACTCAAGATTCATTATTTTAATATTATTTAATGTAAAAGGGTGGTAAAAAGGCGTCAGAAACCTTTTCTTTTATCTCCAAATCCCCTCCAAATCTTTTATTTATTCTATTCTACCAAAAAACCGCCTTCTTGGCGATTTTTTACTTAAAAGAATTAAAGAAGTAAATCTTACATATCTTCCATCACGGGATTATCTTCGATAAATTCGGAAGGCAATCCAATCTTCTTAAAATAATCAACCATTGATATACAAGCAAATTTTTCAGTAGAATAATGAGTTCCGCCAAGAATGTTTATTCTATATTTTTCAGCAAATTTATGTGCCTTTTGGGAATAATCATTTTTTGCAGTAATTCCAGTTATAAAAGCATTGACTCCTGCTTTGACGATATCTTCTAATATATTAACTTCGTTTCCACCGCCAGCGACAATAGAAACGGTTCTATTTTTGATTTCATTGTCTCCATAATTATATAAACTAACTTCATGTCCAACAACATTTCGAAATCTTCTTTTCAGGTCTTGAACTGTTGCTAAAGTAGTTTTTCCAAATACACCGCATAAAGAGCCGAAGTAAGGAGCAAAAGGCTTCCCAGGTTTAATACCCAATGCTTTTGCTAAAGTTACGCTTGTTGAATATTCTCCAAAATTATCTAAAGGCACATGAAGATTATAAATAGAGATTCTTCTGTCTTTAAATTGTTGTAGCAATTCTCTGTCCATTTGCTGAAAAACTTCTGGAGCTTTCCTAATATCCCATATCGAGGGATGATGAACAAAAAGCATTGCATCTTGAGTTCCATCATCTAAAATTCTTTGCATAACTTTTCTTGATGGGAAAACAGATGTATAAACTTTGTTTATTTCTGTTATAAAATCGCAAACTAAGCCCATAGATCTTTTCTTAAAATTCTCACTAAGAAAATCATCAACAGAATCCATATGCTGTGCCCATTTGTCACTCATTTCAGGAGTGATAAAATCTTTCTCAAGGTGTTGATATAATTGGATTGCTTTCATAATCTTATAGCCAAAGAGGCTTGTCCTTCAAAATGATGTCCCTTGAGCACAAGGGCGTCATTTTAAGGACGACGCCTCTGGATTAATCTCTCTTCTTCCCCTCCAAATCTTTTATTTATTTCCTCTCCCTAAACCTGTTCTTAAGATATTCCTTTTCTAATTTTAAAGATTTTATCTTAATCTCAAATAATTCTTTTTCTTTCTTAATCTCTTCATCTATTAAATCTAATCTACCCATAGTTTCTAAAAAATCATCTTGCTTCATTGATTTTATTCCTCTTGGTCTCATTCTCTTTATTCTCTTCTGAACTGCTTTTTTAGTTGTTTTTTTTATTTTTTGTCATGGTTTTGTTTCCCCGCTGTTAAACTTTCGCTAAATTTTTTTCATTAAATTGATTCATGATAATTAACACTAAACCTGATAAAACTTGCGATTAAACTAATAATCATCTCGACATCACTCCTGTTAATTTTTCTAACTGAACCATGCTTAATGCTATCCATCCATTCTTTTAGATTCTTAAAAATTTCTTTTTGTTTCCCATTTAGTCCAAACTTTATCCAGTTATTTTGATTATTACTTCGATTAAAAATATGCTTAAATCCTTTATTCTGATCATTAAATATAATCTTAGATAATTCGTCACACGCAGAAAGCATACTATTAACAACATTTTTTAATTGAGTCCCTGTTTTCGCTTGTAAAAATTCCTTAAGTCCTTTTTCAAAATTAATCAAAATATCTTTATATTTATTTGTCTCTAATAATCCTAAAAGATCATCTATCTCCTTATTAAAAAATTTAGAAATAGAAGTTAAAATTTGAGGCGACTTTGTTTTGTAAATCTTTATTTTAAATCCTAAAATAGGATAATCTTGTAAATATAGATTTATTTCTTCGGTTAAACTATATAATTCATATCTGACAAATTTGTGTTTAAAAATAATATCTAATAAAATTTGCAATCTTAATATAGTTTCCTTAAAATCACCGTTGCAAAATTCTTTTTTAATAAACCAACTAAAGCCATAATCAGAATTATTATAGTCGTTGTAATCTAAAAATATTTCACGACAAGCTTCTTTTAAAATTTTCTGCTGTATTTTAAAAAGTTTATCATTATCCTTATAATTTTCGGTATTTATTAAAGGATTGAGAGTGTCAAATAATAGATTTTTCAAATAATTACAAAAACCGTTTTGAACTTCTTTTAGATTTAATTTAATTCCAAAACGCGAATATAAATCTTGATTTAAATTTTTATTCATAAATCCCCTCCAAATCTTTTATTTATTCGGAAAAATTATTACTATCTTTAATATTAGAACTCTCAATAAAATTACTTTTATAAAAAACTTGTTTCCCTTTGGTTATAATTTTATACTTCCAGTTCTTTTCTTTACACCAATCTTCAGCCGCTTTCCTTTTTGCTTTCGTCGAATCCCAAAATAAAAAAGGCAAACCCTTGCCTTCATGAATTTCTTTACTCCCATCATGATGCTCAACTAAAAAATCTGGCAGATAATTTCTACTAAACAATAAAAATTTATAAGGAATCTTAATATTATGTTTTTTTGTCCATAATTTAACTGCAGGATCTTGTTCAAGTTCAATCATATAATCACGCTCTAATATAGAATCATAAACCTCTTCTTTAAATGGAGATTTTTTTAAATTCTTCAATTTGCCTCTTAAGCTTTTCATTTTATTTGTTAGTTAAAATGCCTTCAATTAATTCTGGCTTTAGAAAATTCTCTCTAATCTGAGACCAAGTATCCCATAAAAGTTCTAATAAATTTTTATTATTACACTTGCCAACTTCGCTACCACCTAAAAATCTTTTTTTAATGTGGTCATCTATAACATCATAAATAACTGTTTGTCTTGAGTCGGGATTCCCGTCAAATTCAATTAAAGAATCCTTAGCGGTATTACTCATTTCTTTAAGTATCATTTTTTGTAATTCCTCAACAGAGTGATGAATATTTACGTCAACATCGGAAATATCGATATCCGGTATATCTTCAGCTTTTTCTAAAGTATTAAAACCAGAATCTAAATTTCTTGATTTAATTTGATTTATTTTCTCTTCAATACTAACTCCTTCGAGCAGATACTCATAATTATCTAAATATTCTTGCCATTCAGTAATTACTTTTTTACTTTCTACAAAATCAGGCACTTCTTCTGAAATTTTTTCCCAATCAATCTTCTCTTCCATCTCTTTTTTAATATCTTCTATTTTTTCTTCTTTATGGGTCTCAATTATCTGTGGTTCTTCTGGAATTTTCTTTTCATCAATAATATCGCCTGGATTTAAACTACCATCATATTTTTCAGCATCAAGCTGATCCCAAAGCCAATCATGTTTTAATATAGGATGATCAACAACATATAAACTCTCCCAACGGTCTTTACTTATAATAATCCGCCTTAATCCTCTGCCTATAACTTGAGGACCATAAACAGACATAATTCTATTACCGATTTTCTTATAACAGAATTTTCTGAAAAGACAGATAACTGAAATATTTTTGACATCCCATCCTTCTCGTAACATCATAACAGAAACAATTGCGTCGTACTTTACATTCTTCATATCTTTATTTAATTCCATTGCTTCATCTTTATTCGCTTCTGGCGCTTCATTATGAACTATTAAAACTTCCTTTTTAAAAGTGCCTCTTAATATTTTAGCTATTTGTTTAGCGTCATTAATGCTAAAAGTTACAACAAACAACAAGGGTTTGTATTTTGGCTTACCATCAACATCTAGAGGCACGCCATTTTTTTGATGTTCTAAGCACTGTAGGGCAACGCTTAATAATTGTGTAGCTGGTTTTTGATCAGCAACGTATTTTACGGCTGGTATTTTAACTTTTTTACCGTCAAAATTTCTTTGAACCCACCCTTTTTCTATCTGCTCCCAAGGGACTTCATCTACTGAATAGGTCTTGCCTTCTTCGTCTTTCCATCTTAATTTAACTACATCAACATCCGGCTTAAAAACTACAATTCTTTTTACAATCTTGTCTCTCATCGCTTGTTTAATATCATATTCTAAAATCATGTCGCTATCAGGATGTAGGCCATCTAATCGTTCAGGAGTAGCAGTTGTATCTATTCTAATAAATCTCTTAGGTTTTAACTTAAGTAAAAGCAAATTATATTGTTTAGCTTTAGTATTATGAGCTTCATCATTAAAAATCGCGACTTTATCAACATTAGCGTCATCCATTAAAACTTTCAAATTTGTCTTGCCTTCATAAATTTGATGGATATTACCTAAAATTATATTCGCCGATCTAATACCAGACGAATCTTTGCCTTGTTCCATTACATGCAAACTAAATCCATTTTTTAGATAATCGTGTTGATTAAAGAAAAATTTAAATTCATCAAATACAAACTGTTCTGATCCGGGTTTAAAAGCATCAACCAATCTTTGCCGAACAATCGTATTTGGAACTAAGACCAAAAACTTATTAAAATCATGAACTATTCTTAAATATGCAATAATACCAGCAATTATAACTGTTTTGCCACCACCAGTAACAATATTAAGAAGTAAATCTTTTTTATCTAAAACTTCAAAACTATAAACAGTTCTTTTGATTGATTCTCTTTGAAATGGATATAAATCAAATTTTGAAGCGTTCTTAAAACTATCAGAATCTAAATATTCTAAAAAATGTTTAATTTTTTCTCTTTTATCTTTATCATCAATAGCGGATATGTCATACCCGCCTTCGCACCATTCTTTAAAATTTACTAAATGTTCTTTAAATGAATCCCGCATAATTAAATAAGTTATTTTATCTTAACTTCTATAACCTTAGTAATTTCTCCCCCAAAACTATCCTGAACCTTGCAAGCAATTTTATAAGTTCCTTTTTTTTCAAAAGTTTTTTCAGCCGTTAAAATTGCTTCAAAACCGCCGCCTTTTCTTTTTTCCCGATTCAATGAATATCCTGGTTCAGAAAAATTATTATCAGCAAAATTAAAATCCCACTGACAATTTATTAAATATCCATCAACATTAATACTCTTAGCAATAGCCTCAAACTTATATGTCAAACCTTTTTTCTTTTTACAAATAATATCAGTAATTATTGGCGACTCAACAAACTGCAATAATTTTTCTTTATCTTCATCTGTTAAGGAAGTAGAAGTAATTCTTTCTCTAAATTTATGGTTTCTAATCGGCACTAATTCTATTTCTAAGACAACGCTTTTATCTTTTAATTTTTTGAAAAATGATTTCTGTAATTGTTTAGTATATTTCTTCACTTCTGGCTGAAATCGCCAAGCTAAAATAGTTAAAACATATCTTTGGTTTTGCTGAATATGGTTTTTAATTATTGATTGAACAAAATTTTTAACTTGCTCTGTAGATAATTCATCTTTTTTTGAAACAGGTCCGACTAAAATTGGGTTAAATTGATTTTTGAATCCAGTTACACTATCATCGGCTGTATTCTTACTGGCGCCAAAACTGGTTAATATAAAATTCTCAAAATCTTCTTGAGGTAACTTTTCAAATTTTTCTACAGGGTAAACTCCATGATAATAAACTTTAATATCTGGAACTTTTACTTTTTCAATTAACATTCCTTGCCTTCCTTCTTTTGATTTATTAATTGACGCTTTTTGCCCTGTCATTTCTTCTCCATCTCTAACTAACCTATCCAAGGTTACTGAAGTGGCCACGCGAGAAATATCACTACCGATAAATCTACGCTTTAATTTCTGTGCTACTGCTAATGTTCCTCCCCCGCCCATAAAAAAATCTGCCACTACATCACCCTCATTTGAAGACGCTTTAATAATTCTTTCAAGCAACGCTTCTGGTTTTTGAGTCGGATATCCAAGATATTCCTTTGAATTAATTTGTGGCTGTTTTATTTCCCAAACATCAGAAGGATAGTTTCCTCCTTTCATATAAAACTTATTCCCTTTAACAATTTTATATTTCCCTTGCTCATCTTCTTTATCAAACCTTTTTATAGTTCCTTCAGCATATGGGTCTAAAACTTTTTCAAAATTATAAATATATTTTTTTGATTTCGTATATAATAATAAACATTGATGGTCTCTCCTAAAAGCACTTTGGCCTCCATGAAAAGTTGAATATTTCCATATAATTTCGTTCACAAAATTATTATATCCAAAAATTTTATCCATTTCAGTTTTAACATAATGACTCGCGTGCCAATCAAGATGAACATAAATTGAACCAGTATTTTTTAAAATTCTTTTCATTTCCCACAACCGAGCATTGAGCCAAATTAAATAAGTTGGCATTCCTCCATCCCAAATATCATTAAATGTCCTTACTTCATTATTATCTCCCCAAACTTGATTATAAACACGGCCAGAAAAGAAAGGCGGATCAATATAAATCAAATCAATTAAATTACTCGGCAAACTGCGAAGTATCTGCAGATTATCGCCAAAATAAACTGCGTTAAGCGGATGTTTTTTATTTTTCTCATCTAAGTATCCAGCATCTCCGAAACCAAAACTTATATTATCTTCTTCATCAGCTGGATGTAAAAATGGCAATTTAACAAAAGGGAATACATTGTCATATCCTTTATTTGGCTCGTAGCCAATTGGTGGATTAGTCGGGTCAGGCAAATTATTAAGCTTAGAATATTTCTTGCTAATACTAAAAACCTGCCCTTGCTCAGGCAGTTTTTGTCCAACTGATTCTTGCTCAATTTTTTCTAATTCCTCTTTAGTTTGTGTATCCGCCTTCGACATAAAGTTATTTTGAATAACGATTAACTATTTAAATAGTTTATTTAACATATATTCTATTGTCGTCATTAATAAATTCTCTTTTAATGATTTTCAGAAAATCATCTAATTGAATCATTTTATGAATTTTATATCTTGGAGGTACGCCATCCAACACATGCAAATGATGCTTTGGTTTATGATTAGGATTTTTATGCCTTTCATAACGAAATTCAAAATTACTGCTTTTTACACATACCCCAGAAAAACTACATACAAAATTAAAATAGGGAATTGAAAATCTGTAAGTATACTCCATTAAATCATCTTCTTTCCACATTTCGTATAGTTTTATTGTAGGAGACTCGTATCCTCTTTCTTTTGGCTTTAATAACAAAGTACATTCAAACATAGAGACATCTTTAAGAATCTTATCTTTTGTATAACAAGCAATTAAACGAGCACCTGAACAAAATATACTCTTATTCTTTTCCAATACTCCATTTATCTTTTTCTTATGACTTTTTAATTTACTTATTCTTGGCATATTCTAAATAACTATATAATTTAGCCCATTCATTAAACTCATCTTTATCAAAATGAGAATTATTTTTCCACAATTCATAAAATTTATCTGATTTTAAATTATGCTTCCTTTCGTACTTATTTATCTCTTTCTCAATATCTATTAAACGAGGGGCGTCAACGGAATCAAAAATAAACGAGTCTGTCTCATCGTCATCTTTAGAATATTGTGTTCCCCAAAAACTTTTAGTATCATAATCCCCAGTCGCTAGCCCTGATGCAGAAAAACCATGTTCTTTTATATCGTTATATGGTTTTTCTTCGATACCATCATTTAAAGTAATATTTCCGTTATTTTTGTTTTCTAAAGTTGTTGCGCTAGAAAGCATATATTTCTCTTAATTTCTTAACTATCTTACTATGATGTTTTATAAACTTATCTTGTAAATCCCTAAATTTGGGTAGGATACTAACAAAAAAATGAACATTTATTTGAAAATCCAAACTTAAGACTTGTTTAAGGTCTTCGCTATACATGGGCATACCAATTAATTGTATCCTCTGCCTTCCATCCATGTAACATATATTTAAACCATTTCCTATATATTTATCTTCATTAATCTTTAATTTTTTAATATTCACCAAAGATTGGTTGATACTCCTAAATTTTTTTATTTCACTCTTATCTAAACTAAGCTGAAAAGAATAATTAAATCCAAAGGCTTTTATTGGTTTGTTAATAATCTTATTACAGTCAACAACTAGTCTTATAAATTTATCATTACTTCTAGCTATCAATTCTATTATTTGCTGATTAGCTATTATTATTCTTTTATTTTGTACTGTTAATGTAATTTGATCCGTTGGCTCAATTAATCCAATCACATCAGGAAACTGAGTTATAATGGGCTCTTTATTCCATATTTCAATCACTTGATTTCTAATATCAGTTATTTTAACCTGTGCATGAGGGACGACATTTTCTTCAAATAATTGTGTAATATTTACTTGTTTTGTTTGAATCTCCATATTCTTATCATTTGGTATAAATTATTTTAGATTAGAACTACATTTTTTCATGATTTGTAAAAAATGTACAAAATTTAATTTAACTATAAGTTTAGTTAATTAATTCCAAGGATTAAATAAGTTATGATAGCACCCAAAACAGTACCTACTACGGCACCTAGTATAGCAACAAATATATCACGTAAAAACGAATGATGTTTTAGATTAGAACTAATTTGATAATTTATAGAATCATCTTTTATATCATTAGTTAAAGAATTAACATTTGCAGAATTAGTTACAACAATATTTTTATTCTGATTCTTATTTACCGTGGAAAAATCATCAAAACTATCATCCTTATTTTGTTGAGATTTATCTTCCTTATTAAATGAATTTATAATTTTGAAATTGAAATTTAAATCCATAATTTATTTCCACCCTTGGCTGATTGCTTTCCAAATTACCCGTTCTTGCGGGATTTGGATTGGGCCTTGAGGGGTTTGTTGGGTTGTTTGAACTTGACCTTTTTTATACTCTAAAACTAATTCAAAATAATTACTCAAAGAATTGCTCTCAACAAAAGCAATCTTATAGCCCTTTTTATTAACCGCCTGATTCTCGCCTATTTCAATCTCTGGATTCCACATTTCATCCAATTCCATCCCAGCCCTATATTCTTCATACAATTCAGTCATTAAATCAGCTAAACCAGAATCAGCTGACTTAACGGTTGTTAATCCTAAATCTTCTTTAGCTTCTTTTCTGCCAATAAAATATTGGTGGGAATAAAGCTTTTCAGTAAAATAATCAACAATTTTATCTATTTCTGTTTCATCAATCGGCGTCTGATGACTTTTTAAAAGACGCTTAGCTAAAATGCGAATTAAATTATGAGTTCTATTAACATTGCCTAATGCCAAAGGATGAATTTGTGGATTTGCTTCAACAAATTTATTAAATACTTTTGAAAGCTCTTCGTCATTTTTAATGCCAAATTTATTCTTTGCTAAATCAAAATAAGCCATAACATCTTCTACAGAAATTGGAATTTTACTTTGAGGATTATTTGGATCTTGAGGATTAAAAACATTAGCAGTTGATGGATCAATAGGAGAAAGCTCTGAAAGATCGCTCATTACGATTTCATCAGCACCTAAAGAAATCATTGTTGCAGCGCTATGCGCTTTATAAGGAATCAAAACTGAAAATTCCTTGCAATACTCACGAATCATAGAAACCATTCGCCAAGGAACCATTGTATCACCACCAGTGCTGTATAAAAATAAATCAATTTTATCTGTTTTGCCTATTTTTCTTAATTGATTGCTTATTATCGGAATAATATCCATCGCAACTCTAGCATTGATTGGACCTTTTCTATCACTAGTTATATAAGTAATAACTTTTGAACTTCTTTTCTCTTCAATTTTTTTAATTAAATCTTGTGTATTCATAATATTTTAGTTAATTTATATCTTAATTCTACGTTTATTTTTAAGATTTGGCAAGGTAAAAATTCACTATAGGTAGTAGAAATCTAACCAGGCACGGTCTGGATTTCTTAGACTGTCCATCTTTCTAAGGCATAGCCTCTTATATTCTCCTAATGATACCCCGTTAAATGGCTATGGTCAATCAAAAACCGTCTCGAAAGACGGTTTAGATTAAGTCTCTTAGGGCTATTACTCACTACTCAACAAAAACTTTAAAAGATTTAATGATTTTATCATACAATTCCCTATTATCTTCATTATCCACATCTACCATGTAAATATCAAAGAGTTTGTTATCTTTTATAAAATAAATATTCTCTTGAGAATAGGCTCCTGGTGATTGAGGTGTATAAACTTTAACAGCTGGTACTTCATCTAATTCCATATTTATTTCATCTGGAATATCTAGATAAGAAAATTTCTCTTTAAGCCAATCAATAAGCTCTACATCAGCAGGAGGATTATAAACATCAGTAGAATGATGAGAAATAGAAATTGTCGCAAGTGTTAAATCAGACTTTGTACCAATAAATGCCTGCATTCCTACAACATCTGGATCTTCACCGTTCAAAAAACAACGACATTCTAAAGGTCTTTCTTCTGGAGGTGATTGCTTACAAGAACCAGCTAATGGACCATAAGAACAATCTATAGGATATTTTAAAGAATAACCGTATTTTTCATTCTTATAACTATTCCAATTAACAGTTTCGTCAATTTCCCCTATTTTTCCACAACTTATTTCTACATCTTTTTTATCCGGCTCTGGAGAAGTCCATTGCCCTTCTGCCTCTTTATATCCAGTAACACCAGCCGTAATATTACAAACAATATATCCTCCATCATCTGAAGCAATCTTATACCCAGTTAGCCAACTAATAGTTCCAGCTGCAATATTATACATATCTATTTCAAAACCATTGTTTTCAAAAAAAGATTCAATGCTTTTATATTGATCATCTGAAATACGCTCAACTTCAAATCCTTTTCCTTGTACTCTCATATCTTCAATATTTGGATCTATTTTAATCATCCATTTGAATTCAACGTCTTTTATTTCTGAAAAATCTATTCCAGTTTCTTGTTTAAGGTCTTCAAGAAAAACTGAAACTTCATCTAAAGATATGCATTCGCTTCCATTAAAGCATTTGTCAGGTCCGCAATCGCAAACCTTTACCTGATGACTATTATCTGGTGAACAGCCACAAGAGCCAATAAGACACAGGTTAGGGAAATCACCAGTTGTTTTACAACACAATGATGTTGATACTTGCCCTCCAAAGCTTACACAAGCTTGCTCTTTTTCGCTTAACTCTTCGGGTGTTGTCATTGATTGATAAAGCCAATAACCTAATCCGGCGATGATTATTATTATAATAAATATGATAATTTTTTTCATATTTTTTTATTATTTATTTAATTATTTCTTACTATATATAACGATGATATAGAAAAAAGGTAACAAAAAGTTCAAGAATCATAGGTTTTTTAGGCATTTTTTCTTGTTATATCAGCTATCCCACATTTATTCCAATGGGACAATGGTCAGAGCCAGAAACTTTATTAAGAATAAAAGCATTTTTTAATTTAGAATTCATTTTTTTTGAAACAAAAGTATAATCAATACGCCAACCTATATTTCTCTCTCTAGCATTAGCAAAATACGGCCACCAAGTATAATTATCTGTTTTTTGATTGAATTTTCTGAAAGTGTCAGTCAATCCTAATGATATAAGTTTATCTATCTGTTTTCTCTCTTCAGGAGTAAACATAATATTATTTTTATTATTTTTAGGTCTAGCTAAATCAATTTCCTGATGAGCAATGTTAAAATCACCAATCAGAATAGTATTTTTAGTTTTCTTAAGAAAACTTAATAGTTTAGCGTAACATTCTAGCTTGTAATCTAAATTTTCTTTTGCTCGACCGCCATGAGGTAAATACAGATTAATTAAAGTAAAATTGGGATATTTTAATTTTAAAATTCTGCCTTCTTGATCAAATCTTTTTAATCCCAACTCATAATCTACTTTAATTGGTTTTTCTTTAGCCCAAACAGCTACTCCAGAATAACCCTTCTTGACTGCTTGATTAAAATAAAAATGATAATTTTTTAAATTAAGTAAATCAATTGGAATTTGTTCTTTTTGAGCCTTTATTTCCTGTAAACAAATAATATCTGCCTTTGCTTTTTTAAACCATTCTAAAAATCCTTTCTTATAAACTGCCCTGATTCCATTAACGTTCCAGGAGATGATTTTCATAATTCAAAAATTTTAACCTTTTTAACCATTTTATATATATTATATATTAAAACAACTCTTCTAAGGATTTAATTGTACAAATAGTATGTTTTCTTAAATCAAATTTATGTTCATTCCTTTCTATATGAATAAAATCCACTCCGGCATTTCTAGCATAATAAGCATCTTCATTACTATTGCCAATATAAATAGTTTCTTGAGGGGTTGAATTAAGTTGATTAAGGACAAAGCTAAAACTTTTTGGATCAGGTTTTTCTTTATATCCACTACTTTCAATTGAAAAAGAATAATCGCAAGGAGCTCCATTAAGTTTCTTTATCTCAGATTTTAATATTATATCTGGAACCCCTGTAATGATAGAAATTGTTTTACCAAGTTTTTTTAGTTTTTTAAAAGATTCTTCTACATCACTAAAGGATTGAGTTAATAAAGCGCGTTTTTTTGGTTTATCAAAATCTCTAAACGCCAACCAGAAAGTTTTTGGATCTAGATTAAAATCATTTTTAATAATTTTATCTCTATTTACCTCAAACCAAAATCTATCTATAGAATGATTATTCTTAATTAAGCCACCTAACTTTTTAACTACTTTAAGAATAATTCCATATCTATACTCTTTAGAAGTAAAAACTAATGTTCCATCTAAATCAAATGAAATATGATTGTATTTTTTTAACATAGTTATAAGATTCTTCGCTTATTGGCTCAGAATGATAAATTCTTACCTTAATCATACCTTCGTGGCTTGTTTTGGTCAATTAAAAAAACTGCTTGGGATAGCAGTTAATCCAGAGGCATCGTCCTGAAAATGACGCCCTTGTACTCAAGGGACATCATTTTACAGAATAAGCCTCTTTATCTTGTTATATCCCTAGTCCTGTATCCCCTAATATACTCATAAAAAGAAGACCAGACAGCTCCGGCGCTAAAACTTATAACCACCTCTTCCAACGGCACGCCTAAAATCATTATTCCCCAAAGATTTTCCAAAGTGTAAGTCATGGAAATATAATCAGGAAATAATCTATTAAATATTAAAAATAGTAAGAAATAGATAATTGCAAAAAAAATACCGCCAAAGATGATTTGACCAATCAAATCTTTCCTTTTTATAGCAATAATAGTTGCTCCGATTAATAGGGATATAATAGCGTTATAAATCGTCCTCTCTGTAAATATAAATTCTAATGAAATAAAGATTATTATAACTGAAATATATGGTCCAAATAAATATCTATGCTGCAACCTTATTTTAACCATTTTCTTCCTACCTATTATCTCATAAATGACAGCTGCCATACCTCCACAAAAAAAGCAAAATAGAAAACTTTCTATGCCAACACCGTAAGTAGATATTAAGTTAAATAAAGAAGGAGGATTCCAATATTCAGGAACCCATAAATATTCACTAAATCCAAAAGGCAATGACAAGATGCTGCCAAAAATCATTTCTTTTCTTAAATCTTTTCTTAATATAAAAAAAAGAAGCCAAACAACTAAAAAAATTAAACAACCTATTAAATAAGCGTATTGCATCTTAGAAAAATAATGGAGTTATAAATATTTCTATAGCGGCGGCAATAAGAGTTAGAATAAGCATTATTTTAACAAAAAAATCAAGGCCAATCTTAATTTCTGGCTTTATCTTGCCTTTTTTCTTAAAAACTTTATCTATAGTCGCCTTACCTATTTTTAAACCAATAGCAGAACCAATAATTAAAAGAGGAATTTCAATTATTCCATGAGGGACAATACTCATTAAAAACTCTGATAAAGCAAAATCCTGATTCCACAAAAAAGCAAAAATACCAATCATTGTCCCATTAGAGAATACTGATATCAAAGGAAAGATGCCAAAAATAATTCCTAAAATAATAGATAAAAATAAGGCAAGCGCATTATTCAGGAAGATAAATATAAATTGCATGAAAGGTCCTGATTCTGCAATCAACTCAAACATTTTTTCAAATTCCAGCAAAGCTGTTTTTGCATCTTCTGGCGAGATTTTAGCGCTAAAATAGCCGTATATTACAGCAAAAAGAAATAGCGCAGAAGAAATTATAATAAACCGCTTTAACGAATAAAAGTATTTTATATATTTCTTATAATCAAATTCTATATTCATATTTTGATTATCGCAGAAAATAAAGATTTTATCAATAAAAAAGCCGCCTTTGATCTGAAAGACCTTTAGACGGCTATAGAATTAATTTAATCAAAATCTTTTTAAGGGAGAGACTCTATTCCCTCTTCTTTGTTTAATTCATCATGAAATGAACTTAAGCTAGGTATAATTATTTTACTTAAAAACCTAGCCACTATTGCGTTTTTTTCTATCATGTTTTTAGAAAAAAGAATTACATCACAGAAAAAATCAATAAAGAACAAACCAGCAGGCCCGTCTTCTGTTACTACAAAGTCTTCAATTCCCTCCTTTTTTTCCTTAAGATACCGAACTAAAACTTCCGCCAGACCCAGAGTAAAAGAATCGTCTTCAATGTCTGACATTTCTTTATAGGCTTTTTCTATCTGTCTTGCTATAAGCCCATCTCTTTCAAAATCTCTTTCCCGCCACTCTTCTAAATCCATTTTTATGACCTCCTCTATTTAAAGATTCTTATTTATTTATTAAAGAAAAAAGCCCTTTCTTTTTTCTGTTTTTCTTTTTTTTGTTTTTTTAGGAGGAGAAAATAAGAAAAAATGAAGATATAGAGAAAGGGCTTAATATTTTTAAGATAGCACAGGTTAATAATGTTTGTCAAGAGTTCTTCGAGGCATGGTCTGGATTTCTTAGAATTTTTATGAATTTATGTTATAATTAAAATATGAAAAATGATTTGGAACAAATTGAGGAAAGAATAAAAAAGAAGGCAAAACGACGAGAGAAAAAGAAAAAGCCGAAAATGAAAGTTTCCGGCAAAAGCGTTTTTGGATTGCAAGGGATTATTAAGAAGAAAAAATAAAGCCGTGCCTTGAAAAGAAATCTGATCTGGCACGGCTTGTCATTCATGACTCGAAAGAACTAATCAGGAGATGTTTTGAAATATGCTTCTGAAAATCTCTTTTTTATCTTACCGGATGAAGTGCATATTGTAATAAGTCGATTAGGAGAAAGACTTCCCCAATTAGGACTCTTTTCAATTTTTAGACATTCCACCGGTTCTCCATATTTTTTCTTAAAAAAATCAACAACTGCAAATTTCTGATTCCACCATAATTGCATGCCTGGATTAATTTTCCGCATATTTTCCTCCTTGATTGAAATCATCCCCTAATAAAAATAAATTATAATATAATTATAGTGAAGATGTCAAGCTTTTTCTTGACTTGAAATTACAACTATGATAAACTATAAAAGTTAAATACATGAGATTTATTGCTCAAATACTAGTTAATGCTCTGGCTATTTTTTTAGCTGATTACTTAGTGCCAGGCTTTATTTTTAAAGGCGATCTTTTAATATTAATTATAGCTGGTTTAGTGTTAGGCTTAATTAATGTTTTTATCAGACCTATTTTACGTCTTATATCCGCGCCTCTAATTATTTTTAGCTTAGGATTGTTTATTATTATAATCAATATAATTTTGTTATGGATTTTAGAATATTTAATATCTGATTTAACCATTACAGGATTCTGGAATTATTTCTGGGGAGTTTTGATTATAAGTATGGTTAATATAGTTTTTGGAACTAGAAAAAGAAAAAAGATAAATAATTAATTATGCAGACTATTTTAACTACTTCTCAAATTATTATTTCTATAGGATTAATTATAACTATCCTTCTCCAACAGAGAGGATCTGGCGGCATGGGTATTTTGGGAGGCGGAGGATCTAGTTATTATAAAAAAAGAGGGTTTGAAAAAATTCTCTTTGCTTCTAGTATTATTTTAGCCAGTTTGTTTTTAATATCTTCATTTTTAAATCTTTTGATCTAATTATTTTAAATAAATCCCGCCGGGCGGAATAAATTAATATAAAAGTTTCGCATCTTCATGCGGAGTTGTTGATTTATTCCCAGTACAATTTTATTTATGAAAATCTCAGACAAATCGCATTTTAAACAAATTAAAAAAATTTCATTGAAACAATGGGCTCGTCTGCCCAAAATTTTACCTTCAAAAGAGCGCTGGATAACCCGCGGCCTTATTTTTCTAATACTCGCTTCCGTTATAATTCTACTTTTTAATTTTTATTTAAATAAAACATACATTGAGCCAAAAATAGGAGGAAGCTATACAGAAGGCATTCTTGGCCAGCCACGTTTTATCAACCCTATTCTCGCTCAGACAAACGACGCTGACAGAGATTTAACGCAAATTATTTATTCAAGCTTGTTTAAATATGACGGACAAGGGAATCTTATTCCTGATTTAGTTGAATCATACAATATCAGCGAAGATGGATTATCTTATGAAATAAAAATAAAAGAAAATGTTAAATGGCATAATAATGAGCAATTAACAGTTGATGATATTATATATACTATCAAGACAATACAGGATCCGGAATACAAAAGTCCGCTAAAAAACAATTGGCAAGGCGTTGAAATGGAAAAAATCAATGATTTTGCAATGAATTTTAAATTAAATAATATCTATTCTCCTTTTCTGCATAATTTAACAGTTGGAATTATGCCTAAGCATCTCTGGGCAGGAATTTCAGCTCAAAATTTTGCCTTAGCTCAATATAATATCCAGCCAGTCGGATCAGGTCCATATAGATTTGAGAAAATAAATAAAAATGATGATGGAGAAATTGAATCAATAGAATTAATTCGCAACGAAAATTTTTATTTACAATTTGAAGGAAGCCCTAAGGGTCCTTTTATTGAAAACGTTATTTTAAAATTTTTTAATAGCCAAACAGAATTAATTGACGCATACAAAAGAAGACAGATAGATGGATTAAGTTTCGTTTCTGGAATTAATCAATTAAATATTGTTAATAATCTTAATATTTACGAAATCAATCTACCTGCTTATTACGCTGTTTTTTTTAATCAAACAAAAAGCAAATCATTAGCAGATAAGACAGTACGACTAGCCCTTTCTTATGCAACTGACAAAAAAGAAATAATCAGTAAAATCCTATCTGATAAAGGAATTCGAGTTGATTCACCTATGATGCCAGGATGGTTTGGATATACTTCTGAAACAAATATTTATGAATTCGCGCTTGAACACGCGCAAAACATACTTGAAGAAAATGAATGGAAAGACTCAGATAATGACGGCATCAGAGAAAAAACCATTGATGATCAAGAAGTAAAGCTTGAAATCAGTTTAATTACAACTGACTGGCCCGAATTAAAACAAACAGCTGAATTATTAAAAGAACAATGGGCAAAAGCCGGAGTTAAAATAAATCTAGAAATACTTGATGCAGGAACTGTCCAGCAAGATTATATTAAAACCCGCGAATATGAAGCCTTGCTTTTTGGAGAAGTTCTTAATGCTGATCCAGATCCTTTCGCTTTTTGGCATTCATCACAGAGAAAAGACCCTGGTTTGAACTTATCTGTATATACAAATGACAAAATAGATAAACTATTAGAAGAAGCAAGACAGTCAGTTGACTATGAAAGCAGAAAGGAAAAATACACAGAATTCCAAAAATTATTAATTGAAGACGCGCCAGCAGTATTTCTTTATAGTCCAACATATATTTATCCTGTTAATAAAAAAGTAAAAGGAATTTTTATAGAAAAATTTTCTCAGCCATCATATAGATTCTCGCAGATAGAAAACTGGTTTATTAAAACAAATAGAATATGGAAATAAATAATATTCAGCCAAAAATTAGGCATTTAAGTGAAATAAAAGAAGTTCTTTTTGACAAAAAATTTGCTAAAACAGCTCCCGATTCAGAGCTTTATTATATGTATCGCGATTTGGCTGAGAATGAACAAGATAAAGAGAAAATAAAAAAATATAAATTAAGATATGATATTACAGTCATAAACCCTGTTATGCTGGGTAAAGAATATAATAAGACGGCTGGGCATGATCATCCAATAGTTCCAGATACTAATATAACTTATCCAGAAATTTATGAGGTCTTAGAAGGAAAAGCAATCTTTTTTATGCAAGATTCAAAAGAAAACAGTATTAAAGACGTTTATGCTGTTAAAGCGAATAAAAACGACAAAATAATTGTTCCTCCAAATTATGAGCATATTATAATAAACGCATCTAACAAAAAGCTTAAAACAGCTAATTGGATTTGCAATGATTTTTCTTCCAATATTTACAAGTCATTTCAAGATAAGCAGGGATTTAGCTATTATGCGATTGATAATAATTTGGGAGGAATTGAATGGGTCAAAAATGAAAATTATGACTATATTCCTGAGTTGAAATTTTTGGAGCCAAATTTATGGCTTGAAAAGTTCGGCATTGATAAGAATAAAGAAATGTATGACTTAATTGAAGATCTTAATAAATTGGATTTTCTTAAAAATCCCCAAGATTACGAATGGGAAAAATAAAAAAGCGCGACTTAGAAATAGTCAAGGGCGAGTGGTGGAACTGGCAGACACGCTAGCTTCAGGAGCTAGTGGAGGCAACTCCTTGCGGGTTCAACTCCCGCCTCGCCCACAGAAAACAATTTTTAATTTTAAATTTTAAATTTTAAATCAATTTTTAATGATTTAATTTTTAAAAAAATAAATTCTGTTCTCTATTATAAAATTATTAATTTATTAATGAAATTTTAAATTTATTAAAAATAATAAAGAGAATAATAAAATAAATATGATAACAAAAACACAAAAACCTGCTTCTAGCAGAACAACACAAAACTTAAGAATCATTCCATTAGGCGGATTAGAAGGAATCGGCCGTAATATGATGGTTCTTGAATATGGCAATGATTCAATCATTATCGATCTCGGTCTGCAATTTCCTGAAGAGGATATGCCAGGCATTGATTATATTATCCCTAACACTGCCTATCTCAAAGATAAGATAGATATGATTAAAGGTGTAATAATTACTCACGGCCATATGGATCACATAGGCGCTATCCCGCATTCTATGAGACGATTAGGTAATCCGCCTATTTATACAGCTCCATTAACTGCAGGAATTATTATGAAAAGGCAGATTGATTTTCCTGGAGCGCCTAAATTGAATATTCATCAAATCAAAAAAACAGATAAGATTAAATTAGGATGTTTTAATATTGAATTTTTTCATGTTAACCATAATATTCCTGATGGATTAGGACTGGTTATTGACACGCCTGTAGGCAGAATTGTTCATACAGGAGATTTTAAATTTGACCACAGTCCTATTGGAGATGAACCAGCTGATATTTCCAGAATTACAGAAGTAGCGAACAAAGGCGTTTTAGTTTTAATGTCAGACAGCACTGGCGCTGAAAAACCAGGTCATTCTATCTCTGAAAAAGACATTCAGGATAATCTGGAAATAATTTTCAGAGAAGCAAAAGGAAGAATTATTGTCGCTACTTTTGCATCTTTAATCAGCCGAATTCAGGAAGTAATCAATTTAGCTGAAAAATATGACCGTAAGGTATTAGTTGATGGTTATAGCATGAAAAGCAATGTTGAATTAGCCAAAAAGTTAAAATATATCAAGGCTAATCCTGGCACGCTTAATAAAATAAGTGCTATTAAAGACTACCCTGATGATAAAGTAGTTATTTTATGCACTGGAAGCCAAGGAGAAAGTAATGCCGTTTTAATGCGTATTGTCAATCAAGAACATCGCTATATTAGAACACAGAATGGTGACGCCGTTATTTTTTCCTCTTCATCTGTTCCGGGTAATGAAAGGTCAGTCCAGGCCCTAAAAGATATTCTTTGGAAACAAGGCGCTCGTGTTTATCATTATCAGATGATGGATATTCATGCTGGAGGACACGCTCAAATAGAAGATCTTAAAATGATGATCAACTTAATTAAGCCAAAATTTTTCTTTCCTATACACGGCAACTATTATATGTTAAAATTGCACGGAGAAATTGCTGAAAGCGTAGGTATCCCCCCAAAAAATATTATAGTAGCAAGTAATGGAAGTGTTGTATTATTAAACGAAAAATCAATCAAATTAAGCAAAGAACAAGTACCGTCAAACTATGTTATGGTTGATGGGCTTGGGGTTGGAGATGTTGGACAAATAGTTCTACGCGACAGACAAGAATTGGCTAAAGATGGAATGTTTATTATTATTATTTCCGTTGACAGCAGGACAGGAAAAGTGCGCGGAGAATCAGATATTATCTCGCGCGGATTCGTTTATTTAAGAGAATCAAAAGAATTACTTAACCAAACGCGCAGAAAAGTAAAAGAAATAGTTGAAAAAAAATCATCGCCAGGCCAGACAACAAATTGGAAGTACGTAAAAGATAATATACGTGACAAAATCGGACAGTTCCTATATAATAAAACGCAAAGACGACCAATGGTTTTGTCAGTAATAATTAAAGTATAGGATTAAGGAACGGAGGCAAAGGTCGAATAATAAATTAAAAAGATCCTGTAAAAACATAATAATGGAAAATCAAGACAAGACAGTCAAATCAGATCTTTTAAAACAAAGCCTGGAAAATCCAGGCATAAAAACAAACGAATCTTCCTTTCTCACCAGCGGTCCACAATTCGGAATGAAAGAAAACAATAAATCTAAAAACTGGATTAGTAAATATGGAAGTTCTGTGATATTACCTATTATTGCTTTATTGATTTTAGCTGGAGGTATTTATTTATACGCTAACCAAAAAGGAGATGAAGTAACTTCTTTGTTGGAAGAAAATACGGCAAATATACAAGGAAATATGACTGAACAAGATGGAATTATTGCTCAAGAAGAAATAAAAACAGATGACGAAGAAATTGTTCCAGAAACCAAAAAAGAAAACGGAATTATCGTTGAAACAGCGATAAAAGGAGACGGTGTAACGCATTTGTCACGCCGCGTATTAAAAAATTATCTTCAGGACAATCCTCGAGAATTAACTAATGAACATAAAATATATATTGAAGATTATCTAAAAGATAATATTGGTTCAAGACCGCTAGAAGTTGGAGAAGAAATAAGTTTTTCTGAAGATTTAATTAAACAGGCAATTGACGCATCTATAGAATTAACCCCAGAACAATTAAAAAATCTTGAAAAATATAGCGCTTTAGTTGCTTGGTAAAAATAATAGATAAATAATATAGTTCTTTGTTAAATTACAAAAGCCCCCCAAGGGGGCTTTTGTAATAGTAGACAGTAGAGTGAGAATCCTCTGGGCATAAAGCCCATTCCATTAAGGAGGGATTATGGAATCCTAAAAGGTCGGGATTCTCACACTACTATTTACTAATAAAAGAAAAGGATAGTGAATTGGAGGCCTTTTCTTTTTTTTCGACGCAATTTACAGGAGGGCCGGAGCGCTTTATTATACACATTAACGTGCAAAAGCTATAAGCTATGGCTGAGAATTTCATCAGGAGAGATTTCCTCGCCAGAGACGGCCAATCCTTCCAGGATAACCACGCTATCGTGCCGAATATTCCGAGCACGTATGCGAGGTATATATCCGTCGATGATTTAAAGACCTAATCCAATTCACCATCTTGCTATAAGCATAGCATATAGAAATAAATTTGTCAATGATTTTAAAAAAAACATGCCTTAGAAAGATGAACAGACATAGCCTAGTCAAATTTCTTAAAAGGCACTAATCAATTTAATTCTTAATCAAAATATTGCTTTTGAAAATTATTAGCTAAATTAATAACGTAATCAGTCACTTTATTATACATCCAGTTCTTGTAATAACTGCCTCCTAAGTATTTTGCATAAGCTGTTCTTTCTCCTAGTTCAGTTCTTTGATCTGCTCCTCCTTGGGATAATTTAATTGCAGATGCCATAAAAGCGTCTTTATGATTCCATGGATTTGGCGGATTATTTCCTGTTAAACTAACAACCTGATCTACATAAGCAAGCCATGTCGTTGGCATAAATTGACCTACTCCCATAGCGCCTCCACAGCCATACCACGGTTCTGCTGAAACCGGCTGAGTATCAGGATTAATGCCCAAACTTTCGCAAATTTGTAAAAATGCCTTTTTTTCTTTTTCAGCGCGCGTAATATAACCAAGCTTGCGATAACACTGATACATATCCTCTTTCCAATTGCCTGTTCCAACATTAAGACCTAAACGCGACTCTGCTTCCAAAACACCTAAAAGAAAAGCTGGTCTAATACCAGTTTTAGAAGAAGCAAAAACAGCATACTGGACTGCTTCGTTTATCGTTATATTATACCTCTCGAGCAAAGAAAGCTGTTCTTTTATATAAGCAATATCTTTTTCAGCTCCCTGAATCATCTGCTGATAAAGACGCTCTTCTCCTTTTGTTGTGCTTAAAAGATTTTCTTTTTGATTTTGCTTGCCCTCAACAGAACGCTTTTGAACCATTTGAAGCGATTTCAACATATTTTGCTCTTCACGTTCAGCTTCTATCTTTCCCTTATCTTCTACTAAATTCTCTTTTAACTGCCCTATTGCTCCTAAAATACTTTGTATTTTTTCCTGAATAGTTTCCAAAGCTTTAATTTCATCAAAAAAATCAGAGAATTTTTCATTTTTTAAAATAACTTCTAAAAGCGTTTCTTGATCATAACGCGCAAATGTTCTAATATATTCTGCTAAAAGTTCTTTTTTTTCATCTACGCTTTGTTCTAAAATGCTAATCTGTTCATCTATTTCTTGAATATTTAAAGTACTTTTTTGAATTGTTAAATCTACCTGACTTATTTCTAAACGAATTTTATTAATTTGTCCTTCAAGAATACTTATTTCATTATTAAGCGTCTTTGCTTTACCTTGAGTTTCCTGGATCTTCTCTTGATGCTCATTTATTTGTTCTTGTTTTTGCCTTATCTGATTTTCTAGATCACGCTTCATTTCTTCAGTATCAGATGCAAATAAAACTAATGGACAAATTAAAAAAAACAATACAAAAATTATTGCTAAATAATTAATAATTTTTAATGATTTACTCATTTTACTTCCTACTAGAAGCAGATTCTTCTTTAGCAGGTTTTTCTTTTTGAACATCTTTAACTGATTCAGAAGATTCTTCTTCTTCCTTTTCTGATTTTTTATCATCTTTTTCAATTTCCTCTGTTTTTTCAACAGGCGCTTCTTCTAAATTCTCTAATTCCGCCTTAGTTCTTGGAGGAATTACTGAAGCGACTGAATCTTCTGGATTATTTTTTATTTTAGATTTCTCCGGTATTTTTAAATCTTTAATATAAATATTATCATTAAATGTTTTTAATACGGAAACATCAACTTCAATTTCAGAAGGTAAATCTTGAGGCAACGCTTCTACTTCAACAACCTGAAGATTTTTAATTAAAACTCCTTTATCGGTCTCAACAGCATCTGATTTATTGATAAACACCAACGGAATTTCTATTGAAATTTCTTGATCCATTTTAACTTGATAAAAATCAATATGAATAACTTTATCGCTCACAGGATCTTTCTCTGTGTTATAAATCAAAACTATTCTTTCTTTCTCTTTTTCGTCTTTATCGGTTTTTATATTAATCTTAATTAAAGTGCTTTCACCAGCCTGTTTATATATTTTTTCAAAATCCCGCTCTTTAACAGATAAATTCAAATTTTTAACTTTATGACCATATAAAACAGCCGGAATTAATTTTTGTTCCCGGATGATTTTATTGTGTCTACCAGTTTCCTGACGTAATTTAACTAATAATTTTAACATACATCTATCCTAACTAAAAAAACCTTTTGGGTCAAGTATGTAAAAAACAAGTATTCTGAAATTTTTGAGCGTGGAAGGCGCCCTTTAGGGCTAAAGCACGAATAAATTTTAGAATATGAAGTTTTAATTTAATTTACTCCTCAATTTCAATTGCCTGAATAGGACAAATATCAACTGCTTCTTTAATGCAATCTTTATCCCCTTCCTTATTTTCCTTAAAATAGGCCTTATTTTCATCATCCATTTTAAAAAAATCAGGACAGACAGCTTCGCAGCTACCACAACCAATGCATTTTTCTTTATCTATTTTTATTTTCATGCTTTATTGTTACTTTTAAATAATCTTATTTTATCTTCAACAACCATTTGAATTGCCTCAACAACTGACGGCATTATTTTATAGGGAGTTGTTTCTTTAGGATTATTTTGAATAAATTCTCTTAATGTTTTTGAATAAGCCAAGCGTAATTCTGTATTAATATTAACTTTAACAACACCCAATTCAATTGCTTTTTTTAGATCATCTTCGGGCGTGCCTGAACCTCCATGAAGAACCAAACCAACTTTATCTCCCACTGCATTATTTATTTCCTCTAACCTATCTAAAAATAAATGGGGATTTTTATTTGATTTAAAAATACCATGAATATTACCAATTGAAACAGCTAAGCTGTCTATCCCTGTCTTTTCAACAAATTCCAACGCTTGCTTTGAATTAGTTAAATCTTCCTGCTTGATCTCCACTTTTTCCTGGATAGATGATTTTCCTCTTAAATATCCTAATTCCCCTTCAATATTTTTAATATCTCTTTTTCTGGCAAAGTCAGCAATTTTTTTAGTCATTTCAATATTTTCTTCAAAGTTTAATTCAGAACCGTCAAAATGGACAGAATCATAACCCGCTTCAATTGCTTCTTTAATAATTTCAAAGGATTTGCCGTGGTCTAAATGCAAAATTATTGGCAATCCTGTTTCTTGACGATAAGTGTCTATTAAGGCCTTCATCTGTTTTTTACCTAAAAAACTACTTTCTCCTTCAGAAGTGGAAATTATAATCGGACTCTGAAGATTTTGAGCAGCTTGAACAATCGCTTTGACTTGTTCTAAATTAGAAGCATTAAAAGCACCTATAGCGTATTTATTCTTTTGTGCTTTTTTAAATATGTCTAGCATATATATAAATTACAGCGTTATGTATCCTTTGTCTAAATTTTCCATCATTACTTTATCCAGCATTTCTTCTCCTAGATATTCAATAAAAACTTTGTTCCATAACGCCTCCTGCTGATGATAAAGATATTTTGATTCAAATCCCATTTGTTGAAGAAGTGAAATTCCATTATCAAATAAATCAAAACTTATTAAAACTTTCTTTTTTGAATGATTAGCAGAAAAATATTCTCCAGCTGTATCTAGCTCATCCCAAAAATTAAGATCTGGAATTTCAAAACGTTTTGCAAATTTTTGAATAACTTTAGCAGCTTTTGTATAATGCCACGCTTCTGGACTAATATGAGGCTCGGCTAGACGCGGATCATTAATATCTTTTTTAGCTAAATATTTAGGCACAATTCGCCAGCTCATTTTATTATGATTAGGCAATGGATCACTTGTAACTTCTACTTTTAAAGCTCCTATCATTTTATCTGCAAAATTTTTATCTTTAGAATATGACTTAAATAATCTTGCATGCCAATCTGTTTCATAGATATAATGAAGAGTCATAAAAAAAAGATATAAAATTTCTCCCTTTACTTGTTTTTTGACTGGAATAATAAAAACAAGACCAAGTTCTTTCAAGTGACTCATATGGTGAAGTTTTTCCCCTAAAAACTCTCTGCCAATACCTCCCCATTTTTCTGACAAGGCCATTACTTTAATTTCTCTTTCTTCAAAATCATCTTTCTTTAAATCTTTATACGGTTCAAAAAAAGTATTATTCAGCCATTGACCGTCTTCAATAAAGCGTAGCGCAGCAAATATTTCAAAAAGGTTTTCTTTTTCAAGCATTTTATTAACATCATCTCCATAACCCAAACTTGCCATAATCTTTTTAGGCGGATTTAATTTTAATAATTCTTTTGCCTTATTTTCCTTAAGATAAAATCCAACAAGACTACCCGCTAATTCTTTTGCGGTATTAATCAAACTGCGGCAACCGGTTGTTGTAGAAAAATCAGGTTTATAAAAATATTTAAGAAGTATTTTATCATTTCCTTCAGCTTTTTTAATTAATGCCTTATAAACATTTTCTGCTTTAGCGTTAAAAGGTTTCTTGTCCTTGCCAAATCCTAATTTTATTAATTTTTTTCTAATTTTAAAATCATTATCCTGAACAATCTTACTAATAACATTTTTTTTCTTACTTATTTTTTCCATCTTTTTCTCCAAATCCAAAACAACATCTTCAGATGTTCTTAATAATTCAGCTAATTTTTTTGCTTCCGAATTCATATTTTTAGTAACCCTCTAACCGAAAAGTACCGCCTTGTTCTAATCTCGCCGTTATTCTAAAATAGCAACAACCCTTAGGACTTGGACAATTACCTTGATTACAATCCGGTTCATAATCGTAAAAATAACTACTATCATTTAAGGGATCAACGGGGAGATTTTGAATATATTCTCTTCCGACTAAAGCAGTGTAAATTACGCTACTTACCGACCAACTATTTTCTCCGCAAGGACAAGCACTACCACAACTACCAGTACTACTATCACACCAATTTTCTTGAGGATAAACATCATGATCATCATAATATAATTGTAATGCTAATTGGATCTGATGTATATCGCCCTTTCTCTTACTATCTCTTGCCTTCTCCCTAGCTGCATTCAAACTGACTAAAACAATCGTAGACAATAATCCGATGATAGAAATAACAACTAGAAGTTCAATTAAAGTAAAGCCTTTTTGTTTTTTCATATTAATAACAACAATTAATAACTTCTTCTCGATTAGTCACTCTAAAAACAACATCATCACTACTATTTCTTATCCCATCTGAACCCGCTGAACCAACATTAGTATCACCACAATTTGAATTACATGCATTATCGTCATAATAAAAATGATTATGCCATGGATCTTGAGAAATTGCTCGATTTAAATATGGTCCGTACCAGCCAGATCCATCATTATTGAGTAAAGCATTTATTACTGTGTCCCAAGAACCCTGACAATTTGGATAACAACAAGCTGGACAAGAATCTCCGCGCGGAGGTAGTTCTCCAACATCTATTTCATACATCTTCATAGCTTTAACAATATGACTTAGATCCGCTCTAACTCGAGCATATTTCGCTTTCTCCCTGGCCGCATTTAAACTAACTAAAACAATCGTAGACAATAATCCGATGATAGAAATAACAACTAGAAGTTCGATCAAAGTAAAGCCATTTTGCTTTTTCATGTTATAAATTAGTTTTTAATTATCAAAAATCATTAAGCAATTCTTCTTCATAGATGGATTCATTATAAGATTGATCATCATATGAGGTGCCTCCAGATCCAAATATTAAAACAAGTGAAATAATAATAGCTAAAGCGATAATTCCAAGAAGAACAAAATTAGCTTGTCTTTCATCCTTTACAAGGCCACCTGAATGTTTTATAACCCATTGAACCATTTTGGGTGTATCGGGGAAAAAATATTGTTCTTCTTGATCATTAAATGGCATATATTTATTTTATTAATTAATTTTTTCTTTTTTTATTTCGACTTTTTCCCAAGGACCCCATTCGCCTTTTTTTAATAATCCATTAATTGCTCCAATTTTTTGCAAGACAGCCGTAGCATTAGCAGTAGCTAATTGGATTGCGTAAACAATATCATTTTTTTCAATATAACCAGCCAAGAAAGCCGATGAAAAAGCGTCACCTGCTCCGGTTCTGTCAACTAAACCAGATTCAGGAATGCCAGCAGAATAGTGATATTTTCCGTCTGAAACTCTTACTCCTTCAGGCCCTTTAGTCATTACGGCAATTCCCTTAACCAATTCATCTAATTTCTTAAAAATTTCTTCTTCTTTATTAAAATCTATTTGAGTTAAAAGAGATGCTTCTTCTTGATTAACAATCAATACATCTATTTTGTCTAATAAAGAACGCGTTCTTTCTAATCCCTCGCCTAATTGGCTTTGACCAACCGGACTAGCAGCTATCTTTATTTTATTCTTAACAGCAAAATCAAATAAAGAATCTAAAAATTTATACGCATTACCTGATAAAGAACCAGCATAAATCCATTTTGTCTTAATTTTATCAAATGGAATATCTTGTTCAGTCATTTCATGACAAGCTCCTAATTTTTTTAAAATACTTCGGCCTATTCCGGGTAAAGAAAGAATCACTGAAAGAGCAGTTGGATATTTATCTGTTTCAATTAATAAATCAGTTGAAACACTATGAAACAAAAGCTCGTCTTTAATTATTTGTCCTGGATAATCTTTTCCAATTAAGCCCAGATAAGCTGTTTTCAAATCTTGACGGGCAAAAGTTACAGCTGCGTTAGTTCCGCAGCCGCCCATAGCAAAACTAACATTATCAACTTTCATTTTTGAGCCTAGAGGAACACAAAGCCCTTTTTTTGTTATAAATTTTTCGCTTTCAACTACTTGCAATTTTTTACTGCTCATAAAAATATCTTGAGTAGCTGAACCAAAAGTTATAATATCATATTTCATTTATTTTCTCTTAATAACTTTTTTAACCGCCTCTTTTATATTAACAGCTATTAAACCAAATTCTTTCATTAATTCATCTGTCTCGCCTGATTCACCAAACCTATCCTGAACCCCAATCATTTCTATAGGAGTTGGCTGGTTTTTGCCTAAAACCTCTGCCACCGCAGAACCCATACCGCCCATTATCTGATGATCTTCAGCCGTAACAACAGCGCCGGTTTTTTTAGCTGTTTCAATTATTGTCTTCTCATCAATTGGCTTAATAGTATGATTATTAACTACTTCAACTGAAATTCCTTCTTTTTCTAATTCATTAGCGGCTAACAAGGCCTCATGCACTGTTGGCCCACAAGCGATTATTGAAGCATCTTTCCCTTCTCTAAAAACTTTGGCCTTACCAATTTCAAAAGGAGTTTTATTAGTAGTAAAGACAGGCGTAGCTTCTCTTGCAAACCTTAAATAAACAGGCCCCTGCATCTCTCCAGCCGCAATTGTGGCCTTTTGCGTTTCAATCATATCGCAAGGCGCCAAAACCGTTATATTCGGCAAACAACGAGTTATAGCAATATCTTCTAATCCTTGATGAGTAGCTCCATCAGCGCCTACAGAAACTCCTGCGTGAGCTCCAGTAAATTTAACATTAACTTTATTATAAGCCACGCTAATGCGAATTTGATCCCAGTTGCGTCCAGGACAAAAAACTGAATAAGTAGAAGCGAAAGGAACTTTTCCCGATAAAGCTAATCCTACAGCAACACATATCATATTCTGTTCAGCTATGCCTACCTGGATAAATCTATCTGGAAATTCTTTCTTAAACCAGTCGCATCGCGTTGAACCAGTTAAATCAGCTCCTAAAACTACTATATTTTCATTTTTTTTACCTAGTTCTACTAACCCATAACCATAACCATCCCGAGTTGGCTTTTGTTCTAATTTTTCTTTGTTGTACAAATCTTTTGATAAATTCATAATTTTATTTATGTTCACTTTTAATTTTTCCATCTAAAGTTCTTAAACAATCAAGAGCTTTCTCAGCTTCTTCAGCGCAAGGCGCCTTACCGTGCCAAGAATATTCCCATTCTATAAAATCAACTCCCTTGCCAGGAATAGTATGAGCGATTATTAAAGTTGGTTTTTCAAAAATCGCTTTTGACTTATTGCAGGCATCAATAATTTCTTCTATATTATGTCCGTCAACATCCAAAACATGCCAGTTAAACGCCTCATATTTTTCCCTTAATGGTTCCAAGGGCATAACATCTTCTGTATATCCGTCAATTTGGATATTATTACGGTCCATAATCTGTGTAATATTAAATAATTTGTTTTTTCCGGCAAACATTGCCGCTTCCCACATTTGACCTTCATCATGTTCTCCATCGCTGGTTAAGGCCCAAACCCAATTATCTTTTTTATCCAGTTTATTAAAAGAATAAGCCATTCCGCAAGCAATAGACAAACCTTGTCCAAGAGAACCGCCTGATGTTTCAATACCAGGAAGTTTAAAACGATCAGGATGTCCTTGTAGATTAGAGCCAAGCTTTCTTAATGTTTTTAACTCTTTAATTGAAAAATATCCAGCATGAGCCATTGTTGCGTACCAAACTGGACAAATGTGCGCGTTAGAAAGAACTACTCTGTCTCTTTCCTCCCAATCTAATTTTTTAGAATCATACTTCATAATATCACCGAAATAAAGGGCGGTAAAAACATCAGCCATACCTAAAGAACCAGCTGAATGCCCTGATTTCGCTTCTAAGAGCATTTTAACGACATCCTTCCTTATCTCATTGGCTTTTTTTTCTAATTCTTTTATATTCATATATTTATATTTTTTAATTCTCTTATTGTTTCTTCAATATTATTGCTTTTAAAAATAGCGCTTCCAACAGCTAAAATATTGACGCCAGCCTTGATAACTTCTGGCGCAGTTTTCAAATTAATTCCACCATCTACTTCTAAGTTAACACTTTTATATTTCTCCCGTAACTGCTTAATTTTATCCACGGATTCATTTAAAAATCTCTGTTCGCCAAAGCCAGGATTAACTGTCATTATTAAAATCAAATCAAGCTGGTTAATAAAATCATCTAATATATTTATGGAAGTTTCAGGATTTAAAGCAATACCAGTTTCCAGTCTAGCTTCTTTAATTTTTCTTAATATCTCTTCATGCTTATCTGTTGCTTCGTAATGAAAAATAATTCTTTTAACTCCTGAATTAATCCAATCATCAATAACTTCTTCTGGATCATCAATCATAAGATGCACTTCCAAATTTAGATTAGTTTCTAAATCTTTTAAATTATAAGGGCTATTCCACGTTTTATTATTGACAAACTTTCCATCCATAACATCAAGCTGCGCCCACTCAACATAAGGTTCAATTTTTTTTATCTTTTCATTAAGTTCCTGAAAATTTTTTGCAATAATAGCTGGAATAATTTGAATCATTTTATCTCCTTAATTTTTTCTAATCTCCTGACATGCCTTTCATCATCACTAAAATCTGTTTCTAGCCAAATTCTGACAATTTTCTTGGCAGTTTCTAGATCTATTATTTTACTTCCCAAACAAAGCACATTTGCATTATTATGCTCTCGCGACTGCAAGGCGGTAAAATCATCCCAGCAAACAGCGGCCCTAATTCCCTTTACTTTGTTAGCTGCCATAGCCATGCCAAATCCAGTAGCGCAAATTAAGATTCCTTTTCCATCAGTTTCAACTACTTTTTCAGCTAGTTTCAAGGCAAAATCAGGGTAATCATCCTCAAGATCAAGCTTTTTATTGCCTAAATCATCAGATTCATAACCTAATTTCTCAAGATATTTCTTGAGTTCTTCTTTAAGATAAAATCCAGCATGATCAGCGCCTAAATAAATCATAGTCTTATTATATTCTCTTTCCTATAAATTCAGCGAATTCAGCTAAACGGCAACCGTAAGCCCATTCATTATCATACCAAGCTAAAACCTTAATTAAATTCTTTCCCTGAACCATAGTTGAAGCCATATCTACAATAGAAGAAAAGGAATTCCCCTTGTAATCAATAGAAACTAATAAAGCATCTTCTATTCCTAAAATTCCGTTTAATTTTTTCTGAGAAGACGCTTTTTTAAAAATATAATTAATATCTTCTACAGTTGTTTCTTTTTTAACTTTAGCCACAAAATCAACTAAAGAAACTATTGAAGTAGGCACTCTAATAGCTAATCCGTGTATTTTTCCTTTGAGCTCTGGAATAGCTTTAGTTACAGCAATAGCCGCTCCTGTAGTAGTAGGTATCATTGATAATCCTGCTGAACGGGCGCGACGTAAATCTTGATGAGGAGCATCAAGTAAACGCTGGTCATTAGTATAGCTGTGTATGGTTGTCATTAAGCCGCTTTCTATTTCAAAATTTTCGTGAATAATTTTAGCTACCGGCGCAAGGCAATTAGTTGTGCACGAACACATAGAAACAATATTATCTTTTTCTGAATTATATTTTTCTTCATTAACCCCTAGGACGAAATGAGGTATTTCGGGACTTTTAGATGGAGCTGAAATTATTACTTTTTTAGCTCCTGCTTCTAGATGTTTTTTAGCTCCTTCAAAATCAGTAAAGTGCCCCGTACATTCAAGAACAACATCAATTTCCAAATCCTTCCAAGGAAGATTTAACGGATCTTTTTCGGTTAAGCACTTTATTTTATTGCCATCTATTGTTAAAAATTCATCATCTGACTTAATTGTCTTATTATATATTCCATAAGATGAATCATATTTCAAAAGATGAGCTAGTGTCTGATTGTCAGTTAAATCATTAATAGCCACTACTTTTATATCATCAGAATTATTTAATATTTTTTTGAAAGAAGCGCGACCGATCCGGCCAAAGCCATTAATAGCTATTTTTATTGACATAATTTTTTATTTTTAATTTACTCCTTAATTCCTAAAATTTGATTTATTTTAACTTTATCAAATCCTATAATAATTTCTCCATTTATCTCTGAAACAGGCACACCCATCTGGCCTGACTTTTCAATCATTTCTTTTGCTGCTTCTTTGTTTTCGGCAACATTAATATCTTCGTATTTGAATCCTTTTTCTTTTAAATATTCCTTAAGCGTAACGCAATAAGGACAACTTGAAGTACTAAAAATACGGATTTTTATTTCTTCTGTCATAATGTTTTCTTTCTTATTTTAATTTTTTTTATATAATCATAAGCATTTAATGCCGCTTTTGCCCCCTCGCCAGCTGCAATCACAATCTGCTTATGAGAAATATCTGTTACATCCCCAGCCGCAAAAATATTTGGCTGGGAAGTCCTATTTTTAGAATCTATTTTTATCTCACCTTGTCTATTTAATTTTACCACATTTTTTACTAAAGAGAAATTAGCGCTTGAACCAATAGCTACAAAAATTCCTTGAACATCTATTTCTTTCATTTTATTAGAAATTTTATCTTGATAAATAAGACCTTCTATAAATTTATCTCCTTTAAACTCTTTTACTAAAGCGTTAATTATAACTTTAATTTTAGAAATCTTTTTAATTTTTTCTTGAAGATATTCATTAGCTTTTAATTTTGGACCACGTACTAAAATATATATCTTAGAAACATAAGTAGATAATTCTAGAGCTATCTCTAACCCAGCATTAGATCCGCCAACGACAACTACTTCTTTATCTCGAAATAAAGGAGCATCGCAAGTTGCGCAATAACTAATTCCCTTTCCAATAAATTTTTCTTCATTAGATATATTTAGTTTTTTAGGAACTCTTCCAGTTGCTATAATAACCACCTTTGCTTTAAAATCTCCTTTTTCACTCCTGACCTTGATTGTCTTACCTTTTTTTTCAATTTTAATTTCTTTAATATCAAGGTCTTCTTTAATATCAAGAGTATTTTTTTTCAGATGACTAACAAACTTATTTGATAAATCCATACCTAAGATTGAATCAAATCCAGGATAATTCTCAATCAAAGAAGCATAACTCATCTGACCTCCCCAATTTCTATTTATTAAAAGCGTTTTTAATTTTTTTCTTGAGGCATAAATACCAGCAGATACTGCAGCTGGTCCGCCGCCAATAATAATCAAATCGTACATAATAATTAAGTAAGATTAGCCAATTGAATGCTTTCTTGAGTATATTTTTTTAAATTATTTACCTGAAGATTATTTAAAATCTCGCAGGCAAATCCCCAATGAAATGAAATCAATTGATTAACTTGTGGTTTCTTTATAAATCCTGAATTATTTATTTGATACAAAACTTTATAATTAATTAATAAACCTAGTTTTAATTTATTATTTTCAAACACTAACGGATTATATTCTACTTCTAAATTTGTTATATTAACTTTTTTTATTCTTCCCCAGCTAATCTTGCAAAGATCCATGCTGTTTAAAGTATGCATCATATCAATATTGCCCGTCCGTTTTAAAACGTTTAAAACATGAAAATTATGATGTGGTTTAGCATTTAAAGAAATTTTATTAACAACTTTTTTAAAAAGTTTTTTATTTAATTTCTTTTTTAGTTGCTGTTCATCGGCCAAATGATTATATAATCTGGATTTATCAATATTTTCCAAAAGCTGATTGCCAATCCAATAAGCTTCAATAACCCTCTCATCAAAAGGATCTTTAATTTGATTAAAATGAGCAATAAATTTTAAATATGGATACAAAACCTGAAATTCTTTTAAAATTAAATTTAGGCCATCATCAATTTCTTCTGTATGACAATAATGTAAAATATCTTTATTCTTATCTGGACCGCAAAATTCAAGCTTATTGGGCATAAAAGCATAGCGAGCGCATCTTAAAACCCCTTGAGAATTAAACATTACTTTTAATAATTTCTCTTTGAATATTTGATCTATATATTAAGAATATAGACAAAACAATTAAAACTATGCCAATTGACTGAATTAATAATATACCTTCATTTAAAACAATCGAAGAAAGCAAAATTGTAATAGGACTAGCTAATAATAAGATAGTGGCAGCCACTGAAACTTTAACATATTTTAAACCGGTGTACCAAGTTACAACATAACCAAAAAGAAAAACTGAAGTTATTGTTACCCAACCTAACTGTTCTAAATTTAAAGATAAAGCTAAATGAGCCTGACCTGTAATTAACCAAAAAATGAAAATAAAGATGGAACCAAAAAACATTCTTCCGCAAATAACTATTCTTGAAGGCAATTCTTTAAGTAGGTGTTTACTTAAAATATTTTCGCCAGCCCAAAATAATGTGGCTAAAAGAATAAGAAAATCTCCCCAACCAAACTGATAAGGAATTATTCTTAATAAGAGGATATTGCCTATAAGAAGCACTAATCCGCCAATTAGAAATTCTCTATTTATCTTCTCTTTCAAAAAAACAATTGCTAAAACAGCTACATAGATAAACATTGTTTTATGAATAAAAGCAGCTTGTATTGGCGTGGTCATCGAAAGGCCTTTAAAATATAAAAGAAAAGGAATTGAACCACCAATCAAACCAATCCCCAAAAGAATTATCCATTGAATTTTTTTCAGACACTTTAAAATTTTCCAATCCTTAAACATTAAAAGCCAGCTAATAACTAGTATCGCAACAATAATATTTTTTAAACCAGTAAAAATATACGGATTAATAATACTAACGCCAAATTTACTAATGAAGATAACTGCTCCGGAAATAAAAGCAGTGCCTAAAATCAATAACATTCCTTTGTTTTTATTCATAATTGTAGTATAATTATTTTATATGTGTTTAGCAACTCCAAGTAAAGTTATTAAAATAGAAAAAGAATACGCAACCGTCAAATCCGGAGATCATTATCATGAAGCTAATTTAAGCTTACTTAAAAATGTTAAAATTGGTGACTATCTTTTAATTCATGATCATCTCGCAATTAACAAAGTTCCTAAAACTGAAGCTAAAAAAATCCTAAAAATCATCAATGAACTGAGCAAGTAATACACGGATCATAAGCGCGTACCAACATAACTAGTAATTGTTCCAATTCTTTTTTGGAGCAGTTTTTTGTTTGTTCCAATAATACCTGTGAACTTTTTTCAATTGAAGTCAAATTCTGGACTGTTGGAGTGATAATATTAGCATAAGTTATAATATTATTTTTATCTAGACAAATTTCATGATAAAGTCCTCCGCGCGGAGCTTCCGTTGCACCAATCCCCTTAAGAGAAGGATTTCTACTTGGTTTGATTATTTCTTTGCTTATTTTGTTGTCCAATAATTTTTTAATTATTTCCTGCGCTTTCTGATGATAGATTAAAATTTCAATTGCTTGCGCAAGATTATTATAAAAAGGATTTTCAAAATCTATTTTATATTTTTTATCATAATTTCCATAAATTGCCAATCGCGCTAAAGAACCAACAAACATTTCTTCTCCCCTATATTTCCCAAATTTGGCTGTAGAATAATCCCTAACTTCTTCTTCAATCGTCTCCTTATAACTACCAATAGACGATTCTTTTCTGCCTTTAATATTATTTGAAGAGACAGCTATAATTTTACCATTATCCTGCGCTGCTAATTGCAATTCAACCTTTAATTTAGGAAAATTAATTTTAGAAACCAATTCAAGAGTATTTTTAGCATCTTTTTCTGTTTTTTTCAGTTTGTTTAATAATTTTTCCAAAACGCTTTTAGTTGGAATTTTATGAAATCCACCTATTGTTGTTCTTGTTGGATGAACAGATCGCCCAGCTATTATTTCGGCAACTTTATCAGAGATCTCTTTTAAAGCTAAAGCGCTTTTAAATGCTTCTGGATTTTTCTGAGCTAATTCAGTGCCCCTGTCAATTCCTAAGTAATCAGGCAAAGATAAAAAGAAAAGATGCAAGGCATGGCTTTGAATCATTTGTCCGCATTGCATCAAGTCACGCAATAAAACAGTTGTTGAATTTACTTCAATTCCTAATGCATTCTCTATGGCAGCTAAAGAAGCTAAATTATGGGCGATTGGACAAATTCCGCAAATACGGGATGTGATCCAATGCATTTCTTCAGCAGCTCTACCGACTAGCAATCCTTCAAAAAGCCGTTCTCCTTCATGAATATTAAGCTTAACCTGATTCTTTTTCCAATCAATAGTTAAATTTCCATGTCCTTCAATTTTTGCAATAAAATCATTCATAATCTTGTTTTAAAATATGAAGTTTTAAAAAATTCTGTTTGGTTCATACTATTCTTTTTTAACTTTGTTTAAAAACATTGAAAAATATCTTTCAATTTCTTTTTTATCTGTAATTTTTTCTAAAACTTTAATTAAATTTTTCTTTTCTGGTTCTTCGCGAAATCCAAAGCATCCATAACAAGGAGAACCGCCACTAATACAGATTGCATTACAGCCTCCTTGGATGATCGGACCAAGACATGGCTTGCCATTTAACAAACGACATTCATTATTTGCCTGTTTGCATTCAAAACAAACAGAATAATTACGGTGTTTCGGTTCTTTTCCAGCTAATAAATCCTCCATAATCCGAACCAATTCATTCTCATCAATAGGACATCCATGAATTAAAAAATCAACTTTAACATAAACAGATAAAGGTAAAGCATCAATACCTCTTGGCTTATAATCATCACCATAAATCTTTTTATACCATTTTTTTCTTTGCGATTTATCTATAATTCCTGGGATTCCACCTAATGTAGCGCAACTGCCTAATCCAATTAAAATCTTTGATTCTTTCCTCAATTTCTTAAGTAAATCTATTTCATATTGAGTAATAGGAGTTCCTTCAATTAGAGAAATATCAAAAGGACCTGGTTTATTGTTTTCCTGTCCCAGCCGCCAATTAACAATGTCAATTCTTTTTTCCAAAATTAAAAGCTTCTCTTTTAATTCAATGAGCTTAACTTGACATCCTTCACAATCAGTAAAGTCATAAATTGATATTTTCGGCTTCATATTTTCTATTTATTGAGGGCAGCCCCCAAATTACTATTTGAGGGACTGCCCTCAGTTTAATTAGTCCCAGTTTTTATCTATTTCATCAAAATTAAATACTGGACCATCTTTACAAACATACTTATCTCCAGTAACACAATGTTGACATTTACCTATGCCACATTGCATTTTTCTTTCTATATTAACAAAAATCCTACGATCAGAAATTCCCAATGGCCTTAAAATCTTTTCTAAAGCATCCATCATCGGACCAGGTCCGCACATAGCGGCTACTGCATCTTTTGCGTCAATTTTTATTTCATCAATTAATTCTGAAACCATTCCTTTGTATCCTTTCCAATTTTTATCTGGCTTATCAACGGTTAATAAGATTTTTATATCTTTCCCCCATCTTTTTAAATTATCTCTCATTAATAAATCATCTGGGGTCTTAGCTCCATAAATTAAATATACTCTTCCAAACTTATCTTTATTAGAAACAATATATTCTATTAAAGCTGCAATCGGAGGAATCCCGCACCCTCCAGTAACCATCACAACATCTTTACCAGACATAAAATCTAAAGGGAAGCCGTTTCCATAAGGTCCACGCATAAAAATTTCATTACCTGACTTCAATTTATGCAAGGCCTTAGTTAATGTCCCAACTCGCCTAACGACTATATTAATATATGAATCTTGATAAGGCGAAGAAGCAATTCCAAAAGGCGCTTCTCCGTATCCAAAATGACTAACTAAAATAAACTGGCCTGGTTCAAAAACTAATTTGTTTTTATTTTTTTTAAATAAATCATCTTTTTCAAGGCGAAAAAGCTTAACATCACTAGAATGTTTTTCTATTTTAGCTATTTTAACTTTAAACGGCTTATATAAGTTTTCCATACTTTTTATAATCCTCAACTATTTCTTTTAAAACATCTCCGATATTTATTCCAGCAGGGCAATTTCTTTTGCAATTGCCGCAAGCGACACACTGCGCTTTTCCATATTCCTGATACGCTCTAACAAATTTATGATAAAACCAATTATAATATCTTTCTTTGATTGTTTTATGAAAATTATGATTTCCGGCAATTTTAGCAAATTCAGACAAAGTACAGGCATCCCACTGCCGGCAGCGAATGCATTCGCGATCATCTAAAGCAACTCGATCATTAATTGAAAAACAATGACAAAGAGGGCAAACATAAGTGCAAATCCCGCAACCTAAGCATTTTCCGGCTAACTCATCCCAAATCTTATGGTCTTTAGACCATTTAACCGCATTGGCTAAAAGCTCTGGATCTAAAAGCATTTCTTTAAAAGGATTTTCTTCTCCTAAATAATTCTTTACTTCTGGTTTATCTACTTCCTTAAAAAACTTGTTTTTAATAATTTTTTTTCCTTTATCGGTTAAAATTAAAACTCTATATTGCTTAGAATTTATTTTTTCCAAAATAAGATCTCCTCCGGACGCCACTTCAAAAGATTCGTCAATTAAACCGATTAGAGTTGATTTTTCCCTTCTTTGCCAATAAAAAAAATCTGGATTCGGCTTTTCCATTATTTCATCTAATTGAGTCATTGCTTCCAACTGTCCTAAATAATGACAAATAATAATAATTTCTTTTTTATAATCAGGACTTTTTAATTTTTTTGTTTTTTTATTAAAAATAAAAAGATTTTCTTTAGGCGGAAAAAAATGCTGTTTAATTGGTAAAACGCTTTTCTTGCTATCAATTACAATATTTTCTTTCTTTAGTTCATCCAGCCAATTTTTTATTTGTCTTTTTTCTATAACTAAATTCATTAAAATAATAATAACATAAAATTAGAAAATAAAAAATCCTGATTCTGCGATAAATTTTTATGCAGACAGAATCAGGATTCCCGATATTTTTTCAGGGCTCTTGCCCATTGTTTCTTTAAATTTTCATCTGTTTTATTCTTATTAACAGCAAACACAAATCTTTCCATGAATCTTCTATATTTACTTATTTGAATTCTTAATTGTTCTTGTCTCTCCATGTATCCCTCAATCTGGTTTTCTCTCTCTTTTATAGCAATCCCCACTGTATCATATTTGCCCTTATTTTCTACTATCACGACAAAATCTTTGAATCTTTTATCGCTTGGTCCCGACACAAAGTCAATTATTTCTCCGTCCTCTTTAAGTTCTGCAAGAATATTCTTAAACCTTTCTTTCCTATTTTTATCAAAAAGCGTTATTTGAGAAAGTTTTTTTATCATTTCTTCCGCAATACTGCGAATTTCATTTTCTAAGCTTATTCTCATTAAAAACACCTCCTTTATTTAATTGTTAAAAAACCATCAATTATTTAATTGACTTTTAATAGCATCCTCAAAAATAGCATATGGTTGGCTACCGACAATTTTTTGTCCGTTAATTAAAAACGTTGGCGTGCTGTCAGCTTCATCTTCTTCTGCCTGTTCAAACCATTTTATAACCTGGCAAGAAGGAATCCAATTCGTATCGCAATCCTTCGGCTTTTCTCCTTCGTCAAGCCATTTCATAACCTGATTTACATATTTCTCTAAATAACATTGATCAAAAGATTCTTGATCTAATCCTACTGCACTAGTAATATCATCAACTGCTTGAATTGTTTCAATATTTTCAAAAATATAATTATTTAATTCCCAAAAAGCTCCTTGCTCTTGAGCGCAAAGCACGGCAATGCTTAAGGCAGGATGAGAAACAAGACGAGGAATAATCCTAACTTTTCCAGTCTTAACATAATTTTCAACAATCAAAGGAAGAGTCGTCTTATGAAAATTAGAACAGGCTCCACAGAGATGACTTGAATATTCTATAATAGTAACGGGAGCTAATGGATCTCCAAAAATAAAATCTCCATCTAATTCTGTAACTTTTTTATTTTCACCATCAATTCCTAAAATAGAAGCTGTTTGATTAGTTATTTCTTCTTTATTTTTATTAGCGTACCAAACTACTCCAACTAAGAGTATAATTGCTATTAATCCTAAAATGATTGTTTTTTTGTTTTGCATATTTTTATTTTGAAATTTAAAATATTATTTATATATAAATTATAGTTTACTGTTTTTTTGAAAATAAAGCAATCTTTTTTTATAACAACTTGACTTTTTTTATTTATTCATCTAAAACTAATATATAGAGACAATATAAAAAGGAGGAATAAAAAATGAAAATTGTGTTAGCAGGAGCGCATGGTGTGGGCAAAACAGGTTTTGCTAAAGCTCTCGCAAAAAAACTAAAACTAAATTATATCTATGATATTGTCAGAGAAGAAGCAGTGCCTAAGGGATTTATAATAAACGAAAATACACCATCAATAATTCAGCTTTGGTTACTTACTAGACAATGGGAATTAGAAACAATAACAGCTGAAGACTGGATTGCCGATAAATGTCTTTACGATTATCTTGTATATGGCGAAATGGTGTTAAAAGACGACGATCTTAAACAAATAATCCGCAAAGAAGTATTAGCCAATGCTCATTATGATATTGTGTTTTATCTCCCTATTGAATTTCCTATGGAGTCTGATGGAATTAGAAGTAACGATGAAAATTTCCGTATTGAAATAGATCGCCAATACAAAAATTTTCTCAAAAAACAAAAGATCCAATATCGCACACTAACTGGTTCAATCAAAGAGAGAGTTCAACAAGCATTAAAATCTTTAAAACATTAAAAACACAATCATTTTATATTAAAGCCTTTTGCCGCAAAAACACGACGAGAGGCTTTTAAATTTTCACTACCCCTGTTTTTACTGGCTTGAAACTTTTTCTGTGAATTGCGCAAGGACCAAATTTCTTTAAATTTTTCAAATGAAGCTTTGTTCCATATCCTTTATGTTGGCTAAAATTATACTCTGGATACTTAATGCTAAGACGCTCCATTAATTTATCTCGACTTACTTTAGCAATAATAGAAGCAAGAGATACTAAAAAAATCTTTTGATCTCCTTTGATAACTATTTGCTGTTCTATTTTTAATTTCTCAATTCCTTGATTGCCGTCTATAAATAAAAAATCTGGCTGGAAATCAAGTTTTTTTAAGCAGCGTTTCCAAGCCAGTTTTGTCGCCTGCAAAATATTAATTCTATCAATTACACTCGGCCAGATAAAACTAACTTTCCATTTAATTCTCGGTTCTTGTATCATTCTTTCAAAAATCTCTTCGCGCTGATTAGCAGAAAGCTGTTTGGAGTCTTTAATTGCAGTAGAGGGCAGCCCTCGAAACAACGTTTGGGGGCTGCCCTCAATTCTCGCTACAACCACAGCTCCAGCAACCGGTCCCGCTAAACTTCCTCGGCCAGCTTCGTCAGCTCCAGCTATAATCTTAAATCCATTCTTAAAAGCTTTTTTTTCTAAATAAGAAAAAGCCATAAATTACTTGACTGGATTCAACGGCTCCTTTCCGTCTAAAACAGCAATAACATTATTAGCCGCTATCTCAGACATCTTATTACGAGTTCCTTCTGTTGCTGAGGCTATATGAGGCGTTAAAACAACATTATCTAAATCAACCAGACCAGGCGCTAATTCTGGTTCGTTTTCAAAAACATCTAAAGCAGCGCCAGCAATTTTCTTTTCCTTTAAAACTTCAACTAAAGCCGCTTCATCAACAATTGGGCCGCGGGCAGTATTGATTAAATAGGCGCTTGGTTTCATTAATGCTAATTTTTCAGCATTGATTAAATGACGCGTTTCATCGGTTAAAGCGGTATGAAGACTGACAAAATCTGATTCTTTTAATAAGTCATCTAATTCTCTGTACTCCATACCAAATTTTTCTTCTAATTCTTCATTGCGCTTAAGATCATGATAAATAATCTTAACATCAAAACCATCTTGCATTCTTTGAGCGACAGCTGAACCAATTCGACCTAATCCAATGATGCCCAATGTTTTTCCTTGAATATCTGCTCCCAAAAGCATCTTTGGCCCCCATGCTTTATATTTGCCAGCTCGTGTAAAACGATCTGCTTCAACTATTCTTTCAGCAATTGCAAAAAGAAAAGCAATTGTATGTTCAGCCACCGCTTCAGTTAATACACCAGGCGTATTGGTTACTATAATATTTCTTTTTTTTGCTTCAGCAACATCAATATTATTATAACCAACAGCGTAATTCGCAATAATTTTTAATTGCTCTCCAGCCGCATCCATAACCTCTCCATCAATCTTTTCTGTTAAAACAGAAAGAATTGCGTCAACCCCCTTAACACCTTCTAATAATTCTTCTTTTGATATTTTATCTTCTGGACCAATAGAAACCTCATGGTCTTTTTCTTTTAATAAATTAATTCCAATTTCTGGAATCTCTCGCGTAACGAATATTTTTGACATATTTTTATCTCCTTATTAATTATTGTTTATTTTTATTTTTTTCTTAAAACAATTACTTGTCTCCCCTCGGAAGACGCTGAGTTGCTTATATTAAAATCATTAAACCAACCCATAAATTCAAACTTGTTATGACATTTAACTAAAGATAAAAATTCCTGTGGAAAGAAAAATTTATGAAGTTCACTACTATGGATTTTCTTTTTAGTTTGATGATCATCTATATCTAATACTATATTTTCTTTAAAGGTTTGTTTAATTGGATTAATTATTTCAGCATAAAAAATTGTTTTTATCTTTATTCCATCTTTTGAGATTGTCCAGCTCTGTTTGTTATTATTCAATAAATTAAACCAAACTACTCCATCAAGGATATATAGGCCGCCTTTTTTTAATACTCTAGAAACACAATCAAGATGTTTGAAAAACTCTTCGTTGGATTTTGCATAAAGGGATCCAAGCAATACATATGCCAAATCAACTTTTAGATTCTTCAAAGAAAAATTATTCATATTTCCTTGAAAAAGATTAACTTTTATATTCTTCTCTTTAGCTTTCTTATTAACAAAATCAATCATTTCAGAATTTAAATCTAATCCATAATACTTGTATTTACGTTTATGCCATTCCTCTAAATACGGGCTATTGCCAGAAGCAAGTTCAAAAACTTTTTTGACCTTAGTTTTAGAAAACTTTTTTATTGCAGATTCAAAAAAATTAACTTCATGAAATATGTTTCTAAAACTAAAAACAATTTCGTAGTATTTTGGTGTTTTATATAGATCCATTAACTTATTAAGAAATATATTTTTATATATTTTCATTCTAACAAAAAATCGCCAATCTGGCGATAGGCAAAACTATCCAAACAATATAAATTATCTAAAATAATAAAATTTTCTCAAAATCTGCCTTGGAATAATGAAATTTATAAATCAGATAGAATTTTTTGGCAAATTCTTTTTCAGCAGTCTGAGAATCAATATTATTAATTAAGGTTAACAATTTTTTCTTGCCAAATTTTTCTATTAAAAGCTTTGTCCAAAAATAACCAATATTATAAATACGCCAGTCGGTTTTTTGATAATAATTAAAAACTCTTAAGGCCTCTTTTTTTGACGGCTTTTTCTTATTTTGATTAGCTAAATAATTAGCCAATCCCTCATTAAGCCATTTTGGATAACCAGTCTTAGTAATTTTTCTGTAATATAAATGGCAGTACTCATGCTTCAAGCTTTGCCAAAAATGTTTGATATCTTTATGGTTAGATTCTTCTGTATAAATTTCTGGATTTAAGATATAAATATTGCCATCTTTAGCCCAAGCAGAAAACCATTCTTCTGTTTTTCTTCCCCAAATTTCATCTATTTCTTTACGCGAATCAATAAAAAAAATGGACGGTTGTTCAATATTTGTATTATAAAAATCATCTAGTTCTTCTTGAATAGACTTTATAAAATTTATCATCCTTTTATTAAATCTTGATGTATCTGTGCCCATTAAAAATTCCTGCATATTTCTTATTATAACACAGATAATAATAGGGACGAACATTATGTCCGTCCCTATCTAAATTAAATTGAAATTTTTAAATAAGATCTATTGTTTGAATATGCGCTTTTGTACATGATTGAAGAGTGCCTGCCTCGGCTGACAATGAACATATTGTTCGCTCCAAGACCTATGCAAGGCATATTTCAAAAATGGACAGCTAAAAACATGCCAATATTATCTATGGCAATATTTATCTAAAAAATAACATAGGTTGGCTTTTTAAAACCAACCTATGTTTGGGACAAGAGAAACAATAATACTTATTGCCATATTAATGGATAAACCCACCGCAATGACAACTTAAACAAGTATTTGATGTTTTCTTGCTTTTTTTGGAATGTGCTCTTCTCATTGCTAGTCACCTCCTTCTATTTCAATCAGAGTATTCCAGAAAATTTTTTCGTGAATATATTTTAACACTTCACAATAAGGATCGGCCCCCTCGCCCGACAATATTATTCTATCTCTGCAACCACCACAACAAATCCAACCAAAATCACAATTTTTACATTTCTCTATCTGTAAATAATCAAAAGCATGTTTTTTTTGAAATTTATTTTTAATGCTCGTAATAGTTTCGTTGACGCGACCAATTATCATAGTCGAATTACCAACAAAATTAGAGCAAGGGTATATCAATGATTCCGGAGCCAAGCAAATATTATTTATTCCCGCATTACAGCTTTTCATAAAATGCGGATATATAATTTTTTGCTTGATCATTTCGAATTCCGCAAAAAATCCTTCTGGCACTTGTTTGTTTATCCAAATATTTAAAGCATTATCAAAAACTGATTTTAATTCTTTATCCGATAATGATAACTTCTTCCACTTTTGAGATGCCCGACCACCTCTTTCTAAAAGAGCAAAATGCAACCCCACGTTATTATTTAAACACCAATTTATCATTAAATCAACTTCTGTATAGTTTAATCTGCTTAGCACCATACTTACATTGCATTTGATGTTATGATTAACAAGCACCTCAATCGTTTTTTGTATCGGTTTACTTTCAATTTTTCTTGTCTCTAAATTAATTTTGTTATCCAGAGAATCCATAGAAACTTGAACGTATACTTGATGATTAGATAAAAGCTTTAATTGATCAGATGTAAAACCATTTTTCCCATTAGTAAGAATATTCACATGTATTCCGCATTGACTAGCTAATTTAATAATAATCTTCAGTAAATCCCACCGTAAGGTAGGTTCTCCACCAGTTACGGTCAATACCTCCGCGCCTTCCTCCGCTAATTGTTTAATATACCAACAAATATCCTCAGCAATAACTGTGCCTTTTGTATCCTCGCTACAAGCGTACCTACAATAATCACAAGATAGATTGCATCTATTGGTTAAGTGGATAGATCCTCCTTTCATTGTTTCTGACCACTCTGATTCCGAAAATAATATATCATCAACCTCTCTTATGAATGTCGCTATATCTTCCTTGGATAAATTTTCTCTTTCAGAAAGTTGGTCAAAAGAAACTTTCTTATTTTGATACACTCTTAGTCCTTGTTGATTTGTAAAGTACCATAAATGATTAGACGGAGAAATTATTGCAACATCGTCTCCCTTAATCTTGTAAATAATCTGCTGTTCCATTTAACCCACCTCCTTATTACGGAAATTATTTTTATTTTGTTTTTAAATAGCTAATAACCGATCTGTTTTTTTTACGCGCTGATTCTGTCAGATATATTAAATTCAAAAAATGATTCATATTTGATTCTGACGCCAAAATTATTTCTCTATTACCAACCAAATATTCCAACGGACTTGATTTTAATAAATATTTTTCCTTCCATTTTGAATTTTTATCTATATCGCAACCAGAAGCAACAATACAATAGGCCGGCCTGACATTCTTTTCATACATTATTTCATATAGACAAAGATAATTCACTTTGTTTTTTACCAACCAACTTACTGCTTCTGACTTAATCTCTTCCAAAATTTTTTGAATATTAGCTGGCATTTTATATCTTGGTAATTTCATCGGCTTTTGGGGCTCGCTCAAAACTTTATCTAACTCTTTCTGCGATAATACAATATCCGGCCTAACTATAACCATGATTCCATTATTTAAATATTTATGGCATTCTGTCTCTATTTGATCCACATCCCCTTTTTTATTTAAAATAACTCGAGCAATTAAGGGGTAATCCAAGCAAGGAACAAAAACCCATTCCAAAACTTTAAATCTTTGTTTTTCTTTTTCTAAAACTCTTTCGATATAATTTGAAATTAAGATATACTTTTTCATGTACAGTAAATTTGTTAATAAGTTTGACACCTTATTCTTTAGAGCTCAAAAGTAAATTCACTCACTTCCTAAAAAAAAGCTTAACCAATAACTAAACTTTTGTCAATATTCAGCCTCGTGAGTTCAATAAATTAACGGGCAATATATCCAATGATATTATTATAATATTTTCGCTAATCTTTTCCTTCTTTCTTTATTTTTTTATCGATCTTTATATAAATTTGTCATATTTCTTGATATTTAGAGTGTTACCTATGTATCTCATCATATGCATACATCGGCAATAATTTTATTATTTAAATAAAGAGATTCTTTTTTAATTTTATTTTTTTTAACCATCGTCTATATTATTAAAACTTATCAACTAATTTCCCTTTTTTTCTTAATCGGCAATTCAAAATAGAACGTACTGCCTTTGTTTTTGCCTTCCGACTCAACCCAAATTCTGCCTTTGTGCGCTTCAACCATTTTTATTCTACCAAAAAATCGCCGATCTGGCGATAGTTTGTAAAGTATTTAATACTCTATTTTTTATATTCTGCCGCTATTAATAAAGATTTTTCGAAATCCGGCAAAAAATTCTGCTCTTTTATTTTATCTTTATCTAACCAGATAAATTCAATCTCGTCAGGATACTCTTTTGATTTAAATTCTAATGGTTCAGATAAATCAATTAAATAAACAAAATAAACACGATGAATTGATTTTTCTTTTTTAATATATGACCAATTATAAATAAGTTTTGGTTCAAAATTAAGATTAAAACCAATTTCTTCATTTAATTCTCTTTTTAAGGCATCCAAAACGTTTTCACCAAATTCTATATGACCGCCTGGCACATCTCTAACGCCTTTAGTTGTTTTATAATATAAAACTTTGTTGCCAAAGCGAAAAATTACTTTAACGCTTAACCTAGGATATTGTTTTATTTTTTGAGACATATTTAAAACTATTCAAGCAATACAAATTATTTAAAATAATAAAACTTATAAAGATGATTGTTTAATGTCTATATTGTCAATTATTATTTACTTTGTTTTTTTCTTTGAGCTAAATAATCTCTCAACGGTTCTAAGCCCATTTTTGCCCTGCGTTTATCAACATTTTTCTTATCTCTTATCTCCCCGATAAATTGTGTTCCATAAATTTGCTTTTTACCTTGATTTATTAAAACCCTATCCATTAAAAACGCCTTATTTTTTAGTTCAAAATCACATTGTTTAAGACATTGTTTTTGTAACTCAACATCGTTATCTTGATGCTGGACTAAAAGCCAAAAGGCCTGCATTCCTTTTTTACTAATCATTTTTTGAGTAGGATAAACATGTTTTTTAATAACATGTTTAATTAAATCGTTATTAACTAAATCAACCAGATAAACCATGTAGTTTTTCATAGTTAATTTGCCTGGCTTGCAATTAAACCTTGCTTTTTGGTCAATATCTTTCGCTTGAATTATTTGTTGTTGTAATTTTTTGTTCATAATACTTTTTATCCTAACTTATTTTTTATAATAATTTATTTTTAATCATTATAACAATAAAAACTATCATAATAAAGAGGTCAGAGCTTAAGCCCTGACCTCTTTCAATTTGTTAGTAATTCTGAAATTGCCTTTGCAATTTGCGCTTCCGTGTGTAATTGAACAAAATACCATTGTCCGTTTGGATTAATTTCTAAAAAAACATATTCATCATTTTCTGTAACAATCATATCAATACAGCCGTAACGAAGATTTATCAATTTCATATAACAATGAATGTATCGTTCAATTTTTATAGGCAATGTAGTTTGTTCCATTTTAACATCAAAATCGTTTAATTTTGGTTTCCTTCTCCAATCTAAACTAGTTGCTTCATCTCCTTGAGAATAAATTTTGACAGGAAAAATTTTATTGCCAACTACAGTAATTCTTAACTCATATTTTTTGGATACATATACTTGAAATATTGAAGGCGACATTTTTACTGAATCAATTTGCGCTATGTCTTTATTAGTTAATTTATTGGTATATAAAACATGATCAACTATTGGGCTTGCGCTAAGGGCCTTAACCACAACATTACCATTGTGTTTCTCATAAAAATTCTTAATCCTAATAGGATCAGAAGTTGCTAAAGTTTCGGGAATATTAAAACCAATTTGCATAGCACACTTTAGTTGAAATAGTTTATCCTCAGCGATTTGAACATTCCATGGATTATCAAGCCACTTTTTGTGACGAAATATCAACCATACCTCTTAAATCAGCTTCTGAGGCAGATTCAATTAAATTTTCTTCGCGCTCTATAGATGACTCATATGATTTTTTTTCAATATTTTCCATAAAAACTTACTATTTAATTTTTAATATATATCCATGTTTTGTATCTTCTATAATTAATCCAATACTTAAAATCTCTTTTCTTAACTCATCTGCCTTTTTATAATCTTTTTTTCGCCTAGCTATTTCTCTTTCCATTAAGATTTTCTTGATCTGAAATTTATTAATTTTGTTTTGTAATTCAATTAAATACTCCTCATAAAGAGGATTAATAAATCCTAGCACCTGATCAATCTCATTTATAAACTTTTTGATAAGTTTAACATTATTAACATTCAATAAATCCATTCTTATATTAATTTCGTTTACAAATTTATAGATTGACATTAATGATAGACTGATATTTAAATCGCTATCTAAATTTTTTATAAACTTCTCTCTATATTTTTTAATAATACCTTTTATTTCTGCATTAATATTATTATTAAAATCCTTTTCAATAAATTCCAAATTAACCAAAAAATTAATAAACTTTCCTGCAATACTTTTAGCCTCTTTAAAATCACTTAATTTAAAATTAAGAATTTGTCGATAATGAGTTTTAATTAAAATCAATCTTAATAATAATGGGTTAAATCCACGTGATTCAATATCTCGCAAAGTATAAAAATTACCAAGTGATTTTGCCATTCTCTTGCCATTGACCATTAAATGAGCATTATGAAGCCAGTATTTTACAAATTTCTTGCCAGTAGCTGCTTCTGATTGAGCTATCTCATTTGTATGATGTGGAAAAATTAAGTCTACACCTCCACAATGAATATCAAAAGTTTCGCCTAGATACCTCATAGACATAGCAGAACACTCTATATGCCAACCAGGTCTCCCTCGACCAATACGAGTATCCCAATATACATTATCATCCTTTGGTTGCCAAGTTTTCCATAAAACAAAATCATTAGCTTGATCTTTTTCATATTCATCTTTTAAGCTTAATCGATGAGAAGCATTTTTTTTAAGCAACTGTTTACTTAATTGAGCAAGAGCGCCATAATTTTTGAATTTTGAGATTTTGTAATAAATAGAATTATTTTTTCTATAAGCGTTTCCTTTTTTTTTAAGTTTTTCTATTAAATCAACCATCTCTGATATATGTTCTGTAGCCCGTGGCATTATATCTGGCAATTTTATATTCATTGATTTCAAATCTTTTAAAAAAGCTTTTAAATAAAAATCAGTAAACTCATTCAATGACTTGTTATTCTTTTTACTATCTCTTATCGTTTTGTCATCAACATCTGTAATATTCATTACATGTTTAATGCTGAAACCACGATAATGTAAATACCTCTTTAATAAATCTGTAAAAACGTATGCTCTTAAATTACCTATGTGAACATAATTATATACAGTTGGACCACAACTATATATACCAACTTTTTTTGATTTAAGAGGTTTAAATAGTTCTAATCTTCTTGATAATGTATTAAATAATTTGAGCATATATTTTTATCTATTCCTCCCCCTCACCGGCAGTTCAAAACAAAAGGTACTGCCTTTGTTTTTGCCTTCCGACTCAACCCAGATTTTGCCTTTGTGCGCTTCAACCATTTTAACGCTTAGATATAGCCCCAAACCAGTCCCTTCGGTATTTATCTTGCTGACATCTTTGCCTCTTGAAAATTTTTCAAAAAGAACAACTTTTTCTTCATCAGAAACACCTATGTCTGTATCTTTAATGCTAAATAAAATTTTATCTTTTTTTAACTTTAGATTAATAATAATGCCTCCTTCTTTAGTATAATGCAAAGCATTATCAATTAAATTCTGAACAACCTGCCTTACTTTCAAAGAATCAATTTTAATTTTAGACAGAGCTTTTTCCGGCTTGAGATATTTCAAATAGAGCTTCTTTTCAGCCGCGGCCTGTTCAAATTCAGCCAAAACGCTTTTAATCATTTCTCCTAAATCAACTAGCTGATAATCAAATTCCAATCGGCCGGACTCAATCCGGGAAATACTACATTTATTTACAAAATTTTCTTACTTTGTTATAGTAAAGTAAGTATAACAATAATAAAATATTAGAACAAGTTTCTATAATTAATATCTAATCTCTATGCCTTATAACCTTGACAAAAATAGAAAAATACTCTACACTAAACCCAGTACCATAAAAAATATTCGGACTAAAAGAAAGGAGGTGACTGCAATGAAATACAAAGTAGAAGTGTTGACGGGTATTCGACCAACTGGTGATTTGACCATAGCTAACTACCTTGGCGCAGTAGCGCCTATTATTGAACTTCAGAGACAAGGCATGTCTCCCGTAGTCTTTGTTGCTGATCTCCACGCGATCACGGACAACGAACCATCCAAAGTAAAGCAGTACCTCCATGGAGTTGTAGCTGACTATATCGCGCTCGGGGTAGATCCGCAAAAAGCGAAGATCTATCTCCAATCTGATATAGCTGGAGAGGTAACCACGTTTACTGTTCTTCTGGCACGGCTTATTTCTGTCGCAGAGCTTTTGAGGGTGCCAACTCTTAAAGACAAGCTCAAAGCAAAAGCCAACCCAGAGACAGCAAACGCTCTCCTCCTTCTCTATCCGGTACTTATGGCTGCTGATATTCTACTCA
>Ga0265595_1000107_pt1 | contig 77535 bp, 68 predicted proteins | sample saktaG_15_FD_190148 | JGI IMG/M metagenome (GOLD analysis project Ga0265595, IMG submission 190148) | Saline water microbial communities from Sakinaw Lake, British Columbia, Canada - sak_2013_06_06_50m | ecosystem: Environmental > Aquatic > Non-marine Saline and Alkaline > Saline ... | reverse complement strand
TTGTAATGAGGAAAAACGCGCTTGTTTGCACCCTGAATGTAGTAAACAGCTGAACTGTCAGCAGATTTAACTAAGTCGCCATCAGCAATGGTAGCTGCATGAGCTGCAGGCAAAACCATACCAAAGGACCAGAGTAACATTGTGGCGGTAGTTCCTATTGCAATCAATTTTTTTAATCTACTCATATATTAATTAATCCTCTTATGATACGCATTTATACAAACATTAACGAGTACTGCGTTAATTTTTTTTAATTTGTAAACACGCATCTTATATATATCTCCTCATTTTAGTTCTAGCCCTCCCAAAATGCTATCGCATATTTGATGGCGGGCAAAGAAATTCTCAGGGGATATCCCGTTCTGAGAGTTTCCCCGTTATATAATATAACAAGAACAAAATTCGACCTTGAGTCCCAGCTTCTTCAGCTGGCCCGATCTAGTTCGGTACGAATTTATTTGACCTTGGGGACAGTCCCGCTTCGGGGACAGTCCCTGTACCGAGTTCAATCGAGGAGGAATTGATAATTAGTTAGTTAGTTTATAAAATTTATTAAAGATGTTATTTTGTTTTAAACATATCTGTGCTAACTTCTTTGTTAGGTTCTTCTGATCTTTCTGTGCTTATTCCTTGAAAAAGTTCACCTGTAGATGCTGGCGGAAGTTGAGGTTCAATTATTTCTTCTTGTGTTGATTGAATGGCTGGAGATGGAACATCTGTAACTGGTTGATTTGGGGACAGTCCCCGTTCGGGGACAGTCCCCGTAGACGATTCTTCTTCGCTTTCATTACTATCCATTTCTTCTTCAATGTCGTTGATAACTTCTTCTTCAATTGTATCTTCTTCTGTGACAGGTTCTTTATTTTGAGACACCTGAATCGCCTCTTCAATTCTGACTAAAGCAGCTGATAAATTTTCTTCAGCTAAAAGCTCATGGGTTTGTGCCAATAATCTTTCTAAATCTTCTGTTTGATTTGTTGTAAAAATTAATCTGCCATCTTGAATTGGTAAGTCATCTTCTATATATAGTAGCTCGTCGCTTGGGAAAGGAGTTATCTTAGACGCTACTTCTCTTTTTAGATTTTCCATTTCATTAGCAACTTGCTGAGTTAAAGTATTAAGTTTATTCTCCGCCTGAACATCGCCTTTTTCAATACTCTTAGATAAAATCTTGACCTCTTGTAAACGGTTGGTCAAAATTCCAGCCCTTAGGGCTGTTTTCTTGGATTGATTAAAAACAAAAACAAGTTGCGTCTTTTCTGCAACTCGTTTAAAGGTATATAAAAAATGACCCGGAACTGTATTTTCCGAGGCCTTTAGTAATCCTAATCCACTGAAAGTAACAATTAATAAAGTCATTAAGCTAACAGCTACAGGACGAAGAGCTAAATAGAAACTCATATGGACTTTAGGAGTTCCAGGAAACATCTCTCTAAAAGAATCTAAAAGCATATTATAAGATTCCCTTTCTTTAATAGGGTCTTGTTTAATAGAATTATAAAGTTTTTTTAACTCTTTTATTCTCATCACTAATTAAGACGATAAAAAAATAAATTAATCACGCTTTTTTGAAACCTTCCTAAGCTGAACGATTCCTCTATGAGCTCTCATTCTAACACTACCCTCTGAATCTCCTGTAATCTCAGCTATTTCTTTAAATGAAAGTTCATCAAATAAGTGAAGTTTAACCACCTTAATGTATTCTGGTTTCAATGTAGATAAATGCTTATTGATAATTTCTATTTTTATCTTATTGTCAATCTCTTTATCTATGTCTATGTCGGTCTTAATTTCTTTAGCATTTTCTAATGAAATCTCTTGTTTTCTTGTCCGATAAAAATCAATTACCAAATTGCGAGCTGTCTTGTATAAAAGAGCTTGGAAATTTTCAACTTCATGAGCTTCGTCATCTTGCAAATAACGATATACTTTTAAAAAAGTATCATTCACTAAATCATCTGCTTTCTCCTTGCTGGAAACTTTAAAATAAATAAATTTATAAATCTTATCTTTATAGGTATTATAAAACTGGGCGAACGCTTGTTCGTCCCCCTTTTTAATTTGTTGTATTAATATTTTCTCAAAAATCTTAAACATAAGATTGGATACTTAGGTAATTAGACACTATTATAACTGACCCGTCGGGTCAGTTTTCCCCTCATAAACACGTTAGAAACACATTTCAAGTGGGGACAGTCCCCATTCGGGGACAGTCCCCTTATTATACAGAATATGGCTTTAATTTCAAGGGAAAAATGAGAAGCTCGGCCTCCCATTGGAAACCGAGTTTCTGCAAATGGGGACAGTCCCCATTCGGGGACAGTCCACAAAAATTATTCAACAAAAGAAACTAGTTCAACTTCAAAAATCAAAGTTGAATTAGCTGGAATTATGTCTCCAATTCCTTGATCTCCATAAGCGAGTTCAGAAGGAATTGTTAATTTTCTCTTTTCTCCTACTTTCATTCCTAGGGTCCCTTGGTCCCAACCTTGAATTACTTGGCCGATGCCTACTGTAAAAGTAAAGGGTTCACCTCTGTCAATACTGGAATCAAATTTAGAGCCATCAGTTAATGTTCCAACATAATGAACACTGATAACGTCATTTGCGACAACCATTCTTTCTCCAGTACCTTCTTGAAGAATGTCTACTTGTAATGTAGTAGTTTCAGCTTCCACTACAACTTGCTCCTCTACGTTTTCTTCGCTTTGAGCATCTATCTCTGTTTCTTGATTATTGGCTCCTTTAACACATCCACTAATCATAAGCGTGATTAAAATTACACCAATTAAACCTAATGCTTTTTTTGTCATAATCATTCAAATTAAATTATTGTTTATTATATTTAATAATGACCTATTAAAAATCATATCAAAAAATAACCAAAAAGTAAAGAGCAAAAAGAACGGGACAGCTGCTTGCTGCATACTGCCCCTTATAATGTTATTCTTTGATTAGGAACCCACCAAAGAGCTCCTCGAATCTTTCCCGAGATTCTACCCCAGAAAGATCATACTTTTGGATTGCCTCATCAAGGCTACCCCAGTTTCCTAATCCAATAACGGGAACTCCTGGAAGATATTTCCAAAACCATGGAAGTGCCTGAGGTCCTTGTAAAGGACGACCATCAACGCTGTAACCGGGGGTACGAAAAGCGAGAAAAACTGCATCTGGCGACAATTTCGCAACTGCCTCCAAATCCTTTTCTTTTATGCTCTTCATTGTTATGACTTCTACTCCAGCCACAGCAACAAACCGCAAATCCCCCTTTGGATCTATAACTAAGATTCTCATGGAGAACCTCCTTCTTCGTGATTGTTATTTTTTGAAAGATATTAGTATTATTACAGATTTAACCAATTTGTCAATAACAAATTGACCAATTCCCAAAAGACAAACCAAAAACAAACCCGACGGGTCCACCGCAGATTCAACTTTGATGACTAACCCGACGGGTTAGTCATGAAGGTTGGTCATGAAAAAAAACAAACCCGACGGGTTTGTTTTTTTGTAGAAGCTCGGCAAGTGGGGACAGTCCCCTATTTGTCTCAAAAGCCTGCGATAATTACAGGGGTGATTAGACTTTCGGCTAAAATTGTAATCGCGTCAGCTATAGTATAGGTTTCTGTTATTGGAATAGTGAAAATCTTCTGACCTTCATATTTATTACTAATTAAAGCACTCCATGAAGCAAATGGCTTTAACTCTCCATTGCTTACTAAATAAACAGCAGAAGAATCAGTATATTTGACCAAACAACCATTGGGATGTGTATCAGCTGATGTAATTGCTGTTCCTAAAGGATACTCAAATTTATCTAACAAATCATCTGGAACCCAAGTAACTAATTCCCAATTAGAATCATCAAATAATTCCTGATAAATTTCTCCTGATTGAACTGGCCTTAAAGTAGCATCTTCAACATAGAAAACTGCTGAAGCTGATTGTCCATATAATGAAAGAGCAGTGCCCCTAAACATTGAACCATCCCTAAATGGCACAGCGTCACCTTCTGTGAAATTTGTCAAATCATTCTCCGTAACCGTCTTAACACTTGAAAAATCTTTTGAATAATTCCAAGAATTATAAACAGCTATATGAGGAAAGACATGTCGTTGACCATTTAAGATTAAATAAACAGCAGAACTATAACCTATTTTAACTAAATCCTGATCAAAAATTAATACCTCAGCGCTCACACCCGTGAGTTCTTCTAAAATAATTGAATCGGAAACCAATGAAGATTGATTAGACGATGCATCCATATACTTTACATAAACAATCTTTTCTCCGTCGCCATCGCTTAAAACCCAACTCATAGAAGTGGCGTAATCCTGCCATACTGACTGAGAAAAATCAGATGAATTGCTAATAATCATTTTCACAGCATCAACTGCCGATAAAGATAAGAAAACATTTCGCGAATCTGTTGTTAAGCCTCCATTATTAATGGATATTGAGATATTAGTTGGTCCAACATAAGGAGCTGAACCACTAGTGGAAGTAGTACTTCCTGGTGTTCCGGCTGAAGCAATCGTAACTGTTTGAGGAATAATTGCGGCAAATGTGGTCAAATGATTAACGCTAGCCTTAAATTTAACTTCACTAATATTACTCATATCAGCTAACACAGCATCTACTTCCACTATGGTATCTCCTGAATAATAAGTCATAGTGGTCGGGACATTAACCCAATTATTAGTTGAATTATCCCAATAACCCATGCTCATTTTTTTCTGTTCAGTTAAAGTATCAATTTCATCAACAGCCAAAGTGCTGGTTGTATATTCCATAGTAATCTCAATATCACCATTTAATTGGGTAATTGGATTACCATTCTCGTCTAAAGCAGTGATACTTTTACCCTTTCCTGATAAAGGCTTGGACGAAGTAGTTGAAGGAATACTATTTGTTTCAGACACACTAAACTGTCCTGAACTACTGCCACTACCCAAGGCCTGAGGAGGAACAACAATGTTAATTCCCATACTGGTATTTTTAATGGTTCCACCAGCTGAAGGTGTTAATGGTTGTGAAATTGGATTTTTTAATTTAGCAGCACCAGTTAAAAGTGTCAGGCTAAAATTTTTGCCTGTAATATTACCAGAACTTGTATTTGCGGATAAAGCTGTTGCTTCTGCATAACCCTTTGCCACTGCCTTAATAGACCATGTTCCTGAAGTAACTGATAAAATATAAGTTCCGTCTGGATCAGTTTCAGTTCCCGACCAACCACCGCCTGTCTTTTCCGCCCAAATACGAGCATTAGCAACGGGATTAGCGCCGTCAGTTACAGTGCCAATAATTGTCCTATCATTAGCCGTCAAACTAAAATTTATGGATGATTGATTGGCTCCGTTAAGAACCACTTCCTGCGGAACCGAAATATAACCTGGTTTATCAACTCCCATTTTATAAGTACCATTAGGAGCGTTAAGCGAATACATGCCGTCGGAATTTCCGTCGTTAGATGTTGCAACGCCAAAGTACTCTTTGGTAGAATCATTTTGCACCCAAACCCATGCGTCATTAACGCCAGTACCACCAACTTTAACTTGTCCGCTAATTGCATAAAGTGTTGGTAATGTAATAGTAATTGATTCATCGCCATTAACAGTTAATTGTTTAGTGCTTGCGCTATATCCATCACTAGTAATGGTTATCGCATCAAAATTAACTCCAGGCATAAAAGCATTGATATAGTAAACTCCGTCTGGCAACTGAATCTTTCTTGATGTTTCGCCTGATGGAATTTTCAGACCATTGCCTATGCCACTTGTGCTAAAGAAATCAACAAAACTATCTCCATTAACAGAACTATTTAAAGTAACTGTTATGGTTCTTGGCTGGGCTACTGTCAGGTTTTTGCCAGTTTCATCGCCATCAACCACAACCGTCAAAGAAGCTAAATTTCCAATTCCTGGGATAAACGCTTCTACTGTATATGTAGCGTAAGGCAAATAATTAATTTTATAAGTTCCATCGCTACCCGTCTTGGTTTCATTTCCTCCGCCAGGTCCCCAAGCATGCACCATTATTCCGGAATCATCAGATGTACCCGGAATATCAATAGTTCCCGATATAGAGCCCAAATCAGAAGACGGAGAAAAATTTTGACCAGTCAAACTCTCTGTACTAACTGTTAAGGTTTTTGAACCCAAATAACCATAGCTTGGAGCATTAGCCTCTAATTGCCAAGTACCCGCTCCAACATAGATTGTATAATTACCAGTACTATCTGTTCGTCCATCAGCATGTCCTGGACCATCAGTACGATGTGCCCAAACAGCCGCATTAGAAATAATATTTGTTCCATCAGTTACCCGACCAGTAATTGTATAATCTGGCTTAGCAACTTTTAATATAACATTAGTAGTAGCTGTTGGTGAGCCACTGGCATAAACTGCCGAACTCGTAACAACTACTGAAATCTCTTGACTGGAAGGCATACCAGGAAGGAATGCTCCCACAATATAACTGCCCTCGGCAACATTCAAAGTATAGGCTCCGTCTGATTTAGTTTTAGTATGAGAGCCCATACCTCCGCCATTCGGACTATTGGCAAAAACCTCAGCATTAGCTACTGCGTTAGCGCTGCCGTCAAGAACATGTCCTGTGATGGTTTTATCAGCGCTAGCAAAACTAAAACCAACCGTAGAAGGATTAGCAAGCCATGGACTGTTTGTCACCATAAGATTGGTTGGTTGTGAAGGTAGCCAGTCAATTTCTGGCATAGCGCTCATCATTGGGCCTTTAGGCATAGCCGGTCCCATACCAACATTCCAGTCGCCAGTTTGTGGCAAATATAAAGTAATTGGATTAGCTGATGAATCAGCAATATGAGCTATTAATTCCACGCGGGTTAAAGTTTTAACCACAAACCCTCTTGGGCTTCCGGCAAAAATATCAATACTGTCATTAAATCCAAGATTAGCAGGCGCGTTATTAGTTACTGTCCCAGTAATGGTTACAGTAACTGTCGCTCCGTTATCAGATGACGCTTCTTGAACAGTGAAATTCTTGGTTTCACCTCCGCTAACATAAATTGGCTCTGGCCAATCCTGTCCATAATAATCAGCGCTACCAACAGTAAACATTGGCTCTGTCCACATTTGATAATTGCCAGCAGGTAAATTTTCAAACTTATATTCTCCCGCATTATTTCCAGCAACTAAATCAACAGCGCCGTTTAAGGAAGTGAGCGCTTCCATTGGTCCTGTCATAGGTGAACCCAAGAAAACTCTTACTCCATTTAAACCAGTAACTCCTGTTTTAACTGTTCCAGAAATAGTGTTTGTTCCTGCTCCACTCAAAAAGAAAGGCATTGAAGTCATTGCCTCAATTAAAGCGCCAGAAGAATCTTTGGTTTGAATATTTACTTGATAACCGCTTGTTTCAAAACCTTTTGGTTCGCTTGAATTAATAATGCCATCAAGGTCAAGGCTTAAGAAATCCTTTGATTGAGTGGCAACTGATAATTTAATTATGACTTTTCTCGCGCCAACAGCTACGCCAATACCATCGTTAGGTGTCCCGCCTGCGGCAACTCCAGTGCCAGTTGGATCAGCGCTTGCAAAAGTAACTGTGCCAGGTCCTGGTCCATTAAAATCAGCATTCATTGGACTATATTGGTCCTGCTTTGCTCCGCTTATATTAAAACCAGCTGGAAATTGAAGCTCAAGAGTCCCATTAGCTGGAATAGCTGTATTTATTGGAACATCAACAAAATATACACTTGTCGCGCCAGCCATTTGATTCATAGGCATAACATTGATTGGTTCCATTCCCATTGAGCCCATATTAAAATCCTCAAAACCCATTGAGCCCATATTAAACATTCCCTGTCCTCCTGCAAAATTAGCCCCGTCCATAACTACGCCACTCCATGACTTAAATCCTGTGGCAACGCCATTCCCAGACAAATCAGTAACGCCAGTTGAGACCTCAATATAAAAGCCATGTCCTGGGGTTAATGTTAAGCCGTCTACCATAACTTCATTATTCATTGATTCATAATGGAAATTCACACCTGATTGCAAATTCTGTTGAGTGCCTGCGCTTGCGTCGCATCCTGAAGTAACGCAAGTTTTTAATGTGTAATTTCCGCCACTTTCTGCGGTTGAAGTAACTAATGATTCGTCAAACTGAATAAACAACCCATAATTATCAGCGTCTGCCCAAACTACTTGCGGGTCAGTTGTATCAGCCGCGCCAGTAGTAAAGGTCTTAGAAACTGCTGTAATGGCTTGACCAGAAATACTTTTAACAGCAGTAGAAATGGCAAATGTATAACTTGTATTTGGAAGCAAAACAGTATTCGGCATAAATTTAATTGAATTTCCATCCATAGCGTTATAATTAACCGTTCCACCTATATTCAAAGTATTATTTTTCTTTAAAGTAACATTAGTTGTGTTAACAGTTGCCGGATTTAATGTATTGTCAAAATTGGCTCTAATTTCAAAACCAGTTGGCACGCCAGTCATTAAACCGCCAGACATATAAGCATCTAAATTAGAACCAGTCAAACTAGCGTTAATTGTAACACTACCTGAACCAGTATTAAAAGATTCTTTAAATGATCCCATATTACCGAAGCCGAAGCCGAAGCCACCACCTTCTGGCATACCAGCTAATTGTTCATTATTAGAATCTCGGACGTCACGAGTAACAATAACCCTGTATTCGCTGTTAGCTTCGTAAGTATAACCAGTAATGGTTGCACTTCTGTTATCAGCGCTTGGCGTTAAGGTTACGGTACCAGAAGGCAGGATTGCTGATTCACTACCGCTAACCATTTTCTTAATATAAATATTGTTGGCAAAGGTCGTCGTATCCATGGGTCTGTCAAAACCAACTATAATTGCGCTAACATTTGTGGGTACATCCCATGAATTAGGCATTGGATAATCTAAAAATGCCATTGGAGGAAAAGAACCTCCCATATCACCAGTAAATTGATTGTCCATACCAGGCATCCATCCGCCCATCATACCACCCGGACCTCCACCATCTGGAGGGGCTGTATAATTTCCACCTCCAGAACCAGTGGCAAAAGAAAAACTATAAACTAATTCTGTTGAGGTTAGGGCAGGCATAAAAGAATCAAGAGAAGTATTGGAAACTATTGTTTTCTTTACTGAAGCCGTATAATTCATGCTATCACTAAATCCACTTGTTGCGTTAAATGAAACAAAATATTCTGTATTGCCACTCCAAGAATGATTGCCAGAGCTCCATTGTCCAGTTACAGCCACCCCATCGCCGTCAACAATAGAAAAATTACTTGTTGAAGTGTTGGTTAATGGGAAACTTCCGCTGGGTTCAGTGTTAAAGAAAAAATCAATTGGCGCAAATGATGGAACATTAACATCACCGTTCATTGGGCCATAGCCAACAATAGCTAAAGTTGTTGGAGCGACAATAGTGGTCTGGGAAGTAATATCATTGCCAGCAGTTACAGAACCAGAATTAGGAGTAACTGTGACTATGCTATCAATTGCGCCAGTGGCTTTCACCACCACCACTCCTTCACCATTATTTAAACTAATATTTTGCGCAGTTGTTTGGTCTAAATTTTCATAACCAGTTGTGCTTCCGTTCACCGAAACAATAACTCCATTACTAACAGATATTGAAACATCATTGATTGGATTGCCAATTAAATTATCATTTGAATCTCTCTGGTATAAAGCAACTTGCACTTGTCCATTTTCCACAACAGTTGAAGCAGCAACAGCAGAAATATGATCCGCGCCTTGCATGCCATAATCCATCACAGTGATAGCTTTATGACCATCTGCCTCAACATAATTGGTGCTATCAGACATAACATAAACATCAAACGAGCCGGCATTAGTGTCTTTGCAAGTCACAGTTCCTTGACCTGTTGTTCCACTCATGCTCACCAACCAATGCTGGCTATTATATTGCTAAACAACGCTAAGATCTCCGCCAACAGACACAATACTGGCTGTGGTTGAATTTTCAAGGTCAATATATATTCCTGTTGTAGCAACATCAGTAGCAATGGTGCTCCCCTCAGTATCAACCTGATCAATAGTTAGAGTGATTGGCGCGCCCGGACCAGTGCTAGCATTACTTGAATTAGTAACTTTTATATTATTCGCGGCTGTTAAAGTCGGTGATTTGATTACTGTGTCATCCATAGTATGATAATTGTCCCAACTCTTAAACACGCCCTCGCCCGCATTATAGACATTAGCAGTCCCGCCAGTACTTACTTTTGCATTATCCAAAACAGTTAAGGCAGCGCCAACCTGATAAGCGACGATTACTGCATCAGTAGAAGTGACATTGTCGCTCGTAGATATATAAACACCTTCGCCTATTTCATAAATTGGATTATTGCCAATATTGGTAGTGACCTTAGCATTATTCAATGTTTCCAAACTAGCGCCAACAACAAGTTCTTCTCTTAAGGCAGGAGTTTCGCTCCAATCCAAATATGTATCTCCATCTGAATCTAAAACAGTATTAGCGTCAATATAAAAACCCTCTCCAGACGCCCAATTAGCATCTCCGCCAGTTATCTTGGGATTAGCCAAAGCATATAAATCGTTTCCAATATCGCTATCTTCGCTCGTTACTACGCTCCCTACATTCAATCCTATTGGTGGAGCAATTCGCACGTCATCTATTGAGACAACTGAATCTGCATCAGCGTCCAGATATATAAACTCAATATCTCTTTCCCAGACATCTGTCGCTCCGCCAGTATCTATTTTAAAATGGTCAACCGTTCCTGATGCATTAGCTGGTAAAGCAACAATTGGACTCAATGGTAAAATTATAACACTTATCATTGTTATAATTGATAAAAACTTTTTTGAATCTTTCATAATTTTGTTATTAAATATTATTAATATAATCCGTCAAAGACGGATGCTCTAAATTCTTGCAAAATTTTCTACGCTTTTGCTTGAAAACTTTGAGAATTTAAGCAAAATAAAAAACCCTCCCTTTATTTCAAAGAAGGTTCTATAAGAGTTAAATGACATATTTTAACACCCATAACTTGAATTATATCACTAATTTTTAACTTTGTCAGCCAAACCCTGTGCATAACCCATAACCTCATGACCAACCTCATGACCAACCCGTCGGGTCAACCGCAGATTCAACCTTGACGACCAACCCTTTTATGACCAACCCGACGGGTTAGTCTTTTTATTATCTCCATTTCCAGAAGTATTTTATGGCACTTTGGATATGAATCCATATTATTTTAGAAAATAAAGAAGGTAAAGCCGAGCGCATATTTGATAGACGCTGATGTGCATGAATTATTTGCGCAGTCGGTAAATATATAACTTTCCTTCCCTCTTGCCAAACCTTGCGGGCTAAATCTACATCATCAAAATATAAAAAATATCTTTCATCAAAGCCTCCAATTTTTTCAAAAAAATCTTTCTTGAGCATTAAAGCAGCTCCTATCATCCAATCAACTTCTTTTTCTTTTCTATGATCATAGTCGTACATTAAATATTTTTTGAGCTTGTTCTTTAATAAAGGTAATCCTCCAAAAAAAGTTCTCCTTAAAAAGGGAGTATACCAATGAGGAAAACGACAACAAGAATGTTGAACAGTATGGTCTAAATTCAATAATTGCGGACCCACCATACCAACTTCTTGATGACTATTTAAATAAGAGTAAAGCTTTTCAATAGCTCCTGGCAGGATGATAATATCTGGATTACAAATAAAAATATAATCTCCTTGAGCCAATTTAACTGCCTGATTGTTGCCAGTGGCATAACCAGAATTATGATTATTAAAAACCACTTGCGTTTTAACTGGAGCTAAGTTAAGTTGAGATAAAAATTCCCTACTTTTGTCTTGTGAGTTATTATCAATCACAATAAGCTCATAATCTATTTTGATTTGAGCGCTTAAAATGCTTTTCAGACATTTCTCAAGAAGATTAACATTATTATAATTTAGGACGATAATAGACAACATATAGTATAAAATCTCTAATTTCTAATTCCTGCCTGCCAGCAGGTAGGCCTAATGACAAACCCGACGGGTTTGTCATTATACAAACCATTTATTAATTTTTTCTGGACTAGCTTTTGCTTTTCTCATAATATATTTTCTTTTGCGAATAATTTTAAAAAACTTTTTCCAGAAAGAAAAACCGCTCTGAAATAAAATTTTGGGCTGAGTAAAAAACAAATATGTTTTTTTAAGCGCCAAATAAACAAAAATATGACCTATATTTCGCCAAAAAATTGATGAATGAATATTTTTAATTAACATCCAAAGATGATTACGGAAAGAATAAAAATTTATCAAAGGAGATTGACAAAATCGTTTAGATTTGGGAGCTCCTGCGCGAAAATGATAAGCTTTAACTTCAGGAACATAAACATTTTTCCAGTTACGTAAATTTAAACGCCAAGCCAAGTCAACGTCCTCCTTATAAGCGAAAAAGTCATCATCAAAATATTCATATCCCTTACTTCTGGGAATTTTAACATCTTCTAATGCTTTGCGACGATACAAAACGCAAGCACCAGAAAGGCCAAAAACATCATTTTCTTTGTCGTATTGCCCCTTGTCCTCTTCTCCTTCCCCTCGGTCGATTGTTTGTCCTGATTTTTTAATTAAAAGACCAGTACTATCAATAATATCTGTCTTAATGCCCTTTACCTTTGTTTCTGAATTATTAAATTTCATTTTTAATAACTTGCCCGAGCAACTACCAATACGATGGTTGGTTTCCATCGTTGCTATCAATTTCTTTAAAAAATCTGGTTCTAAAACAACATCTGGATTCATTACTAAAATAAAATCTGATTGGCTAATATTAAAACCCTGATTGTGTGCGGGGGCAAAGCCTAAATTATGAACATTTTTCAAAATAAACAAATTTTTAAAAGATGAATATTTCTCTTTAACAAATTCAATGGTTTTGTCAGTGGAAGCATTGTCAATAATTAAAATTGAAAAATCTTTATAAGTTTGAGCAAAAACTGAATCAAGACAATTCTCTATAAAAAAACGACTATTCCAAGTAACAATTTGAATCAATATTTTAGAGCTTCTCTTCTTTTTTGGATTCATGGTTAAAAATGATAATAACTGAAATTAAATAAAAAATTCCTAAAGCATGAAATAAATATGGGCCAGTAATAGTTGCTACCACTAAACTTAATAAGCCAGCGCCCAAACCAACAATCAATCTCTGTCGTTTGATGTTGCCTTGAGCTCTTTGAAATAATTGTCGCCCCTGATAAAAAATAATTGCTAAAATAAAACAATATAAAATCAAACCTAATAATCCTAATTCTAGCCAAATCTCCAGATAGCCCCAATCAATATGGAACGTAATGTCTTCTTTTTGAGAAAGAGGATTTAAATAAGATATAGTTGAACCTAAGCCGTATCCAAAAATCGGTTTTTCTTTTATCTTTTCTAATAAACGTGGCAAAATAGACAAACGAGTAGAGGCGCTTAATTCATCGTCAGGAGAAGTAATGCTTCTCATTCTCTGTTGTAAATAAGCTATATTTGGATTTTGATTTATTAAAAAATTAAGAACTCCAAATTCAGTAATCAAAAAAATTACTATTATTAAAAAGAAAACTATCCATTTTTTAAATTTTAACCCTTGGGCCAAAAAAATCAATCCCAAAAATAAACCCAAAAAATAAGCACGAGAGAAATTTATCAAAAATGCTAAGCTTGCTAAAATGCACAAAAAAATAACACTCTTTTTTCTGGTAGAACGATTAGCCAGAAAACTAAGGAGAATTAAAAAGAAAGGCAAAATCAAAAGATGTGCTGAACTGACAATCCGAAAAAAATTATTACCAGCTGAAGTTGCCTTACCGAAAACTGTTTGTCTCCACCACCAGTAAAATTGATCGTGCACACTTACTAATCCAGTCGCAAAAAGAAAGAGAACTATAATTGTCAAAAGAGAAATACCTATAATCCCTGCTTGAATAATTTGTTTGCCTCTTTTTTGGAAAAATCTATTCCCTATTACTTCTGACAAAGGGAAGATTAAAAAGAAATAAGAATAATTTAAAAAATCTTTAAGAGCTAAAAATTTGTTATTAATAAACCATCCACGACACAAAGAAAAAATAACTACAAACAAAAAAGCCAAAAGAGCAAAAGATAAAGGAGATTTATCTAAAAGAATTAAATTTTTTAATTTTTTAAAAGAAAATTTAGGCCAAAAAACTTTTCTAAAAAACCAAACTAGCATTATTACAAGAAATAAAGACAAGCGGAGAGAAATGCCCCTAAAGCTAAAACAATGTCCTTCGTGTCCAGCCAAAAACTCAAATAATAAAAATAAAAAACCGTATTCAATCTTGCACCAACTAAAAATAATGGCTGCAAGAATAATTAAAAGAAAAATTATTTCTTGCAATCCTGGCCAAGAACGACCAAGCAGAGATAAGAATTGGAATACAAAATATGCATAAACTAAAAATCGAATTTTAAAAAGAGAATTAATAAATTTTGACATTTTGCTTTCTGAATATTTTTTTAATTACCAAAAATAAACCGCTTATCCAAGCCAAAAATAGACTTAAAGGATAAAAAAATGATAAAAATCCAACTTTCCAGGGATGATGTTTTTTAAAATAATAAATTGCGCTTCTGTTATAAATCTTTTGTTTAGCTAATGAAAGAACTTGGGCAAAACTTTGAGACCCATAATGAACAATGGTTGGCTCCGGAGAATAAACCACTTTCCATCCCGCCTTTTTTGTTCTTTTGCAAAAATCAACTTCCTCAAACCAAATATAAAATTTTTCATCTAACATACCAATTTTAGACAAAACCTCTCTCTTGGTCATCAGAAAAGCTCCCATAACTTGGTCTACTGAAACTGTTTTCTTATAATCAAAATTAAGTTGAAAATAGTTTTGCAATACTTTAGCTCGCGGAAAAACATGATGTAGTTTTAAAGAAATCATTATCTGGGGAATAAGTTTAGGAAAATTTCTAACTGATAATTGTGTTTGTTTATTGGCCTCCAATAAACGACAACCCAAAACTCCCCAGTCCTTATTTTTTTTCATCAACTCAACTGCTTTTGCTAAACTCCCCCTTTCTATAATCTCTGTATCTGGATTCAGTAACAAAACATATTCTCCTTGAGCTTGTTTTATGCCTTGATTATTAGCTTTGGCAAAACCTAAATTTTGATTATTAAGAACAATTTTCACATTTGCTTCAGTTTTAAAACTGGCTAAAAATTCCTTGCTGTCATCACGCGTAGAATTATTATCAATCACGATAATTTCATAATCCAAATCAGAAGTATTCTTAATAACAGAAAGCAAGCATCTTTCTAAATAATGCTTTACATTCCAATTAACAATAATAATTGATAAAACCATAATCGCTTCGCTTAAATTTCTAATTTCTAATTTCTAATTTCTAAACAAATTGCCTACTCCGCCGAAGTAGCTTCAGCTACGAAGGCCGGGCAAATTTTTTAAACTCAAAATTCTAAATCCCGATTTTATCGAGGATCCTCGATGGCTTTGCCATCGGGACGTTTTGTATTTTGAACATTTGAATTTTGATATTGTTTAGGATTTAGAAAATTAGAGTTTAGGGTTTTTAAAATTTAGGATTTTATATTTTGATATTGTTTCGGATTTCGGATTTCGTGCTTCGAATTTTATTTAATATTTTCTCCATCATCTCGCCCAACTTTATTTCCCATGATTCTCGTTTAACTCTTTCTGTTCTTTTTTCTCTTAATAATGAATCATCTTCTCTAAGTGCTAAATTTATTTTCTGATTAAAATCTTCATAATCTCCTGCTCTATAAATGACATCTTTGAATTTCTCAGTATCTGGCGTAGGGGTTGTAACTACTGGTCTTCCACAAGATAAATATTCCAAAAGTTTAAGAGAATAGGTAGATTCTATAAATTTATCTATTTTATGCGGAATAATAGCCACATCAAAAGAATTAACATAATCTGGAGCTTGAGAATATGGAATCCTTCCCGTTAAATAAATATTTTTGTATTTTTCTAATCTTTTTCTGACATCTAATTTCCAGATTGGTCCAGCTAAAACAAAAGATTTCTTTGGATTGTTCTTTGCTAAATATTCTAATAATTCTACATCAAATCTATGTTGTATTGTACCCAAATAACCAATAACTGGCCTTAAAACATCGCTTACACCGCTTACTACATGGTCTGACCCTGTAGTGGTTGGGGCAAAATGATTAACATCAACTCCATTAGGAATCCAGTGAACGTCTTTGATTCTTTCTTGATCTTTGAAAAAATCTTTCAGGCCTTCAGATACTGTAAAAATTAAATCGCTTTTTTCGCAAATAATTTTATAATTCTTTCTTAAAACGTTTTGATGTTTTTTAAAAGAAGGATGCTCAACCCAATTATCAATAGCGTCAAAAATTGTTAAATCCACCTTTATATTTGAAAAATAATCAACAAACATAGGAAAACAAGAATAGATTATTCTATACGCTTGAACACTTTTTTCAAAAACTTTATTTAATTTTTTAATAACCCTTTTATGAGAAAAAATAGAATCAATAGTAGAGAATATATAAAGCTCTGTTCCCTCTCTATCTATTCTAACACATCTAGTTGTTAAGTCTCTATAAACAACCTTTCCTTTTGGTCCTTGAATAATATTTTCCCAATAATTTCTGATTACTCTTTTGAAAGTAAAAGGCAAAAAATCAACTGCTATTACCCTCTTTACGTCTTTATCTTGTAAAAAATAATTTAAAATATGATAATTACGATTAACAACTCCATGTTGCCATTCAGAATAACTAGACATATTGAACATAATTATTTCATAATTCATTTTGTTTTTTGTTTTTAATAATCGTAGTTAAAAATAATAATTCTTCTTTTTTTATTAGTCCCAAGATATAGGCAAAGATGAAATAAACCGCAGTTCCTATAATCACAGTTATAATTAAAGGCAACCTGTCTTTAGTCATCAACAAAACCGCGCTCATCAGCAAACTAACCAAACAAATCAAAATAAATTTTTGAAATAAATATCGCCAATTAATCTTGATGATTTTCCGACTCCAATAAATTTCTAAAACAAACAAAAAAGAAAAACTAATTAAAACTGCCCAACTAGAGCCCACATGAAAAAATAAAGGAACTAAAAATAAATTAAGAGCTATAAAAATTCCAGCTCCCAGACCATGAATTAAAGTGTTGATCTTTTGCTTTTCGCAGGCATTTAAAAATCCACTGATTATATAATCCAAAAACATAAAAGGTAAAGCAGCGGCTAAAATAATCAGAGCTGGAACAGCTGAGAGATAATCAGGGCCGTAGACAAATAAAACTATTGGTCGCGCTAAGACAATCAAACCTAGCGCCAAAGGAATAGTTATTAAAATCATATAAAAAATCCCTTGAGTAAAAAGTTTTTTAAGATACTCTCTAGAATGGACAAAATAATAACTAAAAGAAGGATAAAGTGCTGTGCTTAAGGAGCCGGCGATTAATAACAAAAATGCTAAAACCAATTTTTGAGCAGCGCTATACCAACCAACGAATTTATCTCCAGATTGAAGGGAAAGAAGAATGGTATCGCTGGTAGCAAAAATTTTGGCAAAAATAGCAGTTACAAAAAATGGCCAAGCCAAGACCAACAGAGATTTCATAGTTTTCCCATTAAAACGTGGCCATGGCCAAGAATGCATTTTCTTTTTGAAAAAAATTACTGCGTTGATTAAATAAAAAAAACTTCCGGCTACTAAAGGCAAAACCATAAAAATAACTGGAGCTCGTAAATAAATCAGTATTAAACCGACAATCAGCATAATTGTTTTATGGACTACAATCCCTAAGCTTTCAAATTTTAAATTTAAGTGGCCCCTAAAAACATGATATAAACAAAGCGCTAAAGCATCCAAAAAAATAACCAAAATATTCAAATAAACTAATTGTTTGGTCAAAAGAGGATAATCTAAAAGGTTAATGGCCAAATAGATTATAAAAAAAACCAGCACACTGCTGATAATATTAAATGTTAATATATTTCCGAAATAAGATTTGGTTTTTTCTTTGTTACGAGCAATTTCTCTGGTTAAAACAGCAAACAATCCAACATCTATTAAAACAGCAAACAGTGCTGTAAAAGAAATTGCAAAAGTATATTTGCCAAAATTATCCGCTCCCAAATAACGAGCCAAGAGAATAAAATAAAAAAGCGCTACCACCTTCTGGTAACCATAAGCAACCAACAAATAGAAAGTGTTCTTAGCTGTAGAAATCATACTAAATTTGTCGAAATTTACAAGTTACGAAGTAGCGAAGGAAATTTCGTTACAAATTTGAGTACCCTGTTAAATAAGATTTAAGGCGATTTTTTAAAAACATTTTGCCGAGATAAGTTTTGAAATACTTTTCTCTATGTCTGGCGTCCCTTTCGTTCAAAGAAGCTTCATAATAAATCAATTCTAATGGTCTTCTGTTTGTCGTAGATTTTACATTCCCTTCTTGGTGTTCCTTAAATCTTAATTTTAAATTTTTTGTATAACCTGCATAGAATTTATTATCTTTTAAAGATTGCAAAATATAAACATAATATAACATGCTATTCTATGAAAATTTAAAATTATTTAACAGGGTAAAGGTTTTGTTGCTGAAAAATCTTCACCCTACGGGTTTGATTTTGTCTGACAAAATCTTTACCGTTTTGACCATTGTGGAGCACGGCGCGCTCTTTTCAGGCCAGGTTTCTTCCTTTCTTTCTTGCGTGGGTCTCGGCGAAGGAAACCTTCTGATTTTAGTTCTTTTCTCCATTCAGGATTAAAAATGACTAAAGCGCGAGTAATTCCTAAACGCACAGCTTCAGCCTGACTTTTAATGCCCCCTCCCTTAACATTAGCTTTAATCGAGAAATCTTTCTCTCTTTTCAATAAAACCAAAGGTTCTAAAATAATTTTTCTTAAACCAGGAACCAAAGAACAAGATGCAAGCGGTTTTTTGTTGATAAAAACATCTCCCGAACCATCAGAATAAAACTTTACGCGAGCAATGGCCGTTTTCCTTTTGCCGGTTGCCCAAATAACTATAGATTGTTTTGCGCTTTTGGTTTGAATCTTTGGCTTATTAACAGATTTAATTGCCTTGAAGGCAGGCGCTTTCTTCTTGGGAACAGCTTTGCGCAAAGTTTTGTGATTAACTGTTGTTTTTTTCTTAGTTATTTTTTTAACAACTTTTTTAATCGGTTTTTTTTCTGTTTTCTCTTTTTTCAACACTTTCTTAATGGGCATAAAATAAATATAATATTAGTTAATTGCTTATATAGTTTTCTTATCTTAACAGAATAAAAAAAATGAACAACCCCCACACCAAACAGCAATAATGTTTATCCCCACACCTATGTATAGGTGTGGTGGGCTTTCTCGCATTTTTTAATTTTTTTAAAGCAAAGTAAATTTTTTGCAAAAAATAGATTAAGCCGTTGAAGGATAGTTCGCATTAAAAATGCATTGCTGTTATGGTGTGGGGGCAACCCCTTATAACCAAAAAGTTTGGTGGCTCGGCCACCAAACTTTTTAAACCACCATTTATGAATTTTTTGTTTTCTAAAATTTTATAACCTCAGCTGATTTCATTTGAGAGTCAATTTTAACCACTTTGCAAATAAATAAAATATAAAATATGATTCTCGCTAGAATAATTGACACTATTATTAAAATCATACCCGCAAATCTCAAAGCCAAAAACAAAGCTACTGCAATACCAATAGAAATCTCTTTAGAGTATGGCCCTATAAACTCTTTCAGGCCTTGATTAACGCTTTGAGCTAACTTAATCTCAATTCCCCTATTCTCTAAATTAACTAATCCTGTTTGGTTTAAACCAGTGGGCAAGGAATTAGAAATAATTTCATTCGATAGATTAACCAATGGCTTAAAAACCTGAGTAGGAATCTCAAGGGCTTGTTGGTCTATTGCTAACAAAGGATTAAAATAATATATCACAGCCAACAACAAAGATATTGCCAAAACAACAAATGATAATCCCTTAAAACAAGATTTTCTAAGCGACAATCTAATTCTTTGTTCTCTATCACGGCGTGAATATTCATATCCTGCACTCAACAATAAAAAAACCAAGAAACCTGTTAAAAAATAAATCTCGTTAAAACCGAAAAAAAGAAAAAAAGAAAAAAATAATAACAGAAGGGTGGAATAAACGAAATAGCGATTATCCATCAGAAAGAAGAACAAAGAAATGAAGGTGAGAAATATTAAATATAGAATTCCTAATTGCCCTAAATGGATTAAGTTGGGATAAACAAAGAACAAAGACAAACGCCAAAACAACAAAATAACTACTGATAAAATCAAAAAAGAAAACACAAAATATTTAAGTGATATAGATTTCATAATATCTATGTTTATTTTTGGGGCTCTTCTTCAAACTCTCCCTCAATTGGTTCTTGTTCGTCATTCTTTTTTGAATCATCTTCTTCTTTTGGGCCACCTTCCTTTGATTCTGATGGTGCTGATTGATCGGGACCAGCCTTAGCTTTAGCCTCTTCATACATAGCCGCTCCCATTTTTTGGATAGTATCTTCTAATTCTTGATTAACTTTTTTTAAGGCCTCTAAATCCTGCCCATCTTTAACTTTTTTAAGCTCTTCAATTTTTTCTTCAACTGTCTTTTTATCTTCTGGCTTTATCTTGTCACCTGCATCCTTAATTGTCTTTTCGCAAGTGTAGATTAAATTATCGGCTTTATTCCTTATATCAATCATTTCTTTTTGTTTACGATCTTCGCTAGCAAATTTCTCGGCTTCTTTCTTCATTTTCTCAATTTCTTCTTTAGAAAGCGCAGAGGAATCTTTAATGGTAATATGTTGTTCTTTGTTGGTGGCTTTATCTTTGGCGCTAACCGTTAAAATACCACTAGCATCAATATCAAATTTAACTTCTATCTGAGGAATGCCCCGAGGTGCTGGAGGAATACTATCTAAAATAAAACGACCTAAAGTGCGATTAGCTGAAGCCATGGGTCTTTCTCCTTGAAGAACATGTATTTCCACGGAGGTTTGACTATTAGCAGCTGTAGAAAAAGTCTGAGATTTTTCAGCCGGAATAGTAGTATTTCTTTCAATAAGCGGAGTCATTACTCCTCCTAAAGTTTCAATTCCTAAAGTTAGGGGCGTAACATCCAAAAGTAAAACATCTTTAACTTCTTCCTCTCCTCCTAAAATAGCAGCCTGAATAGCAGCTCCCATAGCTACACATTCCATTGGATCAACGCCGCGGGCTACCTTATCTCCAAAAATATTTTCAATAAATTTTTGAACAATAGGCATTCTGGTTGGACCCCCCACTAAAACAACTTTTTCTACGCTGGCAGGATTCAATTTAGCATCTTTCATGGCTTGCTCAATGGATTTGCGACAACGTTCTACAATAGATTTTACTAGTTCTTCTAATTTGGTTCGGGTAATTTTCTTCAACATATGCTTTGGCCCTTGCTTATCTGCAGTAATAAAAGGCAAATTAATTTCTGTTTCTAAGGTAGAAGAAAGTTCAATTTTTGCTTTCTCTGTTGCTTCTCTAATTCTTTGCATGGCCATTTTGTCATTTGAAAGATCAATCCCCTGTTCATTTTTAAAAGAACCAACAATATCATTGACCAAAATCTCATCCATATCTGTTCCCCCCAATGCAGTATCGCCCGAGGTGGAGATAACCTCAAATACTCCTTCGCCAAAATTCATAATAGTCACATCAAGGGTTCCAGCTCCCATATCAAAAACAAGAACCTGCTGATCTTTCCCTTCGGACTTATCTAAACCATATGCAAAAGAAGCTGCTGTGGGCTCATTAACTAGACGAACTACTTCTAAACCGGCGATAGCTCCAGCATCCTTGGTTGCTTGACGCTGAGCATCATTAAAATAAGCTGGAACAGTAATAACTGCTTTTTCCACCTTATCTCCAAAATATAGTTCTGAGTCCTTTTTAATTTTTTGAAGAATGAAAGCTGAAATTTGCTGGGGAGTATATTCCTTATCAAAAATTTTATATTTATGATCAGTTCCCATTTTTCTTTTAGCAGAAAATACTGTGCCTTCTGGATTAGCAACCGCTTGACGACGAGCTGGTTCCCCTACTAATAATTGTCCATCCTTAGTAAAGGCAACACAAGAAGGAAAGGCCTTTCCCCCCACTACTGTAGTACCTTCAGCCGATGGAATCATTTTTGACTTACCTGCCTCCATATAAGCGGCGGCAGAATTAGATGTTCCTAAGTCAATACCAATAATCTTGCTCATAATTTATACCTCATTTAATATTGCATTAATAATAAATGCAATATTTTATTTACTAAATTTTATTTAATAATTACTTTTGCTACACGAATAATGTGTTCCCCCATTTTATATCCAGCCTGCACTTCGCTGGCCACTATATTTTGAAAATTGTCAGAAGATACTCTGTCTACTGCCTCGTGGCAACTTGGGTCAAAGGGTTCTCCAGTAGTTTTTATTTTTTCTACTTCATGGGCTTTCAAAAAATTTTCAAACTGCCCTTTAATTTGAACGACTCCCTGAACCCATTCTTTACCCTTTAACTCTTTTGGAATATGCTTTAAGCATTGATTAAAGCTATCTAAAAAATTTAATAGATCTAAAATCAATTTAGAGTTAGAAAATTTAATCCAAGATTCTTTTTCCCTATCAATCCCTTTCTCGCGATTTATATAATCGGCCTTAGCGCGTTGCCATCCCTTTAAATGCTCTTGTGATTTAATGCGTTCTTCTTCTAATTTCTTTTTTAATTTTTTTATTTCTTTTTCTTGCATATATGTCTAATCTTCAAAAATTAATTCCTCGTTTATTATTTCTTTAACGCTTTCAATAAGAGCCAAATTCCTATTATAATTCATTCTAATCGGCCCCAAAATTCCTATCAGTCCACAATCTACGCTTCCCAGCAAATTACAACGAGTTAAAATAGCGCTGCAAGAACCACTAAAAAGATTTTTCTCTCCCATCAAAATTTGGGTTTCTCCACCAATAGAATCAAAAAGATCTAACATAATAGCATCTAAGTGATCAACAATCTGTGAAAATTCCTGCAAAATTAAAGCATTTTGAAATTCTGGCTGACCAAAAAGACGCGCAAATCCAGTATAGTAAAAAGAATTATCATCAAATTTAAGAATGCCCAGTTCTCCGCTCAAACAAGCAATCTCTTTGACTAATTCTTTGGCTAAAGTTAATTGATCAAAATTTTTAGGCCTAACCTTTTCTAATTTCTTTTTCTCAGACTTAGGGGCCATTCCTGCCTTAGGCAAAAGATGGGAAACAAAATAACGAAACCCTTTAAGTGTTGGAGTTCTACCAGCAGAAGTATGCTCTTGCCACAAATAGCCTTGTTGCGCCAAGTCAACCATCTCCGCTCTAATGGTAGCAGAGCTAACCTTGGGCTCTAGTTTGGCAGATAAATATTCTGAGCTAACTGCTTGAGCGGTTTTGACATATTCTCCTAGAATAATTTTAAATATTTCTTCTTGTCTTTTGGTCATAAAAATAATCATTGGAACATTAGAACATTGGAACATTGGAACAAAAAATATTCCTGTTTTATTATAAACAACTAATTAGCAGTCGTCAAGTCTAAGTGCTAATATTTTCTAAAATAATTTTGCTAATTTTCTTGCTAGCTTCAATGTTAGCTAATTTAGAAATGTTTAAACTCAATAATGACCTTTGTTTATTATCTAAAATTAATTCTTTAACTTTAATTAATAGGTTCTGAGAATCTATCTTTTTGCGCCCAAATAAAACAATTGCTTTTTTTTCAGCAAAATAATTAGCATTAACTTCCTGATGTGAACCAAAAATAGGAATAATAATAGCAGGTTTTTTAAGAATACTTAATTCAGTAAGGGCTCCAAGTCCAGCCCGAGAAATAACCAAATCTGCGCGTAAATAAATATTAGCCAAATCTTCTTGTTTTAAAAACTCAATTTGATGATAATTGTCGTGAATAAATTTTCCTGATTTTTTTTGAGAACCAGTCAAATGAATAACCTGACAAAATTTTATTAAATCAAAAATTATTTCTTCAATAGCTTGATTAATTTCTAATGCTCCGGTTCCCCCGCCCATTATCAACAAACAAGGCCAATTAGATTTTAATTCAAATCTATTAATTGCTTTTTCTCTCTCCCCTGTTAAAATCTTAGGAGAAACTGGATTACCAGTTAAAATTGTTTTATTCAAGGAAAAACTTTCTAAAGATTTTTCAAAACTAACAGTAATTTTTTTACTAACCTTAGCCATCAACTTATTGGCCAAACCAGGACGAACATCTTGTTGGTGAATAAAAACTGGCACTCTCAATATCCAAGCCACCCAAGCCAATGGCACGGAAACAAATGCTCCTGCTGACAATACAGCTTGCGGTTTAAATTTTGAAATAATAAAAAAAGATTGAATAAATCCTTTTAAAATCAAAAATAAATCTGTCAGATTATATAGAGAAAAATATCTTCTTAGCTTGCCAGAAGAAATTGATTGGTATTTAATATATGGAAAGGGTTTAATCATGGCTCTTTCGGGAATCCCCTTTTTCGTACCCACAAATAAAAAATCTGCATCTGGTTTCATCTCTTTAATTTCTTGGGCTATAGCCAACAAAGGACTCACTGAACCACCTGTTCCCCCTCCACTTAAAATTATTTTAGTCATATCTTATATTCTATCTTATTTTTCAAAAAAGGGAAACGCTCTGAAATTTTTCAGTTCCAGAGCGTGAGTTAAAAGTTAAAAGTTGTTTGAGAATCACTCTCTTTTGCTTTGGGAGAAAAAACTCCACACACTCTTCTCCAAAGCCTGGCCCTTATAGCCTTATACCCTATATAAGAAGAAAGTATTTCGTGGATTTTGCCATCCTTGCTTTTGACAAAGACGAAATCCAGATGATGGCCAACTAGGGCCTCCACCCTAACAACTTTTCCTTCGTGATTTTTTTGAACTTTCGTTATTTCAATGTGCATAGCACCTCCTTGATATTTAAATTATATCACAAAACAACAAAATGTCAATCCAAATATTAACAATTAAAGACAAAAATTATCCAGAATTATTAAAAAAGATATATGACCCTCCTTCAAAACTTTATGTTTCTGGTGAATTAAAAAAAGAAGAAAAATATCCTTTAGCTATAGTGGGAACTCGTAGAATTTCTAATTATGGACAACAAACCACACGCCTTTTTGCAGAAGCATTAGCTGAGGCAGGCATAACGATTATCAGTGGCTTGGCACTTGGAGTTGATGGATTAGCTCATCGCATTGCTTTAGAAAAAAAAGCGCGCACCATTGCCGTCCTTGGTTCGGGCCTTAATATTATTTACCCTTCTGCTCATCAAAAATTAGCTCAAGAAATTCTCGTTTCAGGCGGAGCAGTTATAAGCGAATATTCCCCAAATACTAGCCCAACAAAAAAAACTTTTCCTGCTCGCAACCGTATTGTTTCTGGTCTTAGTTTGGGCGTCTTAGTCATTGAAGCCCCCAGAAAATCAGGAGCTTTAATAACCGCGCGAACAGCCATAGAACAAGGAAGAGAGGTTTTTGTGGTTCCGGGTCGTATTAATGATCTCAATTCTGAAGGATGCAATTATCTTATTAAAATGGGCGCTCGTTTAGTAACCAACCCAGAAGAAATAATTGAAGTCATTACTGAATTACCGAAGCCCTAAATGTTAAGGGTTGACGAATTTTAAGAAATCAGTAAAACTTGACGTTATTTATACGCAAACGGTGCCTGGCACCGAAGAACAACCTCTTTAAACCCTTTGTGGCTCAGTGTTTTAAGCCAAAAATTTAAATTTACCCATATATTGGGTAAATAAATAATAAAAAATAAAATAATTATGCCGAGAAAATTACGAGAATTAATTGATTATCCCAGCAGTCATATTCATATTGTTTGTCGTGGCAATAATCAAAAAAAGATTTTTAGAAAAAAACAGGATTTTCAAAAATTTTTATCCATTCTTATTGAGGCTAAAAAGCGTTTTCGTTTTTTTATTTTTACCTTATCTTTAATGCCAAATCATTATCATTTGCAAATTCAACTAAGAGAAGACACTGTTTCCGATATTATGCATTTTATCAATTTTCGTTACGCTAAATATATTAATCACGTTTACGACTCATCTGGACACCTCTTTCAAGACAGGTTTTATGCCAGTCACATAAAAGATGAAAATTACTTTATGGAAGTTTCTAGGTATATTCATCGCAACGCAGATAGAGCTCACTTAGTAACTGCGCCAGAAGATTATTTTTGGAGCAGTTTTGTAATTTATTATCAAAAATGTTATCCTAAAAACAGAAAAAGTATTGTTCTTTCTGAGAAAAAATTATTTCAAATTGTTGACGCAGAAGAATTTTTAAATATTTTTTGTGGCAAACAACCACAAAAAAGCGATTTTTGTGATTATGTGCAATTTGTAAAAGAAGAAATTGACGAAGAAAAAATAAAAAAAATAATTGAACCGAAAATGGAGTAGCACAAACTCGCAAATAAAATTTACCCAATATACGGGTAAATTAGTTATCATGCTCTTATTTTGTGATTATAAAGCCACATTAGAACACCTAATTTCGGTGCCAGGCACCGATATATAAGGCACCGATATATAAATCAAGGGTTAACTCATCAAGGGTTGACGGATTTTAAGAAATCAGTAAAACTCAAGTAATAAAAATTAAATTTTTGCAATAATTAAAATACTAATATTGAAAAAATATCACTTTTTAAAAAAACTGTCTTAAAATACGCTCTAAGAGTAAGTTTGCAAGGCATAGTAAGTTGGGGTCAGACCCCAAAAATAAGAATAACTTTATGGATTTAATCATTGTTGAATCTCCAACCAAAGCTAAAACAATTTCCCATTTCTTGGGGAAAAATTTTATTATTGAATCTTGTAACGGTCATGTCCGTGATTTGCCGAAAAGCAAGATAGGGGTTGATGTTGAGCACAATTTTGAACCGCAATATGTTATCCCTACCAAAAAACGTAAAATAGTTAATCAGCTCAAAAAAATTGCCAAAGACGCCGACAAGATATATTTTGCTAGTGATGAAGATAGAGAAGGAGAGGCCATTGCTTGGCATTTACAACAAATTTTAGAAACAGTCCAAAAAAAGGGTCAAAAAACCTATCGCATTAGTTTTCATGAAATTACCGAAGAAGCAATAAAAGAAGCTCTCAAAAATCCCAGGGAAATTAACTTAGATTTAGTAAATGCCCAACAGGCTCGACGCGTTTTAGACCGTTTAGTTGGATACCAACTTTCGCCCTTGCTCTGGAAAAAAATTTTCAAAGGACTATCTGCCGGCAGAGTTCAATCCCCTACGGTTAAACTAATTATGGACAGAGAGAAAGAAATAAAAAAATTTAAACCTCAAGAATATTGGACGATTAGTGCTTTTTTGGGAGACAAAAATAATCCTTTAGAAGCTAATCTCCGACAAGAAAATGACCATACTTTTACCAAATTTGAAATTAATTCTTCTCAAAAAGCCAAAGAAATATGTCAAAATTTAAAAAAAGCAAAATATAAAATTATTAACCTTGCTACTCGCGAAATAAATAAATCTCCCCTGCCCCCTTTCTCTACCAGTAGCCTCCAACAAGAAGCTAATACTAAATTGGGGTTTTCTGTAAAACAAACTATGTTCATCGCTCAAAAACTTTATGAGGGCATAAATCTGGGAGACAAAAAGATAGTCGGTTTAATCACCTATTTGCGTACTGACTCTCTAAGCTTAAGCGAAAAATTTTTAGGAGAGAGTCAAAAACTAATAACTGAAAAATATGGACCAGAATGTCTTGAAATTCGCCATTACAAAACAAAATCCAAAACCAGTCAAGAAGCCCATGAAGCTATTCGCCCTACATCTGTTTTTAGAAAACCAGAAGAAATTAAGTCATATTTAGACGAAAAACAATATAAATTATATAATTTAATATGGAAAAGAGCTCTTGCCTCTCAAATGAGCAAGGCAATTTTAACCTCAACTTCTTTGGATATCAGTGCATTTAAATATCAACTACGAGCTCGCGGATTAAAAATAAAATTTCCGGGATGGTTAAAAATATATCCAGAGAAACAAAAAGAAACTTCCCTTCCAAATTTCAATGTTGGACAAAAATTAGAATTGATTAAAATTGACTCCCTACAACATTTTACCGAACCTCCCGCCCAATACACTGAGGCCAGTTTAGTAAAAAAATTAGAAGAAATAGGCATTGGTCGGCCTTCCACTTATTCTCCTACTATTTCTACTATTCAATCCAGGAATTATGTTTACAAAAAACAAAAAAAATTCCAACCCACAGAAACAGGGCGATTAGTCAATGAATTGCTGGAGGAACACTTTCCTCAAATAGTAGACTATAACTTTACTGCTCAAATGGAAAACGATTTAGACGAGATAGCTCAAAAGAAAAAAAAATATATTACCATTCTTGATAATTTTTACAAACCTTTTAAAAAAAATCTTATGGAAAAAGAAGAACAAATTAGTAAAAAATTCACTGATGAAAAAACTGATGAAAAATGTCCTAAATGCGGAGAAGAATTGGTGATTAAAACTGGACGTTTTGGAAAATTTTTGGCTTGTTCCGGATTCCCTAAATGCCGATTCACCAAAAACTTAGGAGGAGGAAATAATAATCAGAATAATAGTGAAAAAACTGGAATCAAATGCCCCAAATGCCAAGAAGGAGAAATCGTCAAAAAAAGAACTCGTAAAGGAAAATTCTTTTATGGTTGTTCTGGTTGGCCAAAATGTGACTTTGCTCTCTGGGATGAACCAACCGGAGAAAAATGCCCTGAATGTAAAAGCTTAATGGTTAAAGCGGGAGAAAAAGTAAAATGCAGCAACAAAGAATGTCCCAAAAGTCAATTGAAAAAAGTATAATAATCTGCTAATATAATGGGGACAGTCCCCATTCGGGGACAGTCCCCTGGGCCGCTGTGGTGGAACTGGTAGACACGTGGCACTCAAAATGCCATGAGCGCAAGCTTGTGTCGGTTCGAGTCCGACCAGCGGCACCAATGTTCATAAAACATTAGAGCATAAGAACATTGGAACAAAAAATATGGCAATCAGTAATCTACAATTCTAATTGCTGTAGCAACTTGAATCTACTTTATCTAATAATATTTAAAACAAATATATGGCTAAAAAAGAAATTCACCCTAAATATTATCCTAAAGCAACAATTAATTGCTCCTGTGGGGCAAAATTTGTGGTTGGCTCTACTAAAGAAAAAATGCAAATTGAAATATGTTCTCAGTGCCATCCCCTTTATACTGGAAAACAAAAATTCATTGATACTGCTGGAAGATTAGAAAGATATGAAAAAATAATCAAAAAATCAAAGGACCTCCAAAATTCTAAAACAAAAACCAAAAAGAAAGGAGAAAAAAAGAAAGTTAAAGAAGTCCAAAACGAAAAAAAAGAAACGAAAAAAAAGAAATCTTAATATGGAAAACAATAAAGGAACAAAAAAGGAAATAGAAGAATTAGAAAAACAGCTTCAAAATCCGGATATATACAATGATTCCGAAAAATTAAAAGAGATTTCAAAAAAATACAACGAATTGAAAAAATTCTCAAGTAAATTAAACCAATTAGAAGAAATTAACCGCAAGATATTTGATACCCAAAAAATGCTTAACAGAGAGTCAAGCCCCGAAATGATTGTAATGATAAAACAAGAAATTGATAAATTAGAGGACCAAAAAACTCAATTCAACGAAGAACTTGAAAAAGAGAATGACGGTTTTGGCCAGAAGGAAAAAAATGTTATCATTATGGAAATAAAAGCTGGAACTGGTGGAGACGAAGCCTGCTTATTTGCTGCTGATTTATTTAGAATGTACTCTCGGTTTGCGGAAAAAATGAAATGGAAAGCTAAAATAATCTCTTCTCATCCCACTAGCATCAACGGTTTCAAAGAAGTAATCTTTGAAATTAAAGGAAAAAATGTATATCAATTCTTACAAAACGAAAGCGGAGTCCACAGGGTGCAACGTATTCCTGATACTGAAAAAAGCGGACGCATTCATACTTCAGCTGCTTCCGTGGTAGTTCTGCCCGAAGCAAAAGAAATAGATATAAAAATTGAAAACAAAGACATCAGAATAGACCACTTCCGCGCCTCAGGACACGGAGGACAAAATGTCCAAAAAAATGAAACTGCTGTTCGCATTACTCACTTACCAACTAATATAGTAGTTTCTTGTCAGGACGAAAGAAGCCAAGGACAAAACAAAGAAAGGGCTTTAACTATTTTGCGTTCTCGCTTATTAGCACAAAAAGAAGAGGAAGAAAATAAAAATTTAAAAGAAAAACGCCAGTCTCATGTTGGAACTGGCGATCGTTCAGAAAAAATTAGAACTTATAATTTTCCGCAAGATAGAGTAACTGACCATAGAATCCATAAATCTTGGCACGGTTTAGAACAAATATTAAGCGGAAATATAGAATCTATCATCAAAGACATAGAGAAAGAAAATAAACAAAATAATCAATAAAATATTTTGTGATTGTTTCCAACAATTTCTATCCAAATAGGCCCGGGTAGAAATTTTATTTTTTCTCCCTGTTGGTCATAAAAAAATGTGCGCTTGGTTGTTTGATTCTTGGTCCATGTGCCTTTTATAACCTGACCCGCCTGAAACACCAAGGCCTCTCCTTGACCAATTGTTTTTATTTCTCTTCTGCCAACTTCATCCAAAATTTCTATTCCTGTTTTTTGAATAATCACATTAGGACTTCTGATTTGTCCTTTTTCGTCCACAAAGGACTTATTGTTTTGGTAACGAAAATAAGAATTCATGCTTTGGTCAAACTGCCAAATAACTGGCTCTTGATAACCAATCTTAATAATAGAAGAACTAATTTCATTTTCTAAAAAAACAAAATTTTCTTTAATTTCCCATTCTAAAAAATTATCATTAACATTCGGGGACCAATTCTTTTTTTCTATAGCTTGTTCAATTGATTCGGGCAAAATATACAAATTATGTGGACCCAATCTTTGGGAATCCCGCCAGAAATAAATACCATCTCCGCTAACCTCATTTAAGTCGTAAAAATCATATAAACCATTTGCAATATTGTTTAACACTTGCGGACTACCCCCAGCATGAATAAATAACCCATAATATTCAGTGGCCCAATCAGCAAAATAAGGACGAGCGGAACGCACTGGACCTATCTTTTTCGGCCAAAAATCTTGATTAAAAATGGCCAATAATCTAGTGATATCCGCCTCTACCGGGGCTTCGTACACAACTAAAGCATCACTAAGGCCGTCCAAAGGCCAAGCCGAAGAAAAGTTATCTATAATAATTGCTACCGGAAGTTTTTGGTGCTTAATTATCGCTGGTTGATTATCAAAAAAATCAACTAAATCAACAATACCCTCGTCTTTGTCCTCTGTTTCAGATTCCGCATAATCCTGATTCTCTTCTAATGGAGAATGAGCGGGCAATGCCAATTTAACACAACCAGTTAAAATAAAAGTAATAATCAAAAAAAATGGGATTAATTTAAGTTGTATTTTAGTGTTTTTCATCCCGTTAGAAATTTTCATAATTCTTTTGTAAATATCCCCGTAAAAATCTTGGCGCAATACAGAATTTCTAACGGGGTTCATATCATCTACTATTGTTCAGTTGAAGCTGAAGGGTCTCCTTCTTTCTTTTCTTCTTCCTCTCCTTCTCCTTCACTTACCGAAGCAGGACTTTCCTCTTCTTCTTCCTTTATGTTGTGCGCCCTAACTGTTGCTACCGAACTCTCAATATCGGAAAGAATTTTAATATTTTCTGGCACATCTAAGTCGCCGACCCGAATAATATCATTGAGTTCAGTCAACTTGCTTAAATCAACTTCAATGCTTCTTATTAAATCTTTAGGAAGACATTCTACTTCTATTTTGTCTAATTCATGAACCAAGATGCCACTAAAATCTTTAACTGCTTTTGAGGTTCCAATAAACTCCAAACCTACCTCAACAATAATTTTTTCTCCTTCTTTAACCTGATAAAAATCAATATGCTCAACTTTATCAGTCAAAGGATGATATTGAATAGCGTGGACCAAAACCTTTCTGTCAGCTTGGCCTTCGACTTTTAAATTCATTAAACTACTTTCTCCGGACTGCTTAAATGCTTTTTCAAAATCAGAAAGCAAGACCTGAACTGAAAGCGATTTTAAACCATGACCATAGACAACAGCAGGAATGATATTTTCTTTTCTTAAATTTTTTGTTTTTTTGCCCGTTGTTTCTCGGACACTTGCTTTTAATTCTAACATAAATATTATTTATTATTATTAATTAAGACAAAACTTTCGGCATCTTCAATTGTTTGGGCCCTAGCAAAGGGTTGATGCCCTAAAACACTTTCCACTAAACCTAAGCTAATCAAGGTGAGCACCAAAGAACTTCCACCATAACTAACCAAGGGCAGGGGCAAACCGATAATAGGAGCTAAACCGATATTCATCCCTACGTTTATAATCATTTGAAAAAAAAGATAAATAGTAACCCCGCAAATTAAAACTAAACTAAAATTCCCATAAACATGGCGGGCAATACGCATTAATCTCAAAAGCAATAACGAATAAATTCCCAAGAGCAATAAGCATCCCAAGAGGCCGAATTCTTCAGCCAAAACCGCAAAAGCAAAATCTGTTTCCGAGTCTGGCAAAAACTTCAACTGGCTTTGCGGACCTAAACCAAATCCACGACCAAAAAATTGACCAGAGCCAACCGCAATTATTGATTGACTAATCTGATAACCCCTTTTTAGGGGATCTCTCGCCGGATTCAAATAAATTGAAATGCGATCTTTCTGAAAATCTTTAAGTAAAAAAAACCAAGAAAAAGTACTAACTAAAATAATAATTAACAGTAATGATAATAAATGTTTTTTGTTGCTATCTACCAAAAAAACCACCCCCAACCAGATAAGGATAATTGTTAGGGCCGAACCTAAGTCAGGCTGTTTAATAATTAAAAGAAATAAAGGCAAGATTAAAAGGAAACTAAAAAATAAATGTCTCGGCTTAATAGAAGAACGTGCTACTTGCCAAAATTTAGCCAAAATGATAATCGCTGCTAATTTTGCCAATTCTGCGGGTTGAAAATTAAAAAAACCAAAATCCAACCATCCTCTAGTCCCTCTTAAATATTTTCCGAAAATCAAAACAGCTCCTAATAATAAAATTGACAACAAATAAATTAAAAAGGCGGTAGCCTTGATAAAACGAAAATCAATAAAAAAGATGGCCCAGAAAAATAAAAAACCGATTATGGCAAAAATGCATTGTTTAGAAAAAAAATTAACACTCGGATTAGACAAAGACAAGCTATACTGCAAAACCAAACCAATAACTACCAACAAAAATGTTAAAACAAATAATGTTTGGTCAAAAGATTTAAGCTTAAAGAAATTAATCATAAAGGAGAAATAAAGACCTTGGGATTAAAAACATCAATTTCTGTTTTAATCTCAATATGGGTAAATGCAGGAATCAATGGCCAAACAAAAATCAGGTTCTTCTCCTCATTAGCTCTCCAGCTATTTGTGGAAAGAACATTCAAGCCCACTAAGTTTAAATTATTCTCTAAAGCAATCACAAAGCGAGTTTCCCAAAAATCATAAATAGAATTATTTTTAGCTTTAAAAGAAATCTGCGGTAAAATTAAAGATTCATTTTCTGCTTGCAAATACTCCAAACCGATATCCTCTATTTTTAGTTGATTTAAAATAGATAGTAAATCCTTTTGTGGTTGACGCATTCTCCTCCAAGAAATTTTAGAAATCAAAAATTGAATATCATTCACTTCGGAAACCACCTGCGTACCTAAAGTAAAAAAATATTTTCTTTCTTCGGGGTTTATAAAGTTTGACCCTTTAAAAATTTCTAACTCGTCGCTTAAAAAATAATATTCTATAGTAGCCCGCCAATCAGGATTAGGATTAAAGACGGTTGTTATAAAATCATATTGAGACTTCTTGGAATCAGGACGAATAACAACTAAAGAATCCGTGACTATTGGCTGGGGAGCAAAGTGTTGACGGAAGGACAAAAAATCTATCCTGTTTTCTGTCAATCCCTGCATATTTTTCAAATGCTCCTCTTTTGACCCAAAATAAAAAATCGCTTGAGAAACAATAATGGTTATCAATATAACATCCAAAAAAATTAATACCAATACAAATCCACGATGAATCTGGTTTTTGTGCTTTAAATACCATTTAGCGTATCGCAATTGTTTGTCAGTTAAATCAGTCATTTGATATTTTTAATATATTTGTTAGAATATATTATACAATATTTAACTAAATAAGCAAAGCTTCCTGCCTCGCCGGCAGGCAGGGAAATTAAATATTAATAAATAAAAAATATGAATATTCAAAATTTTTTTTATGTTGTAGCCAGCATTTCTATTGTTTTAATAGGAATTTTTTCTATAATTCTTCTCGTTATCGCCATTCTTGTTGCTTGTCGTTTATTTAAATTTTCCAAAAACTTAGCCAATATTTCTAAAAAGAGTGAAGAAATCTTAGAAAAAATAAAAAGTAAAGCAAATCTCATTGCCCTTCTGGCTCTTGCCAAAAATGTAACGAAAGAATTCTTCAACAAAAATAGCAAGAAAGAAAAAAAAGAAAAGAAATAGATACTTAGGTGATTGGGTGCTTAGTTAATTGGGGTCCTGATTACCCCTGCCTACCGGCAGGCAGGCAATCCCCAATGACCCAATTAACACTTCTGATATTTGATAGTTTGTTAGAATAATTAGAATAATTAAGTCAATTAAAATAATTTCTTTGTATTATGTCTTTCGTCCATCTTCATGTTCATAGCCATTATTCTCTATTAGATGGTTTGCCAAAAATTGACGAACTTATTATGGAGGCCAAAAAACAGAATATGAAGGCTGTCGCTCTAACTGACCATGGAGTAATGTACGGGACCATTGAATTTTACCAAAAGGCTAAAGCTGCTGGAATTAAACCAATTATTGGCGTAGAAGCCTATATAGCTCCCCACGGTCTTTTAAACAAAAGAGCCAAAATAGACGAAAAACCTTTTCACCTGGTATTATTAGCTAAAAACGAAGAAGGATATAAAAATTTAATAAAACTAACAAGCATCGCCCATCTACAGGGTTTTTATTATAAACCACGTCTGGATAAAGAAATTTTAAAACAACATGCTGAGGGAATAATTGCTTTGAGTGCTTGCTTACAGGGAGAAATACCAAGATTAATTATTAACAATCAAATAAAAAAAGCGGAAGAGGTCTTGCAAGAATACCAAAAAATATTTGGCGAGAACTTTTATCTGGAAGTCCAAGACCATCCCAATCTGCGTGAACAAAAAATAGTCAATAAAACGATTTTTAAATTAGCTAAAAAATATAAAGTACCTTTAGTTGCCACCAATGATGTTCATTATTTAAAACCAGAAGACGCAGAAACTCAAGACATTTTGCTTTGCGTTCAAACCAAAAAAAAGAAAGACGACCCTAATCGTCTTTCTATGCTTATGGATGATTTCTCTCTTCGTTCTGAAAAAAAAATGCGCGAGAGTTTTCCAGATTACCCAGAGGTTATTTCCAATACTCAAAAAATCGCTGACCAATGTAATGTGGAAATAAAATTTGGCGAGAACAAACTCCCCTTTTTCCCTCTACCAGCTGGAGAAAATGCAAATCAATATTTGAGAGAATCTTGTGAAAAAAAAATCATAGAACGTTATGGCAAAAAAACGCCAGAAATATCGGAACGATTAGAAAAAGAATTATCTGTTATTAAAGGGACTGGATTCGCTGGCTATTTCTTAATCGTTCAAGATTTTGTTAATTGGGCTAAAAAAAATGACATTGTTGTTGGTCCAGGGAGAGGATCAGCTGCTGGGTCCATTGTTTCCTATCTTTTGAACATTACTAATATTGACCCCCTGAAGTATGAATTACTTTTTGAACGCTTTTTGGGCGAAGATAGAATAAATATGCCAGATATTGATTTAGATTTCGCTGACAAAAGGCGTGACGAAGTGATTCAATATATTGAAGAAAAATATGGACATGACCACGTCTCTCAAATCATAACCTTTGGAACAATGGCCGCTCGGGCTGCTATTCGAGATGTAGGACGAGTCTTAGATTGTCCTTATATGTTTTGTGACAAACTAGCAAAAACCATCCCTCTTGGATTTACTCTTGACCAAGCCTTAAACCACAGCCAAGAATTAAAAGAAATTTATTCTCAAGAACCCCATGCTCAAGAAATCGTCAAGATAGCTCAAAAATTAGAAGGAGTAATCAGGCACGCTTCTAAACATGCTTGTGGACTTTTAGTCACTCCCTTGCCTTTAACCGAATATGTTCCTGTTCAATACGATATTTCCGGTCAAGAAAAAATTATTATATCTGAATACGATATGTATGCCGTCGAAAGCTTAGGATTATTAAAGGTAGATCTTTTGGGCCTTAAAAACCTAACCATTATCGAGACTGCTCTTGATATCATTAAACATATACATGACCAAGAAATCGATATAAATAATATACCTTTGGACGATAAAAAAACATTTCAAATTTTTCAAAAAGCTCAAACCCAGGGAGTTTTTCAATTGGAATCAGCGGGGATGCAAAAAAATCTTAAAAAACTAAAACCAACTGTTTTTGAGGATATCATTGCCATGGTCTCTCTTTATCGCCCCGGACCCATGGAATTAATCCCTGATTACATTGACCGAAAACATGGCTTAAAACAAATAAAATACTTACACCCTAAGCTAAAACCAATCTTAGAAAAAACATACGGAATCGCTATTTATCAAGAGCAAATATTGCAAATTGTGCGAGACCTGGCTGGCTTCTCTCTTTCTGAGGCTGATGTTTTGCGCAAAGCTGTAGGTAAAAAAATTAGCAAATTATTACAAAAACAAAAAGAAAAATTCCTTAATGGTTGCCTGAAGAATAAAATTCTCAAAGAAACTGCTCAAAAAGTTTTCGCTTTTATTGAACCCTTTGCTCGTTACGGATTCAATCGTAGTCATGCTACTTGTTACGCGACCATTGCCTATCAAACCGCTTATCTAAAGGCACATTACCCCACTGAATTCGTGGCCGCTTTACTCTGTTCAGACCAAAACAATATAGACAAAATTACGATTGAAATTAGGTCTGCTGAAGAAATGGGTATTGAAATTTTGCCCCCCAACATAAATGAAAGCTTCAAGGATTTTACTGTAGTTGACAAGGGTAAGATTAGATTCGGTTTATTAGCCATCAAAAATGTAGGACGAGGAATATCAGAAACAATCATTAGAGAACGCAAAAAGAACGGTAATTTTCAAAGTTTAGAAGACTTCTTGGCCCGCATTCAATCTAAAGATTTAAACAAAAAATCATTAGAAAGCTTAATCAAAAGCGGAGCCCTTGATTATCTCCAAGAACGTAATCAAATGCTGGAAAACATAGAAACTCTTTTAGATTTTGCACGCAAGAAACAAAAAGATAAAGAAAATGGACAAGCTACTCTTTTTAGTATTATCCCAACAACCACAAGGACCAACGGATTAACTTTAAAAAAATCCGACCCAGCTAAAAGACAACAAAAACTTCTTTGGGAAAGAGAACTTTTGGGCCTTTTTGTGTCTGAACACCCCCTTAAAGAATATGAAGAAATATTAAAAAAATACGCCAAACCAATTAGCGAGATTGGCACCCAACACTATCAGACGCAAATAAAAGTAGTCGGTATTATCACCAAAATAAAGAAAATCCTTACCTCCAAGAAAGAAGTTATGGAATTTATTAAGATAGAAGACCCTTCTGGAGAAATTGAAATTGTTGTCTTTCCTAAAATACTGAAAGCCAATAGTGAAATTTTGGAAGAAAATAAAACAATTTCGGTTACTGGCACAATCTCACGTAAAGATGAATCATTAAAAATCATTGCCGAGAAAATTAGAGAAGTTCAAAAAGAAGCACTAGAAGATTTGTTGCTGAAAAAGAGGTAAAGTGATACAATGAATCATTGGAACATTAGAACAAAATAACAATTAACAACCAATATCTATGCCTAAGGTCTACATTTCTCCTCATCAAAAAATTGGCTATTTATTTTTAGTATTGACTATTCTGATTATGATTGGAATAATTTTTGGATTTTTCAGCCTTCTCTATGGAGTAGAAATTATAATCACCCCTCAAGCCCAAGAAATAGATACTAATTTTACAATCCAAATAAAAGAAAACTCTGATAGTGAAGAATCAATCGCTAACCCTAAAATTTTGATAGGAAAATTCTCAGAAATTATAGAAGCAGGAGAATCTAATTTTTCGCCCCAAGGAAGCGTATCAACTGAAGATTATGCTGAAGGAATAATAACCCTTTTTAATAATACATGGAATACAGTTACTTTTGTTTCCAGCACTCGTTTCGCTTCTCCAGAAGGCCTAATTTTCCGAGCCACTAAAATAATAAGAATCCCCTCCAAGGGAGAAGTAGACATATTGGTGCGAGCCGATAAAATGGGACCAAAATACGACATTGAGCCTTGTTCCTTTACTATTCCTAATTTACGAGACCCTGATTTGAAAGAAAATATATCAGCAAAAAGTAAAGAATCCATGACTGGCGGTCTCAAAAAAACAGGAATTGTTATGCAAACCGACTTAGACCAAGCCAGAAAAGAAATTCAAGAAAAATTGTACACTCAAACCTTAGAAAAAATAAAACAAGAATTAAATCCGCCTGCTGATTTTAAAATATCTTTAAAGTCGGAAATCTTAGAAGAAAAAATTAACGCTCAGGCTGGGGACGAAAAGGGTGAATTTACAATATCAACTAAAATTAAAATGCAAGCAGTTAGTTTCAGTGAAGAAGAACTCTTAAATTTAGCCGTAGAATCGTTAAACGAAAAAATAATAACTGGAAAACAATTAGCTGGCTATGAACCAGATAGCTTATCTTACCGTTTAAGTGAATATAATTTAGAGGAGAAAACAGCAAACGTGGAAACACAATTACGTGGTTATATGATTTTAACACTTAAAAACGAAATTTTAAGTAAAGAACTATTTGAGGGATTAAACAAAGAAGAAATTAATGAATACCTTAATAAATTTTCCGAAATTCAAGAAGTAAAAATTAAATTTTGGCCATCTTGGTTATTAAAGAAAGTTCCCGAAGGAAACAATAAAATAAAAATTAAAATAAAATATGATATCTAATCAAACCAAAATACCTTTAGATATGTTACGACATTCTTGTAGTCATTTGATGGCTGCGGCTGTTCTATCTTTGTTTCCCGAAACTAAATTTGGGGTTGGACCTACTATTGAAAATGGATTTTATTATGACATAGAATTAGATAAAAAATTAAACCCGAACGACCTTCTTAGAATAGAAAAAAGAATGCAAAAATTGATTTCCCAAAATTTAAAATTTGACAAAAAAGAAATTACCATAAAAGAAGCATTGAAACTTTTTCAAGGCCTAAATCAACCTTATAAAATAGAGTTATTGCAAGACATTCAAAAAACCGGCACCACGAAAGCATTGAAACATGAAAACATTAGAACATTAGAGCATAAAAAAATAGACAAAGTAAGTGTTTATCAATTGGGAAATTTTACTGACCTTTGTCGTGGACCCCATGTTAAATCTACAAAAGATTTAGTCAATGTTTCTTTTAAATTAACAAAAATAGCTGGAGCTTATTGGAGGGGTGACGAAAAAAATAAAATGCTAACCAGAATTTACGGCCTAGCATTTGAAAAACAAAAAAAACTTGATGAATATCTAAAAAATTTAGCTGAGGCAGAAAAAAGAGACCACCGCAAATTAGGAAAAGAATTAGATTTATTTTGCTTCTCTGATTTGGTTGGCCCAGGATTACCTATGTTTACCCCAAAAGGAGTTATAATTATTGACGAATTAAAAAAAGAAATAGAAAAAATTTGCGCTACTTATGGATTTGAAAAAGTTATGACCCCCCATCTTGCCAAAATAGACCTCTACAAGCTGTCTGGTCATGCTCAAAAATTTAGTAAAGAATTATTCCACGTCTCTTCTGAACAAGGACATAATTTTGTAATGAAACCAGTTCAGTGCCCTCACCAAACCCAAATTTATGCTTCCCAGAAACGCTCTTATCGCGATTTACCGATAAGATATATGGAATCGGAAAAACAATACCGAGCTGAAAAATCAGGTGAAGTTGGTGGATTAAATAGAGTCTATGCAATCACCATTGAAGATGGGCATTCTTTCTGTCAAATATCTCAAGTAAAACAAGAAATAAAAAATATGGTGAAAATAATAAAAGATTTCTATAGCTCCGTTGGACTTTGGGATAATCACTGGGTATCACTTTCCGTCAGAGATTATAATCACCAAGAAAATTATATTGGAGAGCCTAAAGACTGGGATGAATGTGAAAAGATACTTGAAGAAGTTTCTAAAGAAATGAAACTAAACGCCAAAAGAATTGAAGGAGAAGCAGCTGTCTATGGACCCAAGCTTGATTTTATGTTTAAAGACTCAATGGGAAAAGAAATCCAAATTCCAACAGTTCAACTTGATTTTGCCACGCCCAAACGTTTTAATTTAGTTTATACCAACAAAGAAGGTAAAGAAGAATTTGTGGTTATGGTCCATCGCGCTATATTAGGTTCTTACGAGCGCTTTTTAGCATTATTAATTGAGCATTACGCGGGCGCTTTTCCTATTTGGCTCTCCCCTGCTCAAATATACTTAACGCCTGTTGGAAAAACTCATCACCCAGCAGTAAAAAAAATAGCGCAAGAATTAAAAGAATCTGGATTAAGAACAGAAATTGATTTATCCAACGAAACTATTTCTTATAAAATTCGTAAAGCCGAAGTGCAAAAAATACCATACATTGTAGTTATTGGCGACAAAGAAATAAAAGGAAAATATTTGAACATCAGAGCTAGGGGTAATAAAATGGAAAAATTGACCAAAAAACAATTTATAGAAAAAGTTTTAAAACAAATAAGAAATAAAAAGTCTTAAAAAAAAAGATTTATGATTAAAATCAAAAACGAAGAATTAATCCAAGAACTGATTGGTGAAACAAAAAATTTTCCAAAATATGCCACTCAATTAATAAACATAGCTAACCAAAATGCCCAAGGAACAAGACCTCGAGTGGTTGGACAACTATCAGAATTAATCAATGAGTGTCCAGAAAAAACTTATCAAGGATGGAAAAAATGGTATCTTTCAAGATATCCCAATACTATCAAAAATGCGACAGAAAAAATCAACGAAATGATGAATAACCTGAAAGGCGCTATAAAATCAATTGATAAATCAATGATTAAAAAATGGGTTGAAGATTTGGTCTTAGAGAAGACTTTTATTGGTCTAAAATTTCAAGTAGCAATTCTGAAAAAAATTGCCTTAATAAAAAATACCAATTATAAATTAGCTGACCCGAAAGAAGAATCACAAGGTATTGACGGTTTTATTGGCAATGTCCCGATTTCAATCAAGCCAATAACCTATAAAACAAAAGATGCTTTAAAAGAGGAAATCAGAACTAAAATTATTTATTATAATAAAACTAAATCTGGTTTAGAAATAGACGCAGATACTATTTTAAAATAATGACAATGGCAACAACTCATAAAATTATAATTGGCGATTCACGCAATATGGTTGCTGTCCCAGACAAATCGGTTCATCTTGGTATTACCTCGCCACCTTATTGGCAAATCAAAGATTACAAAAACGAGAATCAAATTGGGTTTAATGACACATATGAAGAGTATATTGATAATTTAAATAAGGTCTGGTCAGAATGCTACCGAGTTTTACATCCCGGATGCCGATTGTGCATAAATATCGGTGATCAATTTGCGAGAGCTGTGACTTACGGAAGATACAAAGTCATACCGATTAGAACAGAGATTATAAAATTCTGTGAGTCAATTGGCTTTGATTATATGGGAGCGATTATTTGGCAAAAAAAGACAACAATGAATACTACTGGCGGTGCTTCAGTAATGGGCTCTTTCCCTTATCCTCGTAATGGTATTATTGAGATTGACTACGAATTCATTCTCTTGTTTAAAAAACTAGGAAAATTACCAAATAATATATCTGCAAAAAACAAAAAACAATCAGAAATGACAAAAGAAGAATGGAGAAAATATTTTACCGGTCACTGGAATTTTGCTGGCGAAAGACAAAATAACGGACACATCGCAATGTTCCCTGAAGAATTACCAAAAAGACTGATAAAAATGTTTAGCTTCATTGGTGAAACTATTTTAGATCCCTTTTTGGGTAGTGGAACTAGCGCAAAAGTAGCCAAAGAATTAAAAAGAAACTCTATTGGCTATGAAATTAACGAAGACTACCTGCCTATAATTAAGAAAAAAGTTGGTATTTCAAAAAAATCCCTTTTTGACAGAGAGTGTAAATTTGAAATTTTGCGCCAAAAAACAAAAAAAATACTGCCCAAAATCACTACAACCAAAAAAAAATCTTCTAAAAAATCTTTAATAAATAACCGAATTAACAATCCAGATTACTGGAAATCTTTAAAAGAAAAAAATCAAGTTAAACTATCTATGTAATTCACAAAATTCGCAAATTAGAAAATATTTTTATTTTAATTTATTAACTAAATAATTTTATGAAACCAAAAAACAAAATACTTATTTTGACGCTCGTTGGAATGCTACTCTTACCCTGCGCTATTGTAAAGGCGCAAGATGCTGATGAGATTGGACAGCCAACCATCATAAACATATCAGTTTCCAAAGAGATTGGTTTTGTTCCTCAACAATTTGAAGTTCAGGCAGGAAAAACCATAACAATTGAATTAACTAGCGATGACAATTCAGTCCATGGATTAAAATTTTCAGACAAAAACCTAAAAGACCTAACTATAGGCGTAAATGCAGGCCAAACAACAAGCATTACTTTTGATACCCCCACCGAACTAAAAGATTACTCCTTCTACTGCACCGCGCCCGGACATAAAAGAAAAGGTGAAACTGGAACAATGACTGTTATTAAGCCAATATTGACTGACTCAGCTCAAATGGATGAAGATATTACTGCTACGGATCTGGGGGTTGAAGAATTCAAAACAACATCAAATAACATTTTCAGTCCTTTTAATAATTTATGGAATAACATTAAAATAGCTTTCACTGCTGATCCTATCAAAAAAATTGAAATGCGCCTTGACCTTGCTAATGAAAAATTAATAGAAGCAAAAAAACTAACAGAAGAACTTAATCAACCCGAAAAGGCTGTGCAGGCCATTAACGCCTACCAAAAAGAAATCTCTAAAAGCATTAAAATAATAGAGAATATGGATGTAACGGAGAATATAACAGATGAGGATCAAATTAAAACACAGGCATTAACCGATAAAATCATTGATAATTCTTTTAAGCAACAAAATCTAATAGATGGTCTAGAAAAAAAGCTAATGGTAGAACATTTTGATGAATTGTATAAAGCAAAAGAAGAAAATATAAAGTATTTAAACATTGTCTTTGATCAAATAATCCCATCTGAAAAAATAGAATCAACAATAACTGATATGATAGATAAACAAAAAGGAAGCGAGTTTCAAGACTTTAAAAATCTAGAAATCCTTAAAACTATTGAAGAAAAAGCACCCGAACAAGCCATGTTAGCAATTCAAGGGGCGCAAGAAAATACTATCCAAAGATTAGAAAAAAATATTGAAACAATGAATGAAGAAAAGAAAGAAGAATTCAAAAATTATGTTGAAAATATCGGGGGCAATGAAGTTCTTCACTTCAAGGTTATTGAAGATATGGCAAAAAGAGATATAACAGAAAGCGTAAATAGCGTTGTGGCGAACATCAAAGAGAAAGCGATAGATAAAATTAGCAATAAAATAGAAATTCTTTCAGAAAAATCACAGAACAACCTTCTCAATAACCTAAAAACAGAGAAAATTGAAGATTTACGAATTATTAACGAATTAGAGAATAGTGTTTCAACTCAAACAAAGGATAGGATTACAGAAATTAAAGAAGAAGCTCTTCAAAAAATAAGTAAAAATATTATTGAGAACACTGATACATCCGAAGGACAAGAAAAATTTTTAAAAGAGATGAGAGATAATAATGACGTCAAGCAATTAGAAATTATTAAAGAAATTGAAAGTACTATTCCAGCAATTAAAATGGACATCATTCAAGAAGCGAAAACTGAAACAATTAGAAAAATAAAAGAAGACATTGCTGGCGCAAAGAATGAAGAAGAAAAAGAAAAAATCTTGAACAAAATAGCCGGAGATCGTCCAGAGCAAATTAAAATAATTGAAGAGATGAATAGCGTAGCTCCAATAATGAATGATATTATGAAAAAACAAACAGAAAAAATACAGAATAAAATCCAAATAACGGAAAACACGTCCACCCTAGAACAACTCCGCGAAAGAATTCAACAAGATGACAACAATGACAATACAGAAGAAAAAGGTATGAGTAGTGCCTATATGAGAGAGATGCAAGAACAGATTAATGGTAGAATAAAAATTATTGAAGAAGAAGGCCAAGACCTCATCAAAAACAATTCCGAAAGACCAAAAGAAATAGAAACTACTGAAAGCTCTCAATCCTTATCAAATATAAGAAGGTCTGAAAATTGTATTCAAGTGATTACTCCAGCGCTCAATCCAACTAATGGAACCTGCATAAACTTTCCTACGCCTTGCGATGTGCCGTCTGGATGGAAAAAGGTAGAAAGCTGCACCCAAGCCAACCCCATTGAAAAAATAGATGAATTGACTTGCTCAGAATTATGTTTATCTTGGGGTTACGAAAAAGGAATTTGCAGAAAATGGGCAGTAGTCCCGTCAGCCCAAATGGGCTGCCAAAGATATGAATTAGACTCTGGTCCAACTTCTGATTGTTTCGTGTCTGCAGGTTTAATCGGCACTAGCAAAACTTGTTGCTGTGTACGTTCACCACTCTTACCAATAACACCAACTGAACAACCTAACGCTTATTCAGAATTTAAAATAATCCAACCAGAACAAGGAGAAAGACAAACAGAAGAACCTACCTCTTATTCAGGAAATATAATAGTCCCCAACGAACAGGGTATAGCTCCTGACGAAAAGCCGCAAATGTTGAATGAATCTCCAGTTCAATCTGATCAACAAAACATAGCTCCCATTGAAATTGAACCAACGACAGAATCTTCTACAATGCAAAACAAGGAAGGATCTACTAAGAGCAATAGATAAAAAAAACAAAACATGAAATACCACATTGTTACCTACGGCTGCCAAATGAATGAATCAGACTCAGAAAGAATAGCTCACATATTAAAAACAGCGAATCATAAATCAGCCCCCGATATTAATGGGGCTGATTTAATTGTGGTTAATATGTGTTCGGTTAGGCAATCAGCAGTAAACAGAATTTATGGATTAAGTAAAAAATTAGCTGATATTAAAAAAAATAAACCTGAACTAAAAACGATTCTTACAGGATGCATTTTAAAGGCAGATCGAAAAAAAATGGAAAATAAATTTGACCAAATAATCAGCATTCAAGATATTGATTGTCTTTTCAGTCCTGTTTCAACCGAGCATTATCTTTCGGCCCTCCCCCTTTATTCCTCTTCCTTCTCGGCTTATGTCCCAATTATGACCGGCTGTAATAATTTTTGCTCTTATTGTGTTGTGCCTTATGTGCGAGGCAGAGAATATTCCCGTCCAACTTCAGAAATCATTACTGAAATTCAAAAAATCGTTAAAAGAGGTTATCATGAAATTATATTATTGGGACAAAATGTCAATTCTTATAAAAATAAAAATGGTCAGCATTTCCCTGAACTACTAAAAACCATTCACAATATCCCTGGTAATTTTTGGCTCAGTTTTATTACCTCTCATCCTAAAGATTTTTCCGATGAATTAATTGAAGTAATGGCTAATTCTCCAAAAATTTGCCCCTATCTCCACTTAGCTGTTCAGTCCGGGGATAATCAAATTCTCAAAAAAATGAACCGAAATTATACCATAGAACAATATAAAAAAATAATATCTAAAATTCGCCGAAAAATACCACAAATCAACATTTCTACTGATATTATTGTAGGCTTTCCGGGAGAAACAAAAAGACAGTTTGCGCACACTAAAAAATTAATGAAAAAAATTAAGTTTGATATGGCATATATCGCTCAATACTCACCTAGGCCAAACACCAACGCAGCCAAATTGAAAGACAATATATCTACCAAAGAAAAGAAAAAAAGAGATAAAATCCTAAATCAAATCTTAACAAAAACAGCCCTTCAGAATAACCAAAAATATATTGGTCAAAAAACTGAAGCCTTAGTTATTAATCCCTATCAGGCCAAAACAAAAAGTTTTAAAAAAATTAAATTAGACAAACCTGCTGTTCCAGGCGCATTCATTTCTTGCCAAATTACCGCTGCTCAAGCTTGGAGATTAATCGGGCATCCTCTTGATGCGACGCAAAATAACAACATAAATTCCAATTAACAAAATACCGAGGGGGATAATATTCCACTGCAAATTAAACCTCACAATACTATTATACAAACCGTGAAGTAAGAAAGCCCAAAAAAGACCGAGTAAGGGAAGATATCTTGAATATTTGGGATTAAATTTGACTAATCCCCAATAATACCCAATGATTCCTCCTGTTAAAAAATGAATTAATGTTGTGGTCAATCCCCTAAGCAAAATAAGGCTTGTGCCAGACCATATATTCGGAGACAAAAAACCATAAAGGATATTTTCACTAAAGGCAAACCCTAAACCTAAAGTCATGCCATAAATAAAACCATCCCTAATTTGATTAAAATGTTGAGCTCGATAAATTCCCAAACGAAAAATAACATATTTTGCCAATTCTTCAAATAGACCATCAATTAAAAAAGAACAGAATAATATCATCAAAATTGGACCTAAAATTAAATTCTTTTCACTCCAATCAGTTAAATTGCCCGTAATCAACATTAAAGGGATGGTAACTAAACATCCCAACAAAAAAACTCTAAAAATTTGCCCAGCTGGTTCTGGGGCCGAACGATCTAATCTTAAGCAAACCAAAAGCCATATTCCAATGGGCAAAGCGCTGAATAATAAATAAATTAAAAAAATTTGATAATTCATAGCATCTTTAATGCTACCTCAACTATGAAAAAAAATAAACCCCCATTAATAATCATTTGTGGACCAACTGGCTCGGGCAAAAGTTCTCTTGCTTTAAAATTGGCCAAAGGATGTTCAATAAAAAATCAAAATGTTGAAATTATATCCGCGGACAGCAGGGCTATTTATAAAGGAATGGACATTGGCACTGCCAAGACATTGCCAAGCGATAATAACGGAATCACGCATCACATGATTGACATTGTTGACCCAAGTCAAAAATTTACCGTAGCTTTATTTAAAGAAAGGGCCACAAAAATTATTAAAAAAATCCATCAACAAAAAAGAATACCCTTTCTTGTTGGCGGCACAGGATTATATATCAGCGCCATTGTTGACAACTTAACAATCCCTAAAGTTAAACCAGATGAAAAAATCAGAGCTAAAATGGAAAAAGAAATCAATAATAAGGGCCTAGATTTTGTCTGGCAAAAATTATTAAAAATAGATCCACAAGCCAAACACTTTGTGCAAAAAGAAAATCCTCGTCGAGTGATTAGAGCCATAGAAGTTTGTTTAAAAACAGGACAACCCTTTTCTCAACTACGAACTAAAGCCCAACCAAAATTTGAAACCCTACAAATCGGCCTTAAAACAGAAAGAACAAAACTATATTCTCAAATTAATCAAAGGGTAGAACAAATGATTAAAAATGGATTAGTGAAAGAAGTTAGAGAATTGATTAAAAAATATCCCGCATCTAATCCAGGTTTGACCAGCATCGCTTATCAAGAAATCATATTATATCTGGAAAATAAGATTACACTACAAGAAGCAATTGATTTAATTAAAAAAAATACGCGCCATTACGCACGTCGTCAAATAACTTGGTTCAAGAAAGATAAACGCATTCATTGGGTTGCTACATATTCCCAAGCAAATCAACTAATCAAAAATTTTCTGCTTCACCAATCAAGAAACTGAACACCCTAACAAAAAGTTTGGACACCGAGTGTCCAAACTTTTCTACTCTAATAGAAATCTCTTAATTCGCTTATTTTCCTTTATTCTCTTTAAAGAATCTTTAGCAAACCCTTTATAAGCCTCCGCATTGCCAAATTGGTCCAATACAATATCCTTTTCACAAAAACCTTTCTTATTTCTATTGTTTTTATTAGAATCACTCTCAACGTATTCGTCCCAGCTTGATTTAAAAAGTTCAGTGGCCGAGCCACTGAACTTTTCTAAATTATGTACCTTATAATTTAAATTAATATAAGTACTTAAGTGCAATAAATATTCATTAGAACCTATATGAATCGCTTGGTATTTCCCTTGACACAATGACCCGCTCCGTTTATATTTTTTATTAAAATATTCTGTATATCCAGTGCCTAACCTATGCATAAATTTTTGAATCCCCTTGTCAACTAATTGTTTCAAAATAAAATGATAATGATTCGGATTTAAGCAATAACAAACAAAATTAACCAATTTTTTCTTTTTGGAAAGTTCAGTGGCCGAGCCACTGAACTTTTTTCTCAATCTCTTTGCTTCATAAATACTATCAATTGGATTCATAGTATTAAATTCTTCCATGCTCAAAAAAAATCTATTTAAATCTTCTTGGCATTCAAAAATTATACGCTTATCTACTCCACGATTATAGATATGATAATATTCGTCATTAACAAATTTAACTTTTCTCATATATATATTTATATCTCTTTTAAAGACTAATAAAGTTTGGTGACCGAGCCACCAAACTTTTTATAAAAATTTTGTTAATAACTTCTTGATTAAATCTGGGCTTATTTGCCCTTTTGTTTTTTTAACTGTTTGGCCTATTAAAAATTGAATGGCATTAGGATGACCCTTTTTGATTTTATCCACTATTTCAGAATTATTTTTAATAACATCTTGAACAATAACTTCTATCTTTTCTGATTCAATAATTTCCAGAGAACCAAACTCTAACAACAAAGAGCCAGCATCTTGTCCTGTTTGAAACATTTTTTTCAAAATTTTTCGACCTAAAATATTAGATAACTTTTTCTGATATATTAAAATAATAAACTCAGTAAAATTTTCACAAGAAACACTGGATTCTTTTTTATTAGATTCTTGTGAAAAAACTAAATAATAATTGATGAACCAATTGGCAATTAATCTAATTATTTTTTTCTTATTTCTTTGCCATATCTCTGGTTCACTAGCGTCCATTCCTTCACAAGAACTAATCCAGTCTTGCATTTTTTTGATAACCTCTTCTATGAAATACAATCGAGTTGGCAATGCAGTCAATATTCTAATTTCATCTTCTGAAAAGCAATATTTTTTTCGCCAACGCTTCCTTTGCTGAGCTGGCAATTCGGGCAAAGATTTGCTTAATTTTTTAATATCAAATGGAAATTCTTTGGATTTGGTAAAAAAAACTGGTAGATCTGGCTCCTTAAAATATCTATAATCTTTGGTCTTTTCTTTACTTCTCTGCTCAACTGTAATTCCTTTTTGTGCATCCCAACCACGCGTTATCTCTATTTTCTGCACTCTGTTATCGCGCCACAGCTCAGTCTGTCTTTTGATTTCATACCTTAGAGCATCTTCTACAGCCTTAAATGAGTTAAGGTTTTTTATCTCTGTTTTGGGATAAAGATTATCTCCGTTGTTTTCTGGTCTTAAAGAAATGTTGACATCACACCTCATCTGCCCATTTTCCATTTCTGCATTGGAAACATTTAATGCCCGAGCTATCTCCTGTAATTCTTGTAAAAAAAATTTAGCCTGAGAAGGACTCTCTATATCCGGTTTAGTTACTATTTCAGCCAAAGGCACTCCTGCGCGATTAAAATCCAATAAGCTATAACCTTCTTTTGAATGCAGTAATTTAGCAGTATCTTCCTCAATATGTATTCTCTCTAAATTAATTCTTTGTCCCTTGATGTCCAAATGTCCTCCAATAATTAAAGGAGAATAATATTGACTAATCTGATATCCTTTGGGCAAGTCTGGATAAAAATAATTTTTACGATCAAACCAAAAACTTTCCGCTACCTCTCCCTTTAATGCTAACCCTAAAAGCAAAACTTTTTCTATTACTTTTTTGTTTAAAACTGGCAAAACCCCAGGATGACCCAGGCAAGTTGGACAAACATTAATGTTGGGTAAAACACCCTGAACCTTATTCAAGCAAGAACAGAATAATTTGCTCTTTGTGTTAAGTTCCAAATGAATTTCTAAGCCAATAATAGACTTTAAGTTAAGATGCATTTTTAGCGGTTAAAATTACGGGAATAGTCATTAATATAATTTGTAAATCAAATAATAAAGACCAGTTCTCTATATAATAAATATCTAATTTTGCTTCTTCTTCAAAAGATAATTTTGAACGACCAGAAATTTGGGGTAAACCAGTTAACCCAGGTTTAATGGCTAATAACTGCTTGTGATGTAAGGCATAATTAGCTATTTCTTGGGGTTCGTGAGGACGCGGACCAACCAAGCTCATTTCTCCATTGATAATATTAAATAACTGAGGTAATTCATCCAAACTTGTTTTGCGCAAAAAACGACCAAAACGAGTTATTCGCGGATCATTTTTCATTTTAAACAAGGGCCCCTCCCTTTCATTATGTTTTAATAACTCCTTCTTGAGTTTTTGTGCGTTAGGAATCATAGAGCGAAATTTATAAAGCTTAAAAGGATGATTTTTTTGACCAATTCTTTTAAGGCTAACAAAAACCGGTCCGCGAGAATCAATCCTAATAATAACAACCAAAATTAAAAAAACTGGAGACAAAAGTATTAAAGCCAAAAAAGCGATGATTAAATCAAAAAAACGTTTGACAATTCTTCCCCAACCACAAAGAGCTGTTTGTCCTAAAGTAATAATTGGAACGCCATTAATTGCTTCCATCTGCACATTACTTGCTAAAGAACCAAAAATGTCAGCCGCATATCTAAAAATAATTTGATGCTCCTGGCAAAAATCAATAATTTTCAATACTTCTGAGCGCTCTAAAAGAGGGTCTGTTTGGATAATTTGATTTATCTCTCTTGTCCGCCCCAACCATTTCTCTTGTAAATTTGAAAATGATTTGGGATTACCTAAAACTTGATACCCAACCCCAGAATTATTTTGTAAATAATTAATAATTTGTTCTGTGGTTTTGTCTTTTCCTAATATTAAAACTGGTTCTAGATTTTTTCCCTTTCTATAAGCTGACAATTCTAAAACATGAATCAACGCCCTTCCCATACTAACAAAAATAATAGAAACTATCCAAGCTGCTAAAATAATAAAACGGGAAGAAAAATATTCTCCTTTAAAAAAAATAAAAGCCACAATAAGCATTATACCCATAGAACAAGCTAAAAATATTTTAGGAACTTCTTTGGAAAACCTGCGTTTCAATCCCAGATTATAAAGACCAGATAAAATAAAAATGCCTAGCCAAAGCAAAGCAATTAAAAGAATTGAAATAAAATATTCCTTAAATGGAATTTCGTAAATAACCGGTCGCAAGCTTGTGAATGCAGTAAAACGTAAGAAATAAACAAAAACTCCGGACAAAATCAACATAAGATAATCTGCGGGTACTAAAAAAGTAGCAAAAAATAAATCATTTCTTTTCATATGATTTTTAGTATAACAAAAAATAAAACAAAATCCCAGAGCATAAGCTCGGGGATTAAGTATTTTAGATAAACCTATAAGCCGAATTCTGTTCCGTTAATTTTACAAAAAACGGGATGACTATTTATCTAGACTTAATGTTACCATTAAACTCTAACGACCTACCGAAATTTGGTCTTGCACTCAAATAAGGATTTAGCCGTTTCATCGTGACCTTTGTTCTATAATCACGCTCACCCTCTTAAATAAATTTGAGAGGGTGCCTCAACTTTTGCAAGTTTTGGCGTCTCTGTTCGCACCTCTACTGATTTCGTCTAAAATAGATAAAATCAGCGACGGGAATTACCCGCTATCCTTCTCCTTGTCGCCAAGGGAGTGTTCGGACTTTCCTCTTAACAACCCATAAGGGCTATCAAGCAGCCATCTAGTTTATCTACTTAATATGATGGCATAATTTCTCTAAAAAATCAAGGTTAAGAAAACAAATTTTGATCAATAACTTGATTTACGAGACTGTCAGCTTTTTTGTTTTTTTCTCGTGGAATATGATAAAAATTAACTTGTTTAAAAGATTGAGACAAATTCCAAACTCTTAAAAACAAAACCCCTAGTTCTTGATTTTTCACCTTATATCTTCGGTTTAATTGCTCCACAATTAATTTGCTGTCTAAATAACAATCCACAATGCTTGCTTTTAATTTTTTTACTTTTTCTAATCCCGAAATAAGAGCTTGATATTCAGCTTTGTTATTTGTTGTATGGCCCAAAAACTGAGAATGTTCTTGGATAATTTTGTGGTTGCTGTCATAAATAACAACCCCAATTCCTCCTGGGCCTGGGTTTCCACGAGCTCCACCATCAGTATAAATTATATATTTCATCATTTTGTTAATTTGATTTTTTAATATCTACTACTTTCATTTGTAATTCTCGTGTCCCATTCCATTGATTAACGTCTAATTTAAAAACTATATCTATTTTCTGCCCTTGTTTAAAATTAGTCATTATAGAAGCAGAGTTAAAATAAATCATTTTACGACCTCCTTCTACAAAAAGACGATAATGCTGATTATTTTTACCCACTGATTGAATTTTTTCTAAAATTATATTTTTTACTAAAAAATTGGGCTGAGAATTTTCGCAACCAAATGGCTCAAACTTAATCAATTCTTCGTACAAATTCCAATTAATGTCATCTGGGTTAATTTCTGCTTCAACAGATAATTTAGGAGCTATCGCATCTAAATCTAAAACTTGCTCTGCTTTTTTCAAAATTTTTTCTTTAAAATCATCAAAACAACCTGTTCCATTTAGGGTAAAACCAACTGCTCCACTGTGCCCACCAAAGCCCTTAAAATATTTACCCTCCGTCTTGAGAAAAGCAAACAAATCAAATCCGCTAATAGAACGCCCAGAACCAGTAAGATTTTTGCCCTCTTTTCTTAAAATTAAAGCTGGCCTGTAAAAAGCGTCAACTAATTTATTAGCTACTAAGCCCAAAACGCCACCTGGCCAATCTTCTCCTAAAGCTATAATAATTTTATCTTTCTCGTTAACCTTAATTGATTTAAAAACTTTTTCAGTTATCTTCTGTCTTTGCGTGTTTAATAAGTTCAGGTGTTGAGCATGTTCATCAGCTTCACTTTGGTTAAGAGACAAAAATAAACCCAAGGCATCAGTGGCATGATTAATGCGACCAGCAGCATTAATTCGTGGACTCAATTGATAGCCAACATTACCTGCATTCAAAGAACCTGTCTCAAGGGAAGAATGTTTTATTAATGATTTCAGTCCTAAATTACGAGTTTTATTTAAAACAACCAAACCATATTTGCTTAAAACCCTATTTTCTCCGAGCAAGGGCATAAAATCCGCGATTGTACCAAGAGCTACTAAATCTAACAGCCATTTTTCGGTCGCCTCTTTATCTGAAAGAGGACAATCTTTATGTCTTAATAATCCCTGAATTAATTTAAACGCTACCCCCACTCCAGCCAAAAATTTAAAAGGATATTTCTCTCGTTCTAATTGGGGATTAATTATGGCCAAAGAGTTTGGCAACTTAGATGGTTCGCGATGGTGGTCAGTTACAATCACGTCAATATTTGATTTATTAGCTAAGTCAATCTCTTCAATATTAGAAACCCCACAATCACAAGTAATAATCAAATCTATTTTCTGTTTGATAAAATCTTTGATAGCCTTCTTGTTAAGCCCATAGCCATCTTTTTGTCGGTCAGGAATATAAACATGCAAGTCTTTTATTCCTATTTTTTTAAACACCTCAAATAAAATAGTTGAAGATGTCACTCCATCTGTGTCATAATCTCCGCAAATAACCACCTTTTCATTATTTTTAATTGCTTGATATATGCGACTAACAGCTTTTTTCATATCCTTCAATAAAAAGGGGTCGTGGATATCTTGAGAATAATCAGGATGCAAAAATTTATCAATCTTTTCTTGGGTTTTAATCCCTCTGTTTGCCAGCAATTGTAAAATAACCGAATTAATCTCCGGAAATTTATTTTGAAAATCTTTAGAAATTGGGGGAAAAACCTCCCAAATTTTCTGCATATCTTTCATACTTTATTTTTATTGGTGGCCGAGCCACCAAACTTTTACTTAAGTTTATTATTTATAAATTCTTGGTATGTCTGAGTTAATCTTAGTAACTACCTCATAATTAATAGTTCCTATTTTTTTTGCTATATCATCTGCGCTAATAATGCGATTATTTTGCTTACCAATTAAAACTGCTTCATCCCCTGCTTTAACTTTAGCCACACGAGAAACATCAACCATAATTAAATTCATACAGACACGCCCCCTAATTGGACAAGAAATTCCGCGGATTAATACTGAACCACAATTAGAAAGACGACGATCATAACCATCAGCATAGCCAACGGGCAAAACAGCCAACTTGGTTTTAGAACGAGTTATAAAAGTGCAATCATAACCTATGGAAACTCCTGCTGGTAAAGATTTAACCTGAATTATTCTTGTTTTCCAAGATAAAACTGGTTGCAAATTAATTGAAAAAGATTTTTTATTGGCCATTCTTTGAGTGTCTTTTGATGGCCATAAGCCATAAAGACCAATCCCTACTCTAACCATATTAAAAAAGGTGTGAGGATTGTTAATAATTGTCGCTGAACAAGCAGCATGAGCTAATGGTATTTGCCTTTGGTCAATAATTTTTAGAAATTTTTGAGTTTGTTGATTGGTATAGGATTGATTTTTAGATTCTGAATCAGCATAATGCGTAAAAATCCCTTGTAAATTTAAATGCTTAAATTTTTTAATTTTTTTTATAAAATCATCGGCTTGTTCTGGCAAAACTCCAATCCTGCTAGCGCCAGTATCAATCTTGACATGAATATTAACAATTTTATTTACTTTTTGTCCTTCTTGGGCCAGAAAACTGGCTTGAGACAAAGTATAAACTGGAAAATCAATATTTTGACGAATTGCCTCTTTCACATCAGAAGAAAGAGGATAATAACTCAAAATAAAAATAGGGGCCCTAATCTTGGCTTGACGCAATAGTAACGCTTCTTTTAGGTTAACTACCCCCAACCAATCAGCCCCTGCCGATAAGCAAAATTTTGCCACCGCTAACATACCATGACCATAAGCATTTGATTTTACTATGGCCATAATTTGTCTTTGCGACCCAACTATTTTCCGAAATTGTTTTAAATTATTTTGAAGACACGATTTTCTAACTTCAATCCAAGTTAACATAGGAATATCAAATTGACTTATTTCTTTGGTTTTAAAATTGGAAACAAAATAACCTCTCTAATGTTCTGAGTATTGGTCAGAATATTGACCAATCTATCAATCCCTATTCCTTCTCCAGCTGTTGGGGGCATACCATATTTTAAGGCAGTTATAAAATCTTGATCAGAGCTCTGCGCTTCTTCGTCTCCCTGTTCTCGTAACCGACTTTGGTCTTGAAACCTTGTTTGCTGATCTAAAGGATCGTTTAATTCAGAAAAGGCATTACATATCTCCATCCCTTTAACCAACAATTGAAATCTCTCCACATAGTTAGGACGATCTGGAATTTTCTTGGCTAAAGGAGATAATTCCAATGGATGATTGATTATAAAAGTGGGCTGAACAATTTTAGACAAAACAAATTCTTTATATAATTCATCTAATATTTTGCCCCTACCCCAAGTTTTATCTATTTTTATGCCTAAAGATTTTACTTGAAATGTTAAATCTTTAATTTCCTTATACTCATCAATGTCAATCTTTGTTTCTTTAATTATGGCTTGTCGAAAATCTAAACAAGGATAAGGTGGCTTAAAATTAATAACTTGCCCTTGACATTCTATCTTTAAATCAGAAAAACCTAAATTTTTCAACAAAAAAACCATTAATTCTTCGGTCAAAAGCATTAAATCATTGTAATCGGCATAAGATTGATAAAATTCTATTTGAGTAAATTCAGGGTTATGGGTCCTATCTAATCCTTCATTACGAAAACAGCGAGCAATTTCATATACTCTTTCTATGCCACCAATAATCAACCTTTTTAAATAAAGCTCGGGAGCAATTCTTAAATAAAGCTCAGTATTTAGGGCTTGATGATGAGTTATAAAAGGTTTAGCTGTAGCTCCTCCAGCTAAGGTTTGTAAAATGGGTGTTTCTACTTCCAAAAAATGCCTATGATCAAAAAATTCTCTAATTAGTTTAATTATTTTACTGCGAACAGCAAAAATTTTGCGCACTTCAGGATTAGAAATTAAATCTAAATAACGTTTCCTGAATCTAGTTTCAATATTTGATAAGCCATGCCATTTTTCAGGCAAGGGCAAAAGTGATTTACATAAAAGCAAATAAGCTTCCGTCCTAAGAGTGTTCTCTCCCTTTTTGGTTTGAAAAAGTTTCCCTTTAATTTGCAAAAAATCACCAATATCAATATTCTCTACAAAAAAATTATAATCCTTTTGCCCTAATTCATCTTGATTTAAAAAAAATTGAAATCGACCCGAAGAATCTTCTAAATTAGCAAAACAAGCCTTACCGTGCAATCTTAAAAGAACTAAACGGCCCGTCAAAATTACCCTTTTGCCAGCTTTTTCTATTTGATTAAAATTAGAATCTGCTTCTTGACAAGTATGAGTACGCTTTCCCTTAGAAGGATAAGGATTGACACCTTGCTGAATAATATTTTTTATTTTCTTTATCCTGTCGGATTCAATGCTCATAAAATTAATATTCTTAAAAAATGTCCTAAATTAAGTTTAACATTTATAAAAAAAGAAACAAGAAATTAAATTAGACCTATTGTATAATAAATTACGTAACGAAATTTTCAGATTTTGAGGCAAATTTTCAAAACAATTTTTGAGGTTTAGCCTAGCTAAGCTAAAAAAAATTTTGGGGAATTTGGCCAAAATATGTAAATTGCAGTAGTAAAATTATTATGCAATAGGTCTATTATACAATCTGGACAATTTTAATATCTATAATTCCCGCAGGGGCTTGTAATTTAACCTGTTTATTTTTTTTCTGACCAATTAATGCCTTGCCTAATGGAGACTCGCAAGAAATACAGCCCTGGCTTGGGTCTGCTTCGTTACTCCCTACAATCAAATATTCTTTAACCTGCAAATTAATTTCCAAAACTACTTTAGAGCCCACTGAAACCACTTCTCTGCTTATTTTATCTTGATCAATAATTTTAGCCTCTTTTAATAATTTTTCTAAACTTTTTACTTTCATCTCAGCAAGCGCTTGCTCTTCTTTGGCAATTTCAAATTCAGCGTTTTCAGACAAATCACCCATTTCAATAGCTAAACTAATCCTCTTAATAATTTGAGGAATTTTAACTATTTTCAAAAATTCTAATTTTTCTAAAATTTTTTCTTTTCCTTTGGGTGTTAAAAATTCAGTCATAAATAAATAATTAAAGAGAAACAAAAAAACGACTCCCAATGAAAGGTGTTAATTGGGTTATATGAAAATAACTAATTGTGAGCAAAGCGAATAACAAGGTTCTGACGAGCGAAGCGAGGAATGGTTCTTATAAATTTACTTCTGAAGTGAGAATTTTATATCATCTGGAATAGGTATTTCTTGCTTTTTGCTCACCCCTGGATAACGCCAGGCCGTAATAATCTTTACTTTCTTACCTTCTATTAATTGATACATTAGCCATATCTCCGTTGGGCGCTTACAAGAACCAACAGTATTCATAATGGCTATAGTGGTTGGAGCAATGCCTTCTTCGCGCCGTTCATGCTTATAAAATAACTTTCTTAATTTTTGTTCTGAAAGGCCATAATGTTTCATTTTTTCTATAGCATGTTTGGTCCAAACAAAATGTTGATCATTCTGTGGATATTTAAAAAACATAAACGATCTTAATATGAAAATAGATTCTTGAACAAACTCTTTAATCCTTTGCCCTGAGAAGAAAAAACACTTCCTCTTGTTTCTTTTTGACTTGGGCGCTTCATGCCCCAAATAACCAAGCCCACAGCTGTAGCAAAACTAATATCTAATGCCTTATTATTGCCGCTAACAAAACCGCGAGAAGAACCCAAGGAAGAAGGAACTTTAAAAATACTTTTAGCTACATCGGTCAAACCTTCCAGTTTAGATCCAGCACCAGTTAAAACAATCCCTGCTGGCAATTTTCCCCTGCGTCCTATACTAACTAATTCTTCGTCAATAAGTTTAAACATTTTTTCGCACCGTCCCCTAATAATTTTGGAAACTTCTTTTTTGGAGGCCGACCCTCTCTCTCTTTGGTCTAAACTTGCAAAATCGATTTTTTCGGTTTTAATCATACTAAGTGGCAAAGCTGTTCCATAATTAACCTTAATCATCTCTGCCAAATCTATTGGCACCCTTAATCCAATTGCCACGTCAGTGGTAATATAACGGGAACCAAGTGGAATAATTTTAACGCTTAAAATGTTCCCTTCTTCAAATACAGCAATATTAGTAGTAGTATTACCGATATTCACTAATAAAACTCCTAATTCTTTCTGCCTTTTGTCCAACACTGCTTCGGCCGTAGCTAAAGGATTAACAACCAACTCATTAATTTTAACGCCAGTCCGAGCAAAACATTTAGTTAAATTTTTAATTTGATTGGTTAAACCCAAAATAACTTGCGCGTCTACTTCCAAACGAGTTCCAGTCATGCCAACTGGATCAATAATGCCTGGTTGATTGTCAATGGAAAAACTGCGTGGCAAAATATGCAAAATTTCATAATTAGCAGGAGTGGCTACTGTCTGTGCAGCTTCTAAAACCCTACCCACGTCATCATCTTTGACTGCTCCGTCCGCCCTAGCAACTGATATTACTCCTCTGCTCTCCTGAGAAACTATATGAGTTCCAGAAACTCCTACAAAAATATCCTGAACTGGCAAACCAATAACTTTTTCAATCTGTTCTAAACAAGCAGAAATACTGGAAACAGCATCTTCAATGTTGGTAATTTCCCCTTTGCTAATTCCTTCAGAGTGAGTTTCAGCTACTCCAATTATATCTAAAATTCCTTCTGAGCGAACTTGACCTACGGCTATTCTAATATAATTTGATCCTAAGTCTATTCCACTAATAATTTTTTGCCTGTTACGTACCATAAACAAAATTTAAAATTTTTTCTGCATTCTGTTGCATCAATAATGCCTGTTTCTTTATTTTATGACTGTATCCCAAAATATGAAGAAAACCATGCACTAATAAAATGGATAATTCCTTTTTTCTGCTGTGCCCCTGGGTTTTAGCTTGATTTATTAACCGAGGCCAACAAATAATAATTTCAGCCGGATCTTCAAAAGACAAAACATCTGTTATTTTGTTTTCTTTCCGATATTTCCTGTTCCATTTTTTTATTTCTGAATTACCAACCAAGGCTACAGACAAAACATCTATATTCTTGCTTTTAATTATATCAGCCGATTCTAACAGGATATCTTTAATCCATTTCTTATTAATAGGAGCAGAAACAACATTATTGACTTCAATTAGCATAAACGATTACTCTCCTAAAGAGGTTAAGGGCTCTACAATTATGGCTTGATTGGGACAATTCTCTTCTGCTAATTTATTGCAACCCAAAATTTCAACCGAAGATTTCAAAACTATTGCTTTTCCATCCTCGCCCATTTCATAATTGGCAGGGCAAACAGCGCTACAGGCGCCACACCCAATGCATTTGTCCTTGGTTAAAAGAATCTTGAACATATTTTTTCTGAATTATTTCTTGCCTTTTCCCCCTTTTTCCTCTTTTGTGTCCTTAAAGACCTTTTTTATATCTTGAGCGCCATCCCGAACTTCATCTTTCATCTCTTTAATCTCATGAGCTGCTTTTTTGGCAATATCTAAAAATTTATCTTTAGCTTTTCCTATCTTTTCTTTTAATTCGCCCCTAGTTTTTGTTCCAGATTCTTTAGCGAAAAGCAATCCTAAAATAGCGCCAAAAATACTGCCCAAAAAGCCGGCTTTAAAAATTTTTTTAATAGACATAAAATTTAAAATTAATTTAATTTATTATCCTTTAATTTTAACACTTTTGGATTATTTAATAAAGAAGGATACAAATATTTTTTCTTTTTATTCTTTTTTATTTTATCCCAACCAGAAAGAATAACAACTGCTTCCGAAGCCACTAAACCTAATTTCTTTTCATCCTCCTCTTTTACGACAAATTTATCTTTATCTTCTGAAAAACTATCTACTATTAAACAAATAGCTCCAGCTCGCAAATTATAAAGACTGGCCAATGTTAAGATTGGGGCAACTTCCATTTCAATATTGCTAACTTTTGCCATTTGTAGCTTAGAAATAAGTTCCTTGCTTTCTGGGTTAGAATAACCTCCGAATCCTTCACGTCCTTCTCCTACATAAAAAGAATCTTGACTAGCAGTTAATCCTAAATGATATTTAATATCTAACTTCTCGCAGGCCTCAATTAAGGCCAACACTACTTCATAATTAGCCAAAGCAGGATATTCTAAAAAAATATAATCTTGGCTAACACCTTCTAATCTAACTGCGCCCGTAGAAATTACAAAATCTCCTAATTGAATCTCTGGCTGCAAAGCACCAGCTGTTCCCACGCGAATAAATGTATCTGCCCCCAAACGAGCAGCTTCTTCTATGGCAATTGTGGCTGAAGAGCCTCCAATCCCAGTTGAAAGACAAGAAATATCCACTCCCTTAAATTTGCCTCTCATAGAAAAAAATTCCCTATTTTCTGCTACTTTTTTCTTTCTATCCCAAACTTGGGCAATTTTATTAACCCTTTGGGGGTCGCCTGGTAAGAGAAGATAATTAGCTAAATCACCAGCTCCACAACCAATATGATATTGTTTTTTTTTCTTGGAACTTATTTTTTTTAATGGCATATATAATATTTTACTATTATTCTTTTAATTTGTTAAGAGCTTATTAATTCTATTTCAATCTCTTTTTAAGCTCTTTAACTAACTTAGTAACATCAACTTTTTCCTGGTTGCCTGTTTTCATGTCGCGAATAATAATAGTTTTGTCTTTGGTTTCTTGCTGGCCCAAAATTAAAGTCAATTTAACGCCCATTTCATCTGCTATTTTCATTTGTGATTTTAGGCTAGTTTTAGCCAAATTCTCAGCTATTTTAATTCCCTGTTTCTGTAAATCATTAAAAATCCTTAAGGCCTGACGCGCAGCTGATTCTCCAATTTGAGCAAAGAAAACCTGCGGGCCTTGGCTCAGAGATACTCTCACTCTCTGAATTTTAATTTCATTAATAATTCTCTCCAAGCCGTAAGATACTCCGGTCCCCGGAGTTTCACGCCCACCTAAACTTTCTATCAAAGGATCATATCTCCCTCCCCCGCCTAAAGCTGTTTGGCTTGAATTTGAATCTTCTTCGCCCTCAGAAACAGCTGGCCATAATTCAAAAACTGTTCTGGTGTAATAATCTAAACCTCTAACTAAATAAGGATTTAAAGTATAAACCACATTTGCTTCGTCTAAACATTCTAAAACTTTAGTAAAATGATTTTTGCAATTTGGGCATAAAAAATTAATTAATTGCGGAGCTTGACGCGTGATTTCTTGACATTGAGGCACCTTACAATCTAAAACCCTTAATGGATTTTTGCTTAAACGCTTTTGGCAATCTGGACAAAGCGTTCTGCTCCTAGAGCGTAAATACTTTTTTAATTCCTCTCGATATGTAGTTCTACAATTCAGACAACCCAAACTATTAATTTGAATATTAATTTGAAGTCCTAAATCCTGAAAAAGTGTTTGAGAAAATAGAATAATTTCCGCATCAATTAAAGGACTTTCTGATCCTAAAACCTCAAGCCCAAATTGATAAAATTGACGAAAACGGCCAGCCTGCGGGCGTTCATAACGGAATACCGGTCCATAGTAAAAAAATTTCAAGGGCTGGGGAAGATTAAACATCCCATGTTCAATATATGCTCGCGCGACAGAAGGGGTAAATTCTGGTCGTAAAACCACTTTTTTTCCGCTGCGATCTGTAAATTGATACATCTGTTTCTCTACTATATCTGTAGCTATTCCTGTTGATTTCTCAAATAAAGCCCTTTCTTCTAGAATAGGAGTAATTATCTCTTGAAAGCCATAAGCTTTGGATAATTTGACTAATTTTTTTATCAAATATTCCCTAACTATTTGGTCTTCAGGCAAAATGTCTTTCATGCCACGCAAAAGCTTGGGAGTATATCTAGACCTACTAACTTCAATCGCTTCTGTTTTCTTGTTTATAACTTTTAGTTTTGAAATTTTCTTCTTGCTGATTTTTGCTTTAATAACTTTTGCCAACTTAATCTTCTTGGCCCCAACAATAACTCGTTTCTTTTTAGGCTTTACTTTACGCTTTATTAAAGCCTTTTTAGAACTCTTTGGCTTCTTTTTGGGATTTTTTAATTTTGCCATATATTATACATTAAATTTATATTCTAATGTTCTAATGATTAAAATACTGGAGTTTCAATTAATCCGAATCTATCAAAAGGCCAACCCCTTAAACTGGCTCGACCAACTATTCTATTTTCTTTAACTGCTCCAAAAGATCTTGAATCCAAACTCATGCTCCTGTTATCTCCCAAAACATAGTATTCGTCGTTTTCTAATTGAATTTCTATTTTGCCTGGAGTGGCTAATCCTGGAGCTAAATAATCCCCTTCGTTCAATTTTTCTCCTTTAAGAAATTCTGAATTAGTAATATAAATCTCGCCTTTTTCTATAGAAATTTTTTCACCTGGCAAACCAATAATTCTTTTAATTAGGTAATCCTTGTCATTTGCCGGTGGATGGAAAATAATCACATGTCCTCTTTCTGGCGCATTCAAACGATAATTAATCTTTCCAACTATTAAATAATCTTTATCATAAAAATTCGGCTCCATAGAAGGCCCAATAACATAAAAGGGCTGAAAAATAAAATAATGAATGGGCCAAACTATCACAAAAGCAATAATTGCTAATTTAATTATATCAAAAACAAATAACAGGAAAAATGGAACTTTTCTTTTAATTTTCATCTTTTTTTTCTTTTAGACTTATGCTCCTAACTATTTTAGCAATTCGGGTATCCATAATATGTAAACGAACAGTAAAATAAAAAATAAAATAAAAAATAGCCGCCAAAGAAAAATAAACCACTACATCTGCGCCTCTGCCGACCCCCAGAAAACGAGCTAGATAATCAGTAGCTTCGGGATAAATTACTATTGTGCTAGCTATTAACCAAAAAAAGAGCCAAATTAAAAAATTAGTAACTCTAATCTGTTGATTCTTTAATCTCCTCCCTAAACGAATAAAAATTATTAAAACAAAAAGTAAAAATAATATTTTAAATAAAATCATAGTCAAAAAAAATTATTTAATGAATTTGCGCAAAAGAAGGTTAAAAAAAGTTTTAATACCGGTAGATAAATTTTGGGTCTTACCCAAATCAGGTTTAGAAGAAGAATATTCAGTATAAATTCCCTCAATTGGAATTTCTTTTAATCGTAAATGATTATTTTTTATTTCTTTAAAAAATTCAGAAGAAACTTCCATTTCTCTGCTTTGGATATTTATTTTCTCTAAGGCCAAAGAATTAAGCGCTCTTAAACCTGATTGGCTATCAGTTGTTTTGATTCCGAACAAAAAGAAAGTAAATAGATTGGCGAACCAATTGTAAAACCATCTAATGGCTGGAACAGATTCGTCTCTTTGGTTAAAAGATTTCCCTAAAAAGCGTGAGCCGACAACAAAATCAGCCCTGGACTCTTCTATGGGTTTAATTAATAAAGGAATATCTTCGGCTCTGTGCTGTCCATCAGCATCCATGGTAACTACTATTTCTGGATGGTATCGGCGAGCCGCCATTAATCCTGTAGCTAAAGTAGACCCTAATCCTAAATTTATAATATGACGATATGTCTTGGCGCCAGCTTCCATAGCTATTTGGCCCGTTCTGTCCGTCGACCCATCATCAACAACAATTACCAAAGAACTCTCTCTAAGGGCTGCGCGAACGACCCCAGCAATAACTTTTTCTTCATTGTATGCAGGGATAACAACTATAATTTTCATTAGAAATTTTTATTCGTCATATTTTTCTACCAAAGGTTGCAAAAGAATACGATTAGCCTTTACGTAATCAATCATCTTTTCTAATCCTGCTTCTAAGGTAATGACAGGAAACCATTCTAATTTTTGTTTAATTAAAGATATGTCTGGCAGACCCAAGGGTCTCATGAATGACAAAAATTCTTTGAATTTAATACTTGAAGTTGAGCCTGTTAAATCAATAATCCGTTGAGCCAAGTCTGTCAAAAAATATTTACGAGAATCTCCTAAATTAAATGGACCAGATTCCTCTGAAGACATTATCTTGGTTAGCCCTTGAATAATGTCATCAATATAGCAGAGAGAAGTAGCAAATTTTTCATCTCCGTAAATCACTAAAGGCTTATTATTCAGGGCCTGCAAAACAAAATCAGGAACCATCTGACCATCAAACAGCATTTCTCGTGGACCATAAACCCTAAAAATACGAGCTATTTTAGCATCTATATTATATTTTTGACGATAAGTGATTATTGATGTCTCACTAATTCTTTTTCCCTCATCATAGCAAGCCCTAGGACCAGTAAAATCAACTTGGCCTAAATCAATTTCTTTAATCAAATTATCTCCGCCTGGACCATAAACTACTGACGAAGAAGCAAAAAGCAACCTTGATTGATAAAACTTGGTTAATTCTAGTATATTAATCGTTCCAAAAATATTAGTATGGAGAGTTTGAATTTGAGAATTATCAAAATTCTTAACAGAGGTAGGGCAAGCTAAATGGTAAATCTCTTGTATCCCGCGCAGTTTAATCTGAAAATCTTTTAATTCAGAGAATTGAGTCAAGTCTAAAGATTGATTAATGTCATACTTCAGTAAGCGAAAATTCGGCTTTTGTAAAAGATGCTTAATGTTTTCAATGTGGCCACTGTAAAAATTATCCACACAAATAACATTATCTCCGTCTCTGACCAAATGGTCACAAAGATGAGATCCAATAAAACCAGCTCCGCCCGTAACTAAAACATTCTTTTTATCTCCCTGATAAAATTTTTGTTTTTCTTTTGACGACATAATAAATAATTAAATTATTTTGTTATAATCCTAGATAAACTAATTTTTCCCTGAGGATTGATGTCTGTTATTTTAACTTGAATTTTATCTCCCTCTTTCATAATATCGCTAGGATGATTGATTCTACGATCACTCATTTTAGAAATATGCAATAATCCATCTTGTCCTGGCACTAATTCTATAAAAGCTCCGAAGTCCACAATTTTCACCACTCGACCCTCAAAAATTTCTCCTGCTTCTAATTCTCGCGTGATGTCTTTAACCCATTTAACCGCCCTAGATAATGATTCTTTGTCAGGAGAAGAAATAGACACAGTGCCAGTTTGTTCAATTTCAATCATGGCCCCAGTTTTATTAATAATCTCATTGATTATTTTGCCGCCCGGACCAATTACATCCCTAATCTTTTCAGGATTAATTTGAAAGACTATTACTCGCGGAGCGTATTGAGATAATTCCTCTCTTTCTTTGCTTAAGACACTAATCATTTTATCTAAAATTTGAGAACGCGCTTTTTTAGACGCCTCAAGTGTCTCTTTGATAATTTCGGGCGTTAATCCTTTTGTTTTTGTGTCTAACTGTATAGCTATGATACCCTCTTTGCTTCCAATAACCTTAAAATCCATTCCGCCAGGCCCATCCTCTAAATCTTGCATATCAGTTAAAACCTTATAACGCTTAAAACCATTAACGTCTTCTTCTGACGCTAGACCAATGGCTATTCCAGCCACTGGTTTTTTAATTGGGATGCCAGCATCCATTGACGCTAAAACTGAAGCACAAAGAGATGCCATAGAGCTAGAACCATTAGAGGAAAGAACCTCTGAGACAATACGAATAGTGTAAGGGAACCCTTCTCTGTCTGGGATTATTGGCAACATCCCCTTCTCAGCCAAAGCGCCGTGCCCTATTTCTCTACGGCTTGTTGACCTCATTGGCTTGGTTTCGCCAGTGCAAAATGGAGGAAAATTATAATGATGCATAAATGGTTTGCGGATATTTTCTTCCATTGTGTCCAAATATTGTTCAGAACCTGGTGCTCCTAATGTTACAATAGAAAGCACTTGAGTTTCACCTCGTGCAAAAAGAGCTGAACCATGAACCCTTGGCAATACTCCGGCACTACAACTTATTGGACGAATTTCGTCAAGTTTACGTCCATCAATGCGCTTATCTTTGTCTAAAATTCCTAAACTAACTTGATGGTAAATTAATTCATTAGCATATTCAATCGCTTTTGTACGTTTTTCTTTGCCAATATTTTTTTCTAAGAGAATCTCTTCTAATTTTGCTCTTGTTTTCTCAGCAGCACCAATTCTATCTTTTCTGCTTTTCAATAGTTCGGAAAACAAATATTTCGGCGCCTCTTTATTAACAATATCCTCTGTCATCTTTTTTAGCTCCTCTCTGGTTGGTTTTTCGTCTGATGAAGGTGCTTTGATGATTAGGGGTATTTTTTCTTTCCCAGCTTTTTTTTCAATCTCTTTTATAAAATCATTGATTTGATCGCATGCCTTAACTCCATACTGAATTGCTTCAGCCATTACTTCATCACTCACATCTTTAGCGCCGGCCTCAATCATTAAAACACGACCATTAAGCCCACTAACAAATAAATCTAAATCGCTTTTCTCTCGTTCATCATAACTTGGATTAAGAATCCATTGTTCTTTATTTTCTGTATCGCCCAAAGACCTAGATACACGAACTCCTGCTATTGGCCCTTCCCACTCAATGTCAGAAATAGCCAAAGCAATAGAACTAGCGCAAAATGCTACAACATCTGGATCATTTTCCTGGTCAACTGAAAGAACAGTTAATACAACTTGCACTGCCCGACGACAATCTTGGTTAAAAAGAGGTCTAACTGAACGATCAATTAAACGACCAGTTAAGACTGCTTCATCAGCGGGTCTAGTTTCTCTCTTAATAAAACGCGAACCCTTTATTTTGCCCGCAGCATAAAACCTTTCCTCATATTCAACAGATAATGGGAAATAATCAACCCCCTCCCTTTGTGAAGACCCTAATACTGCTGTAGCTAACACAGTAGTTTCACCATATTGGACAACACAACTACCATTTGCTTGGCCAGCAACTTCCCCAATCTTAACAATCATCTTTTTTCCTCCGATTTCTTTTGTAAATTCCATAATCTTATCTTTTTAATGGGGACTGTCCCCTTTTTCCGTGCCCTGCAAACTCGCTTTAGTTCTACATCGTATCCAGATTTTTTGGATTTGGCACGATTTAACTTTTTTTTATTATTTATTTTTTATTTATTATTTTTTTATTTCTATTCCAGTTATTATTTTGTTTATGTCTTGTTGTAACTTTTTTTCGGATCAAAAAATCGCTCCCCCTTCCTCCTAAATCCGAAAAATCATCCACTTTTTTTATTAGATTAGAGGAGGTTGTCCTCTTAAAAGACAATAACTCAACTCGGCAACCCTTATTTTCCTTTAAATATTGAACCAAAGGAATAAAGTCGCCGTCGCCAGTAACTAAAACCACTACATCTAATTTATCAGCTAACTTGATAGCATCCACCGCCAAACCAACATCCCAGTCCGCTTTTTTCATTCCTCCAGGAAATATTTGTAAATCCTTAACCTTTAATTCAAAGCCATATTTAGAAATGGTTTCAAAAAATGCCTGTTCTTCGGAAGTATTAGAACAAATTACATAAGCAATGGCTCTAATGAGTTGCCTATCTCCTACAGCTACGCTCAAAATTTTATCAAAATTTACATTAGCGTTGTACAAATTTTTGCCAGAATGATACATGTTCTGGACGTCAATAAAAACGCCCACTCTCTGATCTTTATGCTGTTGATCATTACGTTTAGACATATAATTAAATTACTTTAATTTTTATACGATAATATTTAATTTCAAGCTCTGCTTATAATTATTTACGTTTTATTTTTTTAATAATTTTTTCATAACTAACCGCATCATTAATTTTTAAATATTTAATAAATTTGCGGCGCTCACTAACTTTTTGAACTAAACTGCGTCTGCAGGAAAAATCATGAATATGTTTTTTCAAATGTTCAGTCAATTCTTTGATTTCCTTACCCAAAAGACCTATTTGAACCTCTGCAGAACCAGTATCTTGAGGATTTTTTTGAAAATCTTTAATAACTTCTTGTTTTTTTTCTTTTTTCGCTTTATTTGCCATAAATCTTATATTTTACCAACAAATTATATCTCCTTTTATCATATATTATCTTAATATAAATGTCAAACTTTACTCTGAACAAAAGCGTCGTGAAATCTTGACAAAACGCCAAATAATCAATAGAATAAAAAAAGTATGCCTACTGAAATAAAAAAATTAATCACTGAATTTTTAGAATATTTAGAAATTGAAAAAGGTTGCAGTCCTTTAACTATCAGGAATTATGATTTTTATTTGCAAAGATTTGTTAAACAATCTAAAATAAACTCTCCAAAAGAAATCACCAAAGAAACTGTTAGACAATTCCGCCTTTGGTTATCGCGTTTAAAAAATTATCATCAGGATAATTTATCTTTAGCAACCCGAAACTATCATTTGATAGCCATTCGTTGTCTTCTTAAATATCTGGCCATTAAAGATATTCCCTCTTTAGCTCCTGAAAAAATTGAACTAGCCAAAACAGGAGAAAGGCAAATATCCTTTTTAGAGGGGGATGATTTAGAAAAATTACTTGACGCTCCCCTTCAAGTGAAACAAAAAGAAATTATTACCTATCGCGACAAAGCTATTCTGGAACTGCTTTTTTCAACTGGCTTAAGGGTTTCTGAATTAACCAACCTCAAAAAAGAAAACATAAATCTCAAAAAAGATGAATTCAGCATAAAGGGCAAGGGCCAAAAATGGCGTCTGGTGTTTCTGTCTAACCAAGCCAAATATTGGTTAAAAAAATATTTAGAAAAAAGAACCGACATTGACCCAGCACTTTTTATACGTTATGATAGGGCATCAAAAAATAACCAAAAATCACTAGGTATTACTCCTCGTTCTGTCCAAAGATTGGTTCAAAAATATTCTAAAGTTGCCGGCTTAACTCGCAAAATCAGTGTTCATACTCTTCGGCATAGCTTTGCCACCGACCTATTGTCTGGTGGAGCCAATTTACGAGCAGTTCAAGAATTGTTAGGACATCGAAATATAACTACTACTCAAATTTATACTCATGTCACAAATCAACATTTAAGAGAAATATACCAAAATTTTCACGACCAAAAAAGAAAAAAATAACGCTGAAGATTGAATAATTTGAAAATTAAAGGATTAAGGGATTTGATGTTCCTATGTTCTCATGTTCAAATGTTCTCATGATTCATGCCCCTATAGTTCCCTCCTTCGCTCAAATTTGCATTTGAGCTTCGGAAGGGCAAGCATCAACATTAAAAGGTTTGCTCGCCCATCGAAGCTTCGATGTAAATCGAAGCGTAGTTGGGCCCCTATAGTTCAACGGATAGAACGAGAGACTTCTAATCTCTAGATAGAGGTTCGATTCCTCTTGGGGGTACCATTTCATGGCGGCTATAGTTCAATGGTAGAACAGCGGATTGTGGGTTTATCCACAGCACGATGTTTTGACATCTATATAAAATTAGGCTATAATAGTAACCATGCCTTATGTTAGATGTAAAATCTGTGATAAAAAATTCTACACCAAGCCATCGTACTTAAAACTTGGTTGGGGAAAATATTGCTCAATAAAATGTAAACGCATAGCCCAGTTAAAGGGGAAATTTGTAAAATGTCATACTTGCGGCAAAAAGACATGGAAAGCTCCCAAAGCATTGAAGCATTCAAAAAGCGGGAATTTCTTTTGTTGTAAATCATGTCAAACCATATGGAGGAATCAATATTATTCTGGACCAAAACATCCTAATTGGAAAGGCGGAGAACATAGGCAATATAGAAAAATATTGCTTAAAAATGGCAAAACACCAGTTTGTCAAATCTGTGGACTAAAAGATAAAAGAGTGCTTATAGCACATCATAAAGATAGAAACCGAAAAAATCAGACCATTGAAAATCTTATATGGTTATGTTTAAACTGTCATCACCTAGTGCATCATTACAATAAATCTATCCATTAATAATTATTATGGCGACCTTGGTGTAGGAGTAGCACAAAAGCCTGTGGAGCTTTCGGCAGGGGTGCAAATCCCCTAGGTCGCCCCATAAAAACATCTCTTTTTTAGAGGTGTTTTTGTGTATAAAAAATACTTGCCCATGTCGGACCTAGGCAAGACTATTAAAAAAGTTTGGACACCGAGTGTCCAAACTTTTTAATTCCCAAACTCTTAATTTTATTAAAAAATAGGGGTTCCTTCAGCGTAAGATTTGATTTCTTCCAATTTAATTTCTACTACATCTGAAAAACTAAAATTTAATTTTTCTAAAATCTGAGGTGAAGTTACCCATCTCTTTATCTTTTGGTCCAATAAATAAACCTTCTCTCCTCCCTCTGCTCTGATTAAATAATTTTGAGGCAAAGCCCTGATAATTTCCTGACCAACAGTAACTATTTCATCAAACTTACCATAAGCATCAACCATTGCTTGGCTTAACATATGTCTAATAGTACCATTTTGGGAAACCAAATAAACCTTTTCGTCTCCCTCAGCCCGAATAAATTTTACCAAAGGCATTTCTTGGATAGTATGCCCTAAACTAACAATACCATCCCAAATACCCCCAACACCCTCAAAAACATTCGGAGCATTAAGCCATAAACGAAAACCATTTAAATTAAGATAAACCTTTTCGTCGTCTTTTTCTTTAATAAACTGAACATCACTATCCTGTAAATCCCCTTCTTCCTCAAAAAAACGAATAATTGGATCGGGCTCATATGGCACAATTGAAGAAATACAAAACACTGAAGATTCGCAATTAACATTAAAGGTTTCTTCTTTCCAAGAATCATTTAAATATTTGGATTCTGCTTGTTCTAATTTTGTCCAAAGCAAAAAATTATTTCCTGATTTATTGGTTAAATATCCATATTTATAGTCGTCATCTACTCCTTCTGGCTGGTATTTGAATCCATATTTATAATTTGTCCTATAATGCAAAGTTGCTGAATCCAAGATATTCTCTAAAGCGTTCCATTGATTCTCTTTTTCCGATTCCCGAATACTAACAATTGGATAATGACCAAAATATTTATAATACTTATCTAAAACTTTCTTCATTCTGTTTAAATCTGATGCCCTTTTCTTATCTCTATTTTTGGGTCCATTTTCAGAAAGATCTTTTAATTCTGTTCTTAAATATAATTCATCAATCTCTGGAGATAGATTAGGATTGGATGTAGCTAAAAATATCTTAAGACGCATTTTTTTGGTAATAGTATGGGGTTCAAAGGAACTGCCCCAGGTTAAAGGATATTCTCTAATATCGTCGTCAAAGCTAATAAAAGCTAAAACATGAGTTCCTGCTGGCTGGCTATAAACACCCGTAAGAGTCAATGAATAAATATGAGGATTAAAACGAATATCATCTGTCCATAAAACCCCAGAAGAAACAAAACCCTCTTCTTGCTCTTCTAAAGTTACATTACCTCTTTCCCAATGAATTGTGCTGTAATCCCAATCAATAATTCCAGATGAATTGAAATCATATTTTTTTTCAGCATACTTGATGGGAATCGGTCCCAAAGCTAAAAGCGCCCGCGCAGGGATTATAGAAATAAAAAAAATGCTTAAAATAATTATCTTAAATCGTCTCATATTTAATATTAAAGCAAAAAATAGGCCTTTCGTCAACCCCCACACCAAACAGCAATACATTTTTAATGCGAGCCGTTATTTAACGGTTTAATTTATTTATTCGTTGCAAATTTATTTTGCTTCAAAAAAGCTTAAAATGCAAGAGAGCATTATTGCTGTTATGGTGTGGGGGTCAACCCCATGACAAACCCGTCGGGTTAGTCATCTAGGTTGGTCATAGGTTTAATTTCTAAACTTTTTAATTATCAAAATAATTAAAATTATTCCCAAAAATATAGCGCTAACTATAAAATATGGTTTCAAAGATTCAAAATTAATAACACGAGTATGGCCTGAACCTTCTAAAGTTAAAAATCCTAAACTTGCTTGTGGCAAAATATCGGGTTCAATTGCAATAAAATTAATGTCTTGGTCGCTACGGGGCAAAAGCCTTAACTCATCATTGCTTTGATTTAATATCCCTATGATTTCTAAATTATCTCCCTCTTGAATAATCCCTTTGTTAATTTTTGCGTATTCTTTAATATAAATTGTTATCTCTGATTGCCCGTTGCTGATAAAAATCCGCGAACCAGTTCTTTCTATAACCTCACCCTGAATCTTGAGCAATTTACCAACCAAACTATAATTAATCTCTTTAATCTCAACTACTTGTGGCTCAATTATCAACTGGCGCTCCAAAATTCCAATATCCTCTTGGCTTTTAATATTAATTCTCTTTTCTTCTCTTGCTTGAGAAACAACACCCTGAACTGCAATTTTATCACCTCTTTTTAATTTTGGAAAATCTTTGTAATAGGAGTAAATTTGAACTCCATTAATATAAAAAAACTGGAGTCCTAAAACCCCAGGTTCAACTATTACTATTCCTTCTGTTTTAACCGTTCTGCCAACATCTAATTCTTTAATGTTCTCTGGCGAAACATATTGAAAATCAACGGCAAAAACTTGATTACAAAATATTAAAAATATCAACAAGAAAACAAAAAAACCAACAATTCTTATTTTTTTAATATTTGTCATATATATTTTTTTGAAAACTTTTTGGAGACTTAGTCTCCAAAAAAAATTCTCTCCAATCTATAACATCTTAAAAAATAATAGACCCAAAATCCTAAGTACCTAAGTACCTAATCCCCCAATTACCCAACCCTTATTCTTCTTCTGTTTCTACGGGAGGGAAACAAATTGTATTGCCATTAGGACAACATGGATCGCCACTAATTGCGGGACAATCATCACCCGTCCAATCGCAATCTGAGAAAGGTGACTCTCCTGCTTCACTGGTAGCAGTTGTTTTATAATAATAATTGACATAAGGCAAAATGCGTTTGTCGGTATAGCAACAAATGCTTGCGTCTCCTGCTATAGTAATGCCACAATTGCCGTCAGGATTGCCCTGGATATGACAAACATAATTTGGACAGTTTGTGCAATTTGATTCATCTTCTAAAGCATAGCCACAATTTGTATCCAATCCTTGAATATGACACTCACCGCTTAAACTGCAATTATCATATCCACAATTGCCCGCTTCATAATCAAATTTAATCTGCTCAGCTGTTCTTGCAACATTATAAATCGCCACATTGTCAATCAAACCATTAAAAAACATTCCAGCTGATTGTAAATGCCTGCCTATAACTAATTCCTGATTATTTGTATCAATACTGCCTACAATTACTGTTGTATTCTTCAATATTCCGTCAACATAAATTTTTATATTCACTCCATCATATGTCCCTGCAAGGTGGTGCCATTGATCAAATGTTATTGAATCGCCAGAATCCGCTTCATAAGGAGAATCTGATACAGATATTCTGAAGCGAGGCTTGCCTGAGGTTAAATTTAATTCATACATAGCATACGGGTCTTCAAAAGATGTATGTCCTTTAGACACGACTCTTGCGTCATAAGACATTGTTCCGTTTGTTGGCTTTATCCATGCCTCAACCGTTATCGCCCCTGTAATCTCTATACCAGTCTTACTTGGAACTGTTATATAATCACCACTCCCATCAAAATCCCCGGCATAACTAAATTTACCACTAGGCGTAGTGCTTAACAAATTCTCGGCTGTTCCATGATTTGCAGGGGTCTGATTAGAAGAATCCCTAACTTCTTTATTGATTCCATCCCAACTACTTTCATTCATCTTCCATTGAGCCATTAACCCAGTATAATCCATTCCTTCTCCTAAATGACTTATCATTCCAAAATTTTCACTACTACTTAAAGAATTATAAACATTGTATCCATCTGCGCTACCATCGGGCTCCCAACCCCATGTCAACTGAATCTCTCCACAAGTATCATCATCAATTGTCGGAGTCTCAGGACTACAAAGTGTTGTTCTTTTCCATACTGGGATAGGGTCGTTAGAATTATATGTTGAACCAGTTTCGTTATGAGCTTGTATTTTATAACAATAACCAGTATTGGCGATTAGTCCAGCATCTTGAAGAGAACACTCCTCGTCTGTGCAAGCACCACTCAAGACATTTCTTTCAGTATAATCACAAGTAAGGCATCCAGCTTCTTCTTCGCCATCGCAACGCTCATAAGTATAACTTTCCGCCCAAACCGAAGGATCCCAATAGACAAACAATTGCTCGCATCCTTCAGTATTATTAATCTCTGTAATCTCAAAATCAAATGGAGCTGGTGGGTCGCCATATTCATGGTCATAATCATCCCAACCAACACAGTATGGGTCTTTTTTATTATAGTCCGCCAATACTTGCGCAGCTATTCTGGCAACATTATAAATAGAAACATTGTCAATTAGCCCATGAAAAAAAACATTAGAGTCGGTTACATTACTTCTGCCAATCCATAAATTATTAACCCCCAACGTGATTATCGTACCTAATCCAGTATATGATTGTTCGTCTTCTGCTCCTCCATCAATATAAAAAGTAATCGTCTTGTCAGTATCGTCACGCACAACCGCAATATGATGCCAATTAGTATCATTGATTGTGCCTACACTATATCTATTCACATCAGTGGTCCCGTCTCCAAAAATAATCGTTAATTGGTCAGCGCTATTTATTTCAAAACGCAAAAAATGATCTTTGCCTGATGCTGATGTTATATTATCAGACATAATAACATCACGAGTATCAATTGAATTTCTCTTAATCCATGCTTGTATTGTTGTTGTTGGAACCTCCAAGCTATCTCCGCTTCCGCAATCTATATAATCATCAAATCCGTCAAATTCGCCCGCGCTATTAAATATGCCATCAGTATTTGGAACTGCTCCATAAGCAGTGCCGGGATATTTGGGCAATGGACTACTATCCACTACACCATTAGTTATTGGACCAGCGCTATTAACCCAACTCGGCTCATCCATCAACCAATTAGCAACCAAACCCGTTGTATCCATGCTTGTGTCCGCATATCTGTTGGCCATATATCCACCAATAGTATAAAAAGTATCATAATCATCTAAATAAAGTCCCCAAACCTTACCAGCCTTAGTGGCACCTTGTAATTTCAACCACCCTCCATCTCCCAAGGCAACAACCTTAGCCCAACCAGAAACTTCCATTTTAGCATCCGCCCAAATATCTTTTGCGCTTCTGCCCGAAAGAAATCCAACATTAGCACAAGACCAAATTGCTACATTATCAATAACACCATTAAAATAAGTATCCATTTCCAAATCTCCCATTTTTGCGCCAACATATAACTCATTATCTTTGTCAGACAAAGAGTCAGGAGGAGTTTGTAAAGGAAATTCTACATCTACTCGCGCACCATCAACAAAAAGTTGCAGAGAAGCATCATTAGTGCCGACTTTTGCTATATACTTGCCCACCACATGATGCCATTTGGTTGTATCAGTAATTGGAGCATTACGACAAAATGCACCTAAACCCTCACATGTAGCGTCTGCAGAACAAAGAGTGTTTTCGTTGCTACCACCAAAACAAATTCCCAGAGCTTGGGTAATCGTGGCTTCAACTTCACTCGCATTAGCCACGCTAAAATTTAATCTATTATTTAAATCAAACCAAAGGCGATAACTTTTGCCCTCAACAGCTTCATCCCATTTGCCAATAATTGTCTGTTCACTACCAATTGTTCCTCTTTTCACCCATGCCTCCACCGTTAAATTCCCACTGATACTCAAACTCTCGCTGTCATCTGCCTGAATATAATCATCCTCGCCATCAAATTGCAAAGCGTCTTCAAATTTTCCATTAGCCAAAATCGGAAGGTCGTTACCGCTTAGTGTGTTGCCATAACCATAATTAGAACTGTCCGTGAGCGCTTCTGCTATATCCCCGTTCATTTTCCAATGCGCTTTTAGTTTATCTCCATTTGCCGAATAACAAGGAGCCTTAAGTGTGCTTATATCTAAAAAATTTTCTACGCCATCACCAGAACAACTAAAAACACAGGTACCACCCGGACAGCCATCGTCATTAATGCATGTTTGATTATCATCGTTGCTACATATCCATGTTGGCTTACCAACACAAGCCCATGGAAATGGCCATCCATGAGGTGGCTTAACATTGTCCGGACAACCAGAGCAATCAGTACAAGTATTATAATTCTGACAAGAAGTACAATCGGCGCACTTACAACTCTTGCCAAAACAAATCCACCCAACTTTATCTGACCAAGCATAACCCATTAAAGCATCACCAATATAATTTCCTAACGATGTATCAACATAAGTAACTCCGTAATTATTTTGCCACGACCCCCCCGAACCATTCAGTTCCTCTGGACAATCTAATCCCCCCGAGCAACAATTTTCAAAAACATAATCATAATCAAAATCATTGTAACAATTCATAGAAATCCATCCCATATTTTCCCCCCACGCCCAACCACGAACATTGTCACTGGTTCCCGCCTCTACGCCCATAAAATTATTTTCCCACCATTTTAAAATCTGAGAATGATTAAAAATAATAAAAAACCCCAGAATAATTAATATCCCGGAAATTAACAAAATTTTAAAACTCTTTTTTTTATATAATTTCAAACCCATCTTTCTTTTAATGTTTGGTTATTGCCTGCCCCGTGGGAGCCTTGCCCGCCGATGAGGCGGGGTAGCGACTTTACGGGGTTTCTTGCCCGTCCTCCGCAGTAGCAGGCTACTGCTACGGAGGATGGATATCTTGTTTCTTTAACTTAACATTTCTAAGAAAGGGTCGAATTTCAACAAAAAAACTCGACCCTCATAAAAACTTTAATCTAATCAATCTGTAATCAGATTATTTTACATGCATTACGCC